>Ga0310697_10001635_pt1 | contig 25510 bp, 26 predicted proteins | sample 172DNAGHGlowgp2_FD_203883 | JGI IMG/M metagenome (GOLD analysis project Ga0310697, IMG submission 203883) | Sheep rumen microbial communities from Palmerston North, Manawatu-Wanganui, New Zealand - 1728 DNA GHGlow gp2 (v2) (version 2) | ecosystem: Host-associated > Mammals > Digestive system >...
TCTCTGAAGGACATCGGCATCGATGTGGACATCAACTGCACCGCCAACCGCCGCGAGTTCCTGGCTACCATGGACTTTGACGTCTACGCTTCCGCCCTCGTGACCGCTCCCTCCGGCGACCCGCAGTACTTCTTCACCACCAGCTGCGTGCCCGGCATGAGCTACAACTTCGGCGCCTATGAGAACGAGCACGTGAACGAGCTGCTCCATGAGCTTTCCACCGAGTTCGACACCGCCAGACGCGCCGAGCTCGCCATCGAGCTGCAGCAGACCATCCTGGACGACAACGGCTATGTCTTCTGCTCCTTCCTCGAAATGAGCATGATCTCCAAGGCCAACGTCGTGGGCTGGAACGCCCACGCCTGCGACTACTACGAGGTCACCGTGGATCTCGACATCGCCTGATCCAAAATCAAAACAAACGGCAGGGCCCTCCTTGATGGAGGGCCCTGTTTGTGAAAAGGATGAGAAACCATGGAAAATGCCGCGGATGAGGAGACAAAACTCGGGCGGGAATACTTCGCAATAGGCCGTATCTGTGATAACGACTGGCCGCATCTGCTCTCCGGCACAGCTATTTAAATGATACTTTTTTCAAAATATCATCCCCCCGGGGGGCTTCCGCTCTGCAGAGAATTCTGCTATGCTCTGTATAGATCAGATGCTTGATCGGCTGCCCGGATCCCCTCAATCCGCGTGTCTCTTTCATCTCTCCGACACAAAGGCAGCCGAGGATCTCTCTTGCTATAGCCCTCCGAGCTGGTCACTCGGGGGGCTATCGTTCTGTTAGAGTCATGTTCATGCCATGAATCAAAAAAGCAAGGACCTGACAACAGCCCGATCACCTGGGGCTCACGGCCCCTGGCATATGCGTATAGTATTGTTTCGAATACGGGCTGATAAAAAATGGACGGCAGACCTGATCTTGAGATCATCACATCACAGGAGGACAAATATGAGAAGAGGAATCGACACCACCGACTATCTGGTTTACGGGCACGAGGCCTGGATCGTGACGGATAAATCCGTCTACGAACCGGGAGAGGAAGTCCACGCCATTCTGCGCTGGGGCCACTATATGCGGCCGGACGGCTTCTTTCGCCTGGACGAATTTCGCGCCTTCGTCTGTGACGAGGCCGGAAACCGGATCGCGCTCGCACCGGTGAAAGGCCCGGGAGACGCCTGGGGCGACTATTACGAGCTGAACTTCACGCCGCTCTCCCGCGGCATTCATACGATCGTGGCGATCTATGACAACAACTACGTCCGGAATGAGAAGGATGAATATCTGGAGGGAGACAGACGGACCTATCCGGATATCCTGGACGCCAAAAACTATCCGCAGATCTATGAGACCTGCATCGCGGTCGGTGAAGCGGAAGGCAGGGCCAATTTCATTCATGAATCCAGAGTGAGCTTTGTGCCGGAACCCTGGGAGCCGGACGCGGACGTTCTGCATCTGGCGCTGATCCACGACCGCTTCCCGGTAAAGCAGGCGACGGTGACTGTGATCCATTACGACGGGAAGGAGTACTTCGAACGCGTCCTGCATACGGATGCCGACGGCAGGATCTTCTTCAGCACGGAGAAAAAAGGCGTGTATCTCGCCGTGACGCGAAAACCGCTGCAGGAGGGGATCGAAGGGATCTACGACAGCAAAGAGATCGCCTCGACCTTTACCTATGTAAAAAGATGACGCCCCGGCCCGGGGAAACTCCTGAATCATGCAGAACGGATGGGAAAACAAGGGAATGAAAATACCGAATTAATAGTCGTCGAAGACAAGCAGAGCGTGCTGGGGCATAACGACCGCAAGGCGGGGGAACTCGGATAAGCGCTGAAAACCTTTCTGCTCAATCTTGCGTCCTCGTACGGCTCAGGCAAGACCATGACGCTGCGCCGCACCATCAGGGCGCCGAAAAACGAACTGCAAATGTATGAAGCGCACCCGTCAGGCTTTCTGACGGGCGCGCTTGTCATGTGTACCAGAGGCAGGGAACGCCGGATTCTGCCTTTGCGCCATGGCAAAGGTAATGCTTGTCGGAAAAGGGCAGGATGCACCAGAGGCTCGCCCATCCCGACGAAAAAGATCGTTTCCGCAGCGGACAGAACCGGATCGTCCATCACCCGTGCGAAAACCGCCGGGTCGAGATCGCCGAAGTGCTCGCCGACCCAACTGTGCCGGAAGCACATCATGCACCGGAGATTACAGCGGGAGGAGGCCTCCACGTACAGTTTTCGAATCTGTTCCTCCATATTGCCCTCGAAGCTGTGTCAGATCAGAAAATGCTTTCCATCTCCATGTCCAGAAGGTCTGCCATATAGAGCCGCCCGCTCTCCACCGGCCGCCCGGTCAGCAGCCTGGTGCAGAGCGCCACCTGCAGAGCGGCGCAAAACGGCGGCGTGAAGGAAAGAGAGGTCTTGCTGCTGAGCCTGGCGCCCTCCGGGTAGATCCTGCCGATCAGGTCATCCCCCGGCATGACGACAGCCGCCTGCGCGCTCCAGCCGCAGATCGCCCCGTGGATCAGCGGGATCCCCTCCTCCGCGCAGGCCCGGGCGAGGATGCGGCGCGCCGTGATATTGTCCAGCGCGTCCAGCACGGCGTCGCAGCCACGGATCAGCTGGGCAGCGTTTTCCTCCGTCACGAATTCGGGGACTGCGACAAAGCGAAGGTCCGGGTTTACCAGCGCAGCGCGCTCGGCCGCTGCTTCCGCTTTGGGCTTTCCCAGAGCGGAGGGCGAAGAGAGCAGCTGACGGTTCAGGTTCGAGGCTTCAAAAGCATCCCCGTCAGCGGCGCGGATCGTCCCCACGCCGAGACGCAGTAGCATTTCGATCAAATAGCCGCCAAGCCCGCCGCAGCCCGCCACAAACACCGTCTTCGTGCGCAGCAGGGCGCACTCCTGCTCCGTCAGGGCGCCGATGTTTCGGATATAGCGTTCTTCCATCGCTCAGCCGCCTCCGACCGGCGGGAACAGGGAGATGATGTCTCCGTCCTTCACGGCATCCTCCGGCTTGGAGTGAAAGCCGTTGATGAGCAGGATCGCGACTTCCTCCGCGGGGATCGCAAAGCGGCGGAGAAGATCGGCTGCCGTGGAAGCCTCTTCGGCGGGAACCTGGGTGATCTTGCCCCGGCCCTCACGCAGTGTGGCGAAAAAGCGTACTTCGATCATGGGATCACATCCTCGGAAAGAATAAAGATTGAGGGGGAGGCGGAAAGCCTCCCCCTCGGGGTTATTGTAATTACTTTCCGACGCACTCGTCAAGACCCAGCTTCTTAAGGGTCTCATCAGTCGGGAAGGCATTGACCCAGCCGCGGGCCGCGTAGTACTCAGGCAGCGTCAGCGGCAGCTGAGAGAGCATGCCCTTGGAAGGACCGTTGGTGATGGGCTCTTCCAACAGACGCTTGGGCAGGCGGTCATCCTCGGGCTTCATGCCGGCGGCCTTGTTGAACATACGCTCGATGTTGTAGATGCGGTCGCCGATCTCCAGCAGCTGCTCGACCGACCAGCTCGTGCCGGTGGCGGCGTTGAGCAGATCCGCGTATTCCTGGGCACCCAGGGCGAAGGAGGTGAACAGGCAGTTGCCCATGGAGTCGATGACGGCGGTCAGATCCTGGAAGGTCTTGGCCCAAGCGGCCTTGTCGGTGGTGACGGTACGATCCAGCTGCTGCGGCAGACCGAGGACCTCCGGAGAGATCATGTAGCCGCGCACGTGAGCGGCGCCGCAGTTGGCGGTGGCGTAGTTGATGCCGATGCCCTGGATGGCGCGGGCGTCGTAAGCGGGGATCTCCTGCTTCTTGACGCTCATGGAGTACTCGGGGTGACCGTAGTGCTCGCAGAGGCGGGCGGAGCCGGAGGACATGAGCCAGTCAAGCTCGGTCTCGGGATCGCCCATGCGCTTGGTCCACTCGACCAGCGCTTCCTTGCTGCCCCACTCCAGCGGCACGCCGGCGCAGTCCTCTTCCTTGATGTAGCCGCGCTGATACAGCTCCATCGCGGCGGCGATGGTGCAGGGTACACCGATGGCGTCCAGGCCGTACTCGTTGCAGAGGCGGTTGCACTCGTCGATGGTGTAGAGATCATCGTTGCCGCAGTCGCTGCCGTAGGCCCACAGGGGCTCGTACTCGGGGCCGCCGACGACCTTGTCGCCGTGGTTGATTACGCGGCCGCAGGCGATGGGGCAGTGATAGCAGGCGCCGGGCTTCTTCAGGTATTTCTCAGCCAGCGTCTCGCCGGAGAACTGGTCGGCGGTGGGGCAGTAGCTCTCCTGCCAGTTCTTGGTGGGCAGGGCGCCGATGCCGTTGATGATGTTGACCAGAACGGCCGTGCCGAGAGCTCGCAGACCCTGGCCGGTGACGCCGTTGTCGGCGATGATCTTCAGCGCGCGCTTGTTGGCTTCCTTCAGAGCTTCCACGTCGGCGATGACGTCCAGCTGCTTGCGGGTGGCCTTGACCACGATGGCCTTGAGCTTCTTGCTGCCCATGACGGCGCCGGTGCCGGAACGGCCGGCGGCGCGGTCCTTGTCGTTCATGACGGCGGCCAGCAGCACCTGCTTTTCACCGGCGGGGCCGATGTTCAGGACGGAGCAGTCGGCGCCGTGCTTTTCCTTCAGTTTGTCGTCAAGCTCTTCGCTCAGGACACCCAGATACTCTCTTGCGTCGAGGATCTCGATTTTGTCGTCCACGATGTTCAGATAGCACCAGTCAGGGGCCTGGCCTTCGACGATCAGGGCGTCCCAGCCGGCGAACTTCAGCTTGGCGCCCCAGATGCCGCCGGAGTTGGCGCAGGCGATCATGCCGGTCAGCGGGGACTTGGTCACGACCATGTAGCGGCCGGAGGACGGGGAATTGGAGCCGGTCATGGGGCCGGTGATGTAGACGAGCTTGTTCTCCGGGGACAGGGGATCGACCGTGGCTACACCCTCATCATAGAGGATCTTGGTGCCGAGACCGCGGCCGCCGATGAATTTCTTCGCCACTTCCAGATCCAGAGGCTCGACCTTGATCTCGCCGGTGGTCAGGTTGATGCGGGCTATTTTTTCGTAGTAAGCGTCGCTCATAGTAATGCCTCCTGTATCGTGTGATGTTTTGTATCATTTGTACAATTTTCTGTTCTGAGAGTATTATATTGTGAAAGGCCTTGTGTGCCAAGCGTTTGACCGGATTTTCGCGCGAACCGATATGAAAAGGGATATACCGGACACGGACGGAAAGAACATGTTGTGCGAAACGGTACGATTTGATATGAAACTGCATATAACTTCTGCGTCCCCCTCCCTTGTACAAGTTCCACAAAGCAGATATAATACAGAATCATGAAGTAATATGAATGATCAAGCGGAGGGATCGGGATGGCATCCAACAAATCACTCTCTACACAGGAGGTCGCAGAGCTCCTCCATGTGAGCAAATCCACCATCTATGAGCTGATCCGCCGGGGCGAGATCAACTCCTACAAGGTTGGGCGCAAGGTCCGCTTCACCCAGGACGACGTGGACGCCTATATCGCCCGCTCCCGGCATGAGCAGAGCGTCCAGCCTGTCCGGCGGGTGGAGATCAGCAGCGAGCTGCTTCGGCCTGCCGACAGGGCAGAGGCCCCCTTCGTCATCTCCGGTCAGGATGTCGTGCTGGATATTCTGAGCAATTATCTGCATCAGAACGGCGTCGTGACGGATCGCTGCTACCTCAGCAGCTTTGAAGGGCTGCTTGCCCTGTATGAGAAAAAGGTGGATGCGGCTGCCTGCCACCTGTACGCGGTGGACGAAAAGAGCTTCAACGTCCCGTACGTCAAGCGGCTGATGCCGGGCGTCAAAGCGGTTTTGGTCAACATCTCCTACCGGAAGCAGGGCTTTTACGTGGCCGCCGGCAACCCGAAGGAGATCCGCGGCTGGAGGGATCTGGCCCGGCGCGACGTTTCCATCCTCAATCGCCGCCCCGGCTCCAGCGCGCGCATCCTGCTGGATGGGCAGCTGTGCCGCATGGATCTGGACCCCAGGCAGATCAAGGGCTATGAACGGGAGATGAAATCTCACCTGACGATGGCCGCGGCCATCGCCGACGGAGAGGCGGATCTTGCCCTCGGCACGGAGCGTATCTCCCGGCAGATCGACGGGCTTGACTTTATTCCGCTGCTGGAGGAACGCTATGATCTGGTGCTGCGCCGGGACGCCATGGATACGCCGGCGGTCGAGGCGATCCTGGAGATCCTGCGTTCGGCGGCCTTCAAAAAAGAGATCCGCCATTTCACGGGAAACGACTACCGGGATATGGGCAAGATCGTCGCGGAGGTGTAAAGATGCTTGAGGTGAAGACGCCGGAGGAGGTCCTCCGGCTAATTGAGAAGGAATTCAAGCCGTTGGGGCAAACGGAGTCCGTCCCCCTTTCTGCTGCGATGGGCCGGGTGCTGTCCGAGCCGATCACGGCGCAGGAATATGTCCCGGACTTCGACCGCTCCACTGTGGACGGCTACGCCTGCCGGGCAGCGGATACCTTTGGCTGTTCCGACGCGATCCCGGCGATCCTGAACCTGGCCGGGGAGGTGCTGATGGGACAGGGGGCAGACTTCGCGCTTTCCCGCGACAGCTGCGTCTATGTGCCCACCGGCGGCGCGATCCCCAAGGGCGCCGACTGTGCGGTGATGCTCGAATACACCGAAGACTACGGAGACGGCACCGTCGGCATCATGAAGCCCGGCGCGCCGGGGATGAATCTGATCTTCCGGGGGGACGACGTGTTCCCCGGCAAGGAGATCCTCCCCGCCGGACGGGTGCTGACGGCCCAGGATATCGGCGCGCTGGCCGCCATCGGAAGAATAAGCGTGCCCGTGGCACGCCGGGTGAAGGTGGGCGTGATCTCCACCGGGGACGAGCTGGTGCCGCCCAACAAGACGCCGGGACCCGGCCAGGTGCGGGATGTGAATTCCCCGCTGCTCACCGCCATGCTGGAAGCATTCGGCGCGGAGGCGGTGAGTTACGGCATCGTGGTGGACGACGAGGCGCTTCTGCGCCGGAAAATGCAGGACGCAGCGCGGGACTGCGACGCCGTGATCCTCTCCGGCGGCAGCAGCGTGGGCGTCAAGGACGCGGCCTGCCGCATCATCGAGAGTATGGGCGAGCTGCTGCTCCACGGCATCGCCATCAAGCCGGGCAAGCCCACCATCCTGGGAAAAGCAGGAAACAAGCCCCTGATCGGCCTTCCCGGCCATCCGGTGGCGGCCTGCTTTGTGGCGCAGCTCTTCGTGCTGCCGCTGCTGGGGCGGCTCATGGGTCGGAAACGGGAGGAATATACGGTCACGGCGGAGCTGACCGAGAGCCTCGGTGCCAACCACGGCAGGGAGCAGATCAACGCCTGCCACCTGCGGCGGGAAGGCGGAAAACTGATGGCCGCGCCCATCCGGTCCAAGTCCGGGCTAATCACGCAGCTTGCCGGAGCAGACGGCTATTTCATCATTTCGCGCGACTGCGAGGGGCTCCCCAAGGGCGCGCAGGTGCATGTGTATTTATATTGAAAAGGAACCCCTACCGGCCCTTCGGGCCACCTCCCCCGAAGGGGGAGGCAGAGAGAAAGGAGATTGTAATGGGCTTTGAGTATTTGACTAACGTACCGCTGGAACAGGCGAAGAAGGAATACCTTCTGACGCTGCAGGACAAGGGTTTCGGCACGCAGTTTGAAACCGTCTCCGTGCAGGAGTCATACGGGCGCATCACGTCCCGCGCGGTCTACGCCAGGATCAACGCGCCGCATTACGCGGCCAGCGCCATGGACGGCGTGGCTCTGCGCGCAAGAGACAGCTTCGGCGCCACCGAGACGACGCCCGTCACCCTGCGGGAGGATCAATTTGTCGTGGTGGACACCGGCGATGCGATCCCGGAGGGCTGCGACGCGGTCATCATGGTGGAGGACATCGTCAAAAACGACGACGGAAGCATCACGATCCACGCGGCTGCCGCGCCCTGGCAGCATATCCGCCAGATCGGCGAGGATATCTGCGCCGGGGAGATGATCCTGCCCAGCTTCATGGAGATCACCCCCGCCGCCATCGGCGCCATGATCGCGGGCGGCGTGCTGGAGCTCGAGGTCATTCGCCGCCCGGTGGTGGGCATCATCCCAACCGGCGACGAGATCATCCCGCCCTGCGCCGATCCCAAACCGGGCGACATTCTGGAATTCAATTCCTCCATCTTTTCCGCCATGCTGAAGGACTGGGGCGCGGAGCCCAAAACCTATCCCATCGTGCCGGATCGCTTTGACGCCATTCGGGATATGCTCGCCAAAGCGGCCGACGAGTGCGACATGGTGATCCTCAACGCCGGCTCCTCCGCCGGGCGGGACGACTACTCCACCGCCGCCGTACGCGAGATCGGCGAGGTGCTGTACCACGGCGTCGCCATCAAGCCCGGCAAGCCCGCGATCCTGGGCTTTCGTGGGGCCAGGCCTATTCTGGGCGTCCCCGGCTATCCGGTGTCCGGCATCATCGTGATTGAGGAATTCCTGCAGCCGCTGATCGACGCCTGGTACGGCAGGGAAAACGACAAGGGCAGCCGCACGCGCGCAAAGCTCACGCGGCAGGTGGTCTCGGGCCTCAAGTATCAGGAATACGTGCGCCTGCGCATGGGCTATGTGGGCAATTCTCTGATGGCCTCCCCACTGCCCCGGGGAAGCGGCGTGGTCTCCTCCTTCATGAAGGCGGACGGCATGCTGGAGGTACCGCAGGGTACGGAAGGCTACACGTCGGGCGAAGAGGTCCGCGTCCGGCTCCTGAAGGACAAGGGCCAATTGAAGAATACCCTGGTCGTCATCGGCAGCCACGATCCGCTGCTCGACGAGCTGACGGATCTGATCCACCGGGAGGATCACCGCATCTTCCTCTCCTCGGCCCACGTGGGCTCCATGGGCGGGATTATGGCGATCCGCCGGGGTGAGGCGCACGCGGCCGGCATCCATCTGCTGGATACGGAGACGGGAGAATATAACCGCAAATACATCAGGAAGTACTTCCCCCACGGCGGAGTGTATCTGGTGCGCTGCGTGGGACGTCAGCAGGGATTGATGCTGCAGAAGGGCAATCCGCTTGGGATTGAGCGCTTTGCGGATATTGCTAGAGAGGGTGTGCGTTATGTAAACCGGCAGAAGGGCTCCGGCACCCGTATCCTGACAGACTATCTGTGCCAGAAGGAGGGCGTCGATCCCGATCGGGTCTATGGCTATGAGCGCGAGGAAGTGACCCATAACGCCGTAGCCGTGCAGATCGCCGGAGGCAGCGCGGACGCGGGCATGGGCATCTATTCTGCGGCCCGGCTCTACGATCTGGACTTCCTACCCATCTGCGTGGAGGAATACGATCTGCTGATTCCGGAGAGCGTCTGGAACACGGGCCTTGTCAAACAGTTGATCCGCACGCTCAAGAGCGACGCGTTCCGGGAGCGCATCGAGGCCATGGGCGGCTATACGCTGGATCGCCCGGGCGAGATCATTGACGTGTTCTGATGTGGGATTTTGATGTTGTCGTCATCGGCGGCGGTCTGCTGGGCTGCTTTGCGGCGCGGAATCTCTGCCGCCGGAAACTGCATATCGCGCTTTTGGAGGCGCGGGAGGATGTCTGTACTGGCATCTCCCGCGCCAACACGGCTATTGTCTATCCCGGCTATGACCACAAGCCCGGTACGCTGAAGGCGGAAATGACTGTGCGGGCCAACGCCGGTTTTGACGCGCTCTGCCGGGAACTGGACGTCCCCTTTTCCCGCTGCGGCTCCCTGATGGTGAGCTATGGTGAGAAAGCCGACACGGTGCTGAAAAAGAAGTATGAAAACGGCCTTTCCATGGGCGTGCCCGGGCTGAGGCTGCTCTCCGGCGAGGAAGCCAGGCGGATGGAGCCTGCTCTCGCCGAGGGCGTCTCTTCCGCTCTGTACGCGCCGACTGCCGGGACGTGGTGCTGACAGACCGCCTGCCGTATGCTGGCGGCATTCTTCCCCAATGTCTCCATGAGGGCTTCGGACTCGGCGCTTTCGGGCGGGAGCTGACCGGCCCCGTCTATGCGGCGAGGCTGGCGGCGCGACTGGCGCAGACCGGCGTGCGCTTTCTGCCGGGGAGGGAAGTCCTGGCGGTTGGCAAAGATAAAACCGCTGTCCTGTCCGGCAGCGGCGGCGTAGAGGAGATCCAATTTGAAAAGCTGATCCTGGCGACGGGCTCCCGGGAACGGAGCATCGGCTCCCTCACCGTCGCGGGGACGCGCCCGGCCGGGATCTTTACCGCAGGGCAGGCGCAGGAAATGATCAATCTCCACCATTGGAACCTGGGCCGCCGCATCGTGATCCTGGGCAGCGGCGATCTGGGGATGATCATGGCCAGGCGCTTCACGCTGGAGGGGAAGCAGGTTCTCGCCGTGCTGGAGCAGGGCGAAAGCTATGGCGGCATGGCCAGAAACTTCCACCGCTGCATTGAGGCGTATCGTATCCCGATCTTCTATCGCCGGACGGTCCGGGAGATCCACGGCATGCCCCGCATCTCCGGCGTGACGGTGGAAAACCTCGAAAGCGGCAGGCGGGAGTTTCTTTCCTGCGATACGCTCATCACGGCCGTCGGCCTGATCCCGGAGCGTGAGCTTGCACGTGATCTTTGCGATCCGACCTGGCTTTCCTTTGCGGGAAACTGCCGCCGCATCCACGACATCGCTGACGCGGCAGCCGCCGAAGGCGAGGCTGTCGGCCGAAAAGCGGTTGAAAAATAGAGCATAATAATTCTGCGGCGGCCCGCAAGATGCGGGCCGCCGCGGTGTTTTGCTTTATCCGCCCAGCGTCAGAAAATGCAGCGTGAACTGCCGCCGGAGGCGTGAGACCGCGTCCTCGTCTCCGGAAAAGGTCACCAGCGTGCGGGGAAAGGCATAGCTGCCGACCCTGCTCTCCTCCAGCGGACGGAGGCCAATCTCGCAGCCGTCGATTTCATAACGCGCTTCCGCGCTCTGCCGCGCCTCGTCAAGGCCCTGCAGATACTCCGCGATCCGCGCCGCGGGCAGCGCCCAGTTTTCCTGAATCGTCATATCAGCCTCCTGCCGCGGCGGGAAAGAAGGATACCGCATCCCCGTCCTGGAGCTTTGTCCGCCCGCTGACCCGGACGCCGTTGACGGCCACCAGGCAGGCGCGCAGATCCCGCTCTGTCAAGGCCGAGTCCGGCTGTTGCCGCCGGATCTCCCGGCAGACGAGCGGAAGCAGCTCCCGGACGCTCCCGGCCTCCAGCCGCAGCTCCTTTACGCCGCTGTCGATCCGCAGCGTTCCGAACAGCTTTACCGTCACCATCAGCAGATCCCCAGCTTTTTCAGCTTCTTTTCCGAGGGCAGGCCGTTTTTTTCCCAGCCCCGGGCCAGGTAATAGGTCTTCTTCATTTGCTCAAGCGGCACCCTGGTGTCGGGCCTGTTGGGGTCTTGCGGGATATCCGTCAGCCGCTTCGGCAGCCTGTCGTTTTCCGCGCTGACGCCGAAGCGGGCGTTCACCGCGCGCTCCACGTTATAACTGCGCTCGCCGCAGCGGATGAATTTGCCGATGTTCATCTTCATACCCACGGTGTCGTTGAACTCATAGGTATAGGGAAGCAGCGGCAGCTGGAAGCAGGCGAGCTCCGGCAGTTTGTTCAAGAGGCGCACCGCCGGCCCCAGAAACGGGATCACGGCATTGACGGTCTTCGTCAGCGCCCCGTTGGGGTTTTTCAGCAGAAAGGCAGGAAGCAGGCCGTAAGAGGTGAAGAGACACTGTCCGCCCATGGAGATGGCCTCCATCAGATCCTGCTGGAGCATGCAGAAATCCGCCTTGCCCCGGGGCGTCTGGCCGTTGACGTCCAGCCCCAGGCCCTCCAGCACCACGAGATAGCCGCCGTTCAAATGGCAGCCGCCGCGGTTGGCCACCGCGTAGCCCAGCCCCTGGCCGACGGCGCGACGCGGCTCATAGGCGGCCAGTTCCATGCCCTTGGACTGGATGGCAAAGTCTCTGCCGCCGTATTTCTCGCTCAGACGCTTGCTGCCCTCGGCAAGCTCCGCGCCGATGCCGCGCCGATGGGCGATGTCCTCAAAAACCTGGGACAGAGCTTCCGTCTGCCCGAATGCGAGTCCGTTTTTCCAAAGTCCCTTCTCGTTGGCCTCCATGGCCCAGGCCAGCGTCCCGGCTGTGGAGATCGTGTCCATTCCCAGCTCGTCCAGTTCCCGGTTCCAGCGGCAGATCTTTTCCAGATCGGCGTTCTCCAGATTGCCGCCGAGCAGCCCCAGCGTCTCCAGCTCCGGCCCCTTTACCTCCCTGCCGTCCACCTTCACCCGGCGGGCGCAGCGGATCGGGCAGCTCAGACAGCCGCTGTTGGAAAGCGTCAGTTCCTCGGCCAGCGCCTCGCCGCTGACTGCCTCAAAACCGTCAAACTGCCCTTTGGCGAAGTTTCGTGTGGAAAGCAGCCCGTGCAGCTGCATGGAGCTGACGAGCCCTGCCGTGCCGAGTTTGGGAAGCTGCCTGCCCGTCAGCGGGTGGGAACGGATAGCGGCGACCCATCTTTTGCGGTGCGCGGCGGCCTTGTCCCTGTCGAAAACACCGGGAACCGCGTCGCCCGCGGCGGTGATGGCCTTGAGATTCTTGCTGCCGAAGACCGCGCCCATGCCGGCCCGGCCCGCGGCCCGCTCACCGCTGATCACAGAGGCATAGCGCACCAGGTTTTCCCCGGCAGGGCCGATGACGGCCATGCCGCAGCGCACGCTCTTTCCGTGGGCGGCGTCCAGCGCTTTTTGCAGCGCCTCCTGTGTCTCGTCGGTCTTCATGCCCCAGAGTTCGGCTGCGTCATGGAAGCGAAATTCCCCGTTCTCGATCTCCACCCAGGTCGGGCTGTCACATTTTCCGCGGAGGATAAGCGCGTCAAATCCGGCCTTCTTCAGATAATGGCCGAAGTTGCCGCCGCAGTTGGAGGAGGCAGTGATCCCGGTCAGCGGGGAGAGAGACGAGATGTTAAAGCGGTTGGACGACGGTGCGCCTGTGCCGGTCAGCGGGCCGGTGGCGATCACGATCAGGTTTTCGGGATCGAAGGCCGTCTCCTTCCCGGTCAGCCTGTCATAAAGGATTTTGGAGGCCATGGCCTTGCCGCCGATGTACTTTTCCCGGTCCCGGTCTGTCCAGACGTAGTCTTCGGCTTTTCGCTTGCCGAGATCCAGCAGCACTACCCTGCCCATATAGCCGCAATAGTTCGTCATAAGAATACTCCCGCTGTATTCGCATCTTTTTTCTTCTATCTTACAACAAAAGCACGGGATTGAAAAGCGAAAAAACTATGTGCTGTTTCGCATCGTTTCATACAACACAACAAAAATTTGATTGAAATAGCCCTCCACTGATGCTACACTGAAGTTAAGTTGATACGCTTATCGGATAAGCGGTGGACGAGCCTCTTTCCGTGGGCAGAATCGGTACAGCAGCGCTGTGCCTGTTTTGTTCCGGAAAGGGGAACTTTTTTTACAGGAGGTAAAACAAATGAAAAAGATCGTATCCCTGATTCTTGCGCTGGTCATAGCCTTTGCGCTGTGCGTTTTCGGACAGAGCGCGGCTCCCGCATTCGCGGCTGAGCCTGCAGCAGAAGAACCTTCTCCCGAGGCTGACGAGCTGGTCGTCGATACCTGCATCCTTCTGGAAGCGGACGACGCCATGATCAACAACTACAGCCTGCTGGCCGTGAACCCCGAGGCGCCCTTTGTCGATGCAGACGGCAAGACGGTTGCGGACGTGGAGCTTAACACCGTGGGCGCGGAAGCGCTGATCAACTGGCTGCTCAGCGAAGAGGGCCAGGAGCTGGCGGCCAACTACGGCTTTGAAGAGTACGGCGAGTACCTGTTCTATCTCAAGGACGAGCGGCCCGTCTCCGACGCCGAGATCCCCGAGGCTACCGAGGAGACCAAGCTGATCCGCCTCTCCACCACCACCTCTGTCAACGACTCCGGTCTGCTGGGCTATCTGCTGCCCATCTTTGAGGAGAAGTACGGCTACGAGGTCGAGGTCTACTCCGCTGGCACCGGCAAGTCCATCGCCAACGCCAAGATGGGCAACGCCGATCTGATCCTGGTCCACTCCAAGAAGCAGGAGGAGGCCTTCATTGACGACGGCTTCTCCTATGTGATCGACGGCATGGAAAGCGAGCGCCTGAACTGGATGTACAACTACTTCGTACTCTGCGGCCCGTCTGAAGATCCCGCAGGCGTCAAGGATGCCGAGGACGTCAAGGCCGCTTTTGCCGCGATCGCCGACGGCAAATACACCTTCATTTCCCGCGGCGACGGCTCCGGCACCCACACCAAGGAGCTGAGCCTCTGGCCGGAGGACCTGGGCATCACTGCCGAGGCCGAGAGCTTCAAGGACTACACCGACTGGTACGTCTCCGCCAACACCGGCATGGGCGCGTGCCTCGTCATGGCCGAGGAGATGGGCGCGTACATCCTCACCGATAAGGCCACCTTCCTCACCTTCGTTGCCAACGACGGCGTGATGGGTTAACGTCAAACGAAACTTGTTCCAGTCCGCTCCTTCCGTTTTCCTACCAAATGCAAAGCGCAGGCTTTGCATTTGAAAAGCCGGGGGAACGGGAGGCATGCGGCAGCTTGATTTGAAAAGAAAGATGCATTAGAATAATAGCCGCGGAGCATGTCTCCGCGGCTATTGTAAATGTGCTTCCCCCTTTGGGGGAAGTGCCCCGCAGGGGCGATAGGGGTTTTGTATGGGTTCTTCTATCCGCAAGGCGATCGAGCTGATCCTCTCGGCCGATCCTGAGCTTTTGAATATTCTTTCCACTACGGCGAAGGTCTGCCTGACAAGCTCGATCCTTGCGCTGCTCATCGGCGTGCCTCTCGGAATCCTGCTCGGGGCGGAACGCTTTCCGGGGCGCAGGGTGCTTCTGGTGCTCAACCGCACCCTGATCGGCATGCCGCCGGTGGTCTGCGGTCTGCTGTTTTACATGCTCTTCTCCGGCGTCGGGCCGTTCCGGCATCTCCACTGGCTCTTTACGGTAAAGCTCATGATCCTGGCCCAGGTGGTGCTGATCACGCCGATCATCATCGGCGTCATGGAGACCTTCGTCGCCGACACCGCGCCCGCCCTGCACGAGACGACCAGGGGGCTTGGCTTCGGCAGGCTGAAGGAATACGCTCTTCTCATGAACGAGTGCCTGTATTCGATCTTCTCTGCCTATCTGCTCTCCTTCGCCCGCGCCATCGCCGAGGTCGGCGCCGTGGCCATGGTGGGCGGGGCCATCGCCTGGAAGACCAACGTCATGACCACCGCCATCATGATGTACACCAACCGCGGCAGCTTCACCCTGGGTATCGCCCTGGGGCTTATCCTGCTGACGCTCTCGCTGCTGGTGAACATCGTGCTCAGCGTGATGCAGGGGAGGCTCAGCCGATGAAGACGACAGCCTTTACCAAAAGCTATGCCCGGCACACAGTGCTCTCCCTGCCGGAGCTCACGCTGCCGGAGGGGAAAATCACCGCGGTCATCGGCCCCAACGGCAGCGGCAAGTCCACCTTTGCCAAGGTATTGGCCGGAATCGAAACTGCCGACGGGAAGAGGCCGATCCTCACGGGCGTCTCCGTGGGTTATCTGCCGCAGAAGAGCTTCCCCTTCCGCATGAGCACAAAGAAGAACATCCTGCAAAACGGAAACGATCCGACGCGCGCGGCAGCGCTGATGAAAGCCCTGGGCATCGAGATGCTCGCCGGGCAGAGCGCGAAAAAGCTCTCCGGCGGAGAGACGGCCCGCATGGCCCTCTGCCGCATTTTGATGAAGCGCTATGAACTGCTGATCCTGGACGAGCCGACCGCGGCCATGGATATGGAATCCACCCTGGCGGCCGAGGAATGCATCCGCGCGTACTGTGCCGAGACCGGCTGCAGCGTTCTGCTCATCACCCACAGCATCTCCCAGGCGCGGCGTCTGGCCCATCGGGTCGTCGTTCTGCACGAGGGCAAGCTCGTCGAGCAGGGCGATGCGGAGTGCGTTCTCTCCTCCCCGCAGGAGGAGCAGACCCGTCGATTCCTGGAATTCTACGGCGTCTAAGCGGCACCGCCGCGGAGCAGGTTCGTGCCGTCGTCGCGCGTCACGCAGAAGATACGCTCTGAGCTTCGATAGCTTCCGCGCGGCTTTTCGTACAGTGATTTCCTTCCTGCATCTTGCCCTTTGCCTTGCCCTTTGTCGATGGAAACCCACGGAAGAAAGCGCTCTGACAGGTACGGATTTTGGCTGATGATTGTTTTTCAGGCCTTTTTCCGAAAACAGTTCTGTCGGAATCCACCTCTGCAATTCCGACCTGTCCTTCTGTTCCGGTACCCCAAAACCACATAAATCGTGGTTCTGGGTTTTTTCGCCCGCTTTAAATCTTTTGATGAAAAAAGAGAGTCTACAGAGAAAAACGCTCGAAACACTGCTGCCTTTTGACGGCGGATGCGGCCCGTTTTCGGCTTTTCATGGCAGCTTTCGTATGCTATAATTCTGCTTATCAAAGTGCTGCAGAGGAGTCGGATGATGGAAATAAGCTTCCTTTTGGCGGAGCTGTGCTTCGCGGCGCTGTGGCTGGCGCTGCGGATCGCGGTCTGGGGCCGGCAAAAGCGCGTGGACTGGAAAAGGGAAGCGGTTTTGCTGATGATGTACGTGAATCTCGCGGTGATCCTCCGCTTTACCTTCTTCCCCCTGCGCCGGGTGGACGGGCATATCCTCCCGCTCGTATTCGACAAAGGGCGTGTGCTGCCGCTACGCACCAACCTGATCCCCTTCGTGCGGCTGCCGGGCTTTCACAGCGCTGCCTTTGCGGAGAATGTGCTCGGCAACGCGGCCCTGTTTCTGCCGAGCGGCATCGTGCTGCCGCTGGTGTATCCGCAGCTTGACCGCTTCCGGAACGTGCTGGCCGCCGGGGCGGGGCTGTCGCTCTTGATCGAGCTTATGCAGCTGCCCTTCGCCGCGCGCACAACGGATATCGACGATCTGATCTTCAACACGCTGGGCGTGGCCGTCGGTTACGGGATCTGGCTGCTCCGAAAAGTGTGGAGAGCCTGGCGATAGAACCGCCTTGAATAGAAAAAGGGAGGCCGGCATGGCATCAACGAAAGCATATCTGGAGTTCGTATTGGAGCAGCTTTCACCGCTGGAGGGGATCTCGGTCCGTGCGATGATGGGGGAGTATCTCCTTTACTGCGGGGGGAAAGTGGTCGGCGGCGTATATGACGACCGGCTGCTGTTGAAAGAGACGCCCACAGCGCGCCGTCTGCTGGAAGAGGCGGGGCTGGAAGCAGAGAGAGATCTGCCCTATGAGGGCGCAAAGAAAATGCTGCTGGCCGACGTGGACCGGCGGGAGCTGCTGCAGAAAATGGTGCGGAGCATCGCGGACGAGCTGCCCGCGCCGAAGAAGAAACGCGGATAACGAAAGCACAGGGCTGCGGAGGGACGAGAATGGAGACAGAGAAAAAATACCGGATCCTGGACGGCACGGCGCTGAAGCTGCTTGCCATGATCAGCATGGTCTTTGACCATGTGGGAGATCTATTCTTCCCCGAGGTGATGTGGCTGCGGATGGTCGGGAGACTGGCCATGCCGATCTTCTCCTTCTGCATTGCGGAAGGTTACGCCCACACCCGGGATAAAAACAAATACCTGCTGCGCCTGGGCATTTTCGCACTTATCAGCGAGATCCCCTTCGATCTGGCCTTCACGGGCAGGATCGGTCTGGAGCACCAGAACATCATGCTGACCTTCTTCCTCGCGATCCTGGCCCTCCGGCTCTTCGACCGGATCCGGGGCGAGCGCACGGGGGAGAAGGGAAGCTACAGCATCTGGCGGATCGCGCTGGGGACGCTGGCCGTCTTCGCCATGGCGATTCTGGCGCTGCTTGTCAAGGCAGACTATACCCTTTTTGCCGTGATCGCGGTCTTCCTGTTCTATGTGCTGAAGGACTGCCGACCGCTCCTGCGCGACGGCGTCGGCGTGGGCTTTCTCGCCCTGACGCGGACCGTGGGCTATTACTGCACCACGGGGCTGAGTATCGTGCCGCTGCTCCTCTATAACGGGAAGCGGGGCCGGGGGCTCAAGTGGCTCTTCTACTTCTTTTACCCCGGGCATCTGCTGCTGCTCGCGCTGCTCAAGCGCGTGATCATGGCCTGAGAAGGGGAGCACGCTGCCGGCACCTCTGAAACCCATGATTTGTGAAAAGAAACGCGGCTCCGGCTTGTACAGGCCGGGGCCGTGTGTTATGATGACTATCTACTACCTGACTATGAGAATACAGATGTTTTCAGCATGTCCGTGCGATCAATTTATTCGTCAATTATAGATAAATGGCCTATTCCCTAAAAACTGATAGGGAGATAAAAGGATATGAGTGTTGCTACAATTCTAAGAAAAAATGATTGGCCAGAAATCAAAGCGTTTCTAAAAGAGTCTTCGCCAGATATTTTGGATTTCTGGGATATTGGAACGGCAGATGAAATGGACGATTATGAAAAATGTATCGGCGAAGAAAAACTCTCAATAAGCGAATCGACGAGAATTGGTGAATATTCCGAATTCTTATTTGGCTTATCTTTGTGCAGAAATATAGAACGGCATAAAGATAAAGCTCTTAGTTCACTCTTGAGAACTATAGAGTTAGTCTGTATGCGAAAAATGAGATGTTCAGAGCGTATAATACACAAAGCTCTTGAAATAAAAGGGATGCTTACTTCATATGTAAATGGAACAGAAACTGCTTTCTCTTCTTTGGTTTATGCAAGTCATTTTTCTTCTACTATAGATACTTCTGCATATATAGGTGTCCCCAATCTTGAAGACATTCTTTTTGAAGAAGTGCCGTTGAGAATCCAAAACGTATTGAGCGCGATGGTGGCCATATTTGAGAAGATATTTGTAGTGAGTGGACTTATCAAGCCTGACAGTGTCGTTTTATATCATCCTACGTTTGAACCATGGGGCACATATTTAGGTGGAGCGGAAGCGGACTTATATATCGACGGTTGTTTGTATGAAATAAAGAGTGGAAAAAGAGAAAAAAATAGATGGACTGATATCGGACAGGTATACGCGTACTATCTACTAAATAAAATTTGTGAAAGCACCAAAGAAGAAACCACAGGTTGTGACTTGAGTAAACAGTTCAATATAGGATGTACTGTTAATGAGATCGCTTTATACTATTCTCGGACTGGTGTACTAAAGAATTGTCCAATAGAGATTCTAAACTATTATCGTAAGAAAAAGGACGAAGATGTTTTGCGCAGTATCATTGCCACAAAAGTAAACAAGGGCTTAAAGGAACGATATGAAAAGGAATTGAACTTTTGTGCAAATATGATCCTGCGTAGGCGATATGGAGAAATACAGTCCGGAAAGAGAGAAATCAACCAACATAGAAAGGAACTGGAACGCCCATTTGCTGTTGGTGAAAGGATTTATCTCCCACGTGAAGGTTGGGGGAACATAATGCAGATTTTTCAAAGTGAGAAAGGACTTGCGGCCATTGTATCCATGGATAATGGAAACGAATGGAAGATTGCATTTGAGAAGGTAGAAGTATTATGTATAGATGATTCGGAATTAGTAAGCTTGGTTCCTAAACCATGCTATCTCCCGGAGTGACAACAAAACAGAAGAAAAGAAACACGGCTCCGGCTTGTACAGGCCGGGGCCGTGTGTTATGATAGAGACAGTAAATCTGTCCGAATGTGGCTGAAAGGGGGTGGCTGCGATGCTCGATGCGAAAAACGCCTGCCTGCGCCTGCCGGACGGCGAGATGGACTATATCCGCTTTGGCAGCGGCGCGCGGACGCTGGTGATGCTCCCCGGCGTGGGGGACGGGCTCAAAACGGTGCGCGGGATGGCGCTGCCCTTTGCGCTGCTTTACCGGGCGCTTGCCAGGGAGTTCACCGTCTACGTGTTCAGCCGCCGGCGCGAACTGCCGGAGCACTTTGGCACACGGGAAATGGCGGAGGATCTGAACACCGCCATGGAGCGGCTGGGGCTCTCCGGGGCCGCGGTGGTGGGCGTGTCCCAGGGCGGGATGATCGCCCAGTGGCTGGCCATCGACCATGCGGACAAGGTGAAAAAGCTGGTGCTGACCGTGACGCTGGCGCGCCCCAACGACACCCTGCGGGACGTGATCGCCCGCTGGACAGGGCTGGCGCGGCGCGGGGACTACCGCGGCATCATGCTGGACACGGCGGAGCGCTCCTACTCCGAAAAGCGCCTCAGGCAAACACGGATGGAATACCAGCTTCTCGGGAGCCTCGGCCGGCCGAAAAGCTTTGCCCGTTTTCTCACGCAGGCGGAATCCTGCCTGCGCCATGACGCCTATGGGGAGCTTGGGCGCATCCAATGCCCCACGCTGGTGATCGGCGGGACGGACGACCGGATCGTGACCGGGGCGGCCTCGGAGGAACTCGCGGCCGCGATCCCCGGAGCGCAATTGTATCTGTACAAAGGCCTGGGGCACGGCCTCTACGAGGAGGCGCCGGACTTTCTCACACGCGTGGCGGACTTCTGCCGCTGAAAGGAGAATGGAGTATGGACAAAAAGCTTATCCGGGACGCAATGATCAAGCTCTGCAGCGGCATCGTGCTGATGGGGCTGCTGCTCTTCCTCCCGGCGGGGACCTTTGCTTTCCCACAAGCCTGGCTTCTGATGGGGGTGCTGTTCGTGCCGATGTTCGGGGCCGGCATCGTCATGCTGGTGAAGAGCCCGGAGCTTCTGCGCAAGCGCTTGAACGCCAAAGAGGAGCAGGGCGAGCAGAAGTGGGTGATCGCGCTGAGCGGGCTCATGTTCGTGGCGGCCTTCGTGCTGGCCGGGCTGAACTTTCGCTTCGGCTGGCATCTCCTGCCCGCATGGGTCAGCATCGCGGCGGCGGTCGTCTTCCTGCTGGCTTACCTGCTTTTTGCCGAGGTGCTGCGGGAGAACGCCTTCCTCTCCCGCACGATCGAGGTGCAGGAAAACCAGAAGGTGGTCGACACGGGGCTCTACGGCATCGTGCGGCATCCGATGTATGCCGCGACGATCCTGCTCTTTCTCTCCATGCCGCTGATCCTGGGCTCGCTCCTCTCCTTCGCGGTGATGCACCTGTATCTGCCGATCATTGGCAAGCGCATGCGCAACGAGGAGGCGGTGCTGGAAGCCGGACTCGCGGGCTATAAAGAGTACAAGCAGAAGGTGAAATATAAGGTGATCCCGGGGATCTGGTGAGTGAGAAACGGAGGAGTCGGCCATGGCCTTTGATTTCAAAAAGGAGTATAAGGAATTCTATCTGCCGAAAAACCGGCCCGAGATCGTGACCGTGCCGCGGGCAAACTACATCGCCGTCCGCGGACAGGGCGATCCCAACGAGGAGGGCGGCGCCTACCAGGCGGCCATCGGCGTGCTGTACGCGGTGGCCTACACGCTCAAAATGAGCTACAAGACGGATCACCGGATCGAGGGCTTTTACGAGTACGTGGTCCCGCCGCTGGAGGGCTTCTGGCAGCAGGAGGGCGTGCAGGGCGTGGACTATGCCAACAAGGCCGCCTTCCGCTGGCTCTCCGTGATCCGGCTGCCGGACTTCGTGACGGAAGCGGACTTCCGCTGGGCGGTGGAGACGGCGGCGAAAAAGAAAAAGCTGGACTGTGCGGCGGCAGAGTTTCTGAGCATCGAAGAGGGACTCTGCGTGCAGATCCTGCATGAGGGGCCCTTTGACGAGGAGCCGGTGACCGTGGCGCTCATGGATCGCTATCTCACGGAGCAGGGCTATGAGAATGACTTTTCCGATACGCGGCAGCACCACGAGATCTACCTCTCGGACGCGCGGAAGGTCGCCCCGGAAAAGTGGAAGACCGTGATCCGCCACCCGATCCGAAAAACGGAATAAAGCAGAGAGCGGGAATCCGAGGGATTCCCGCTCTCTGCATTATAAAACCTTTTCGCTTCCGCAGCTATCCGACTGCTTCTCAGGGCAAGAGTTCAAAGGAAGAAAAGTCCAGCTTTCCGCTGCCGCGGTAGAGGAAAAAGAGCGGCGTTCTGCTCCCCTCGACCCGCAGGGCGGAGGCGGCGGTGACCCAGGCCTTCGCTCTCACGTCCACCGGGATCTGTGCCGCGGGAAAGCCGCCCGGCTCGCCGGTATAGACATAGAGAACGCCTTTTGCCCGGCCCCGGATCTGCACGGAGATCGACTGCGGCCGATCGCTTACAAAGTCAAAATACTTGAAGCCAGCCGAGGCCCCGTCCCGGAGATTCGCGATGTACTGCCCGGGATCGGACTCCCGGTCCGGCCCCTCCTGGGTCAGCCGGGGATGCAGGAAGTTCTGGGAGGCGAAGAAGCTGAAGCAGGCGCCGTTTTTCGACTGCAGATGGCAGGCGATGGCGGCGGGATAAGACCCGATACCAAGCAGTGGGCCGCCGTTTAAGCCGCAGCTGGTCATCTCAGCCTGGGCAAAGTGACCGTGCTTGTCCATGAAGATCTCCTCGGCCACGCCCTGGCGGGAGAACATGCTGGCGTTGGTGTGCCGGTGGCCAAAGATGTAGTAATGCCCCTTGACCTCGGCGATGCTGCCGTGGTTGTTGCCGATGTAGGCCTTGATGCGCTTGTCGGTGCCGTGGGCACCGTTTGCGCAGAGGGGCTGGCCCGGGCGGATGTCGCCGTTGGAGTGGAGCGTGCCGCCGTAGGTAAAGCTGCCGTCCGGCCGGTCGGAGACGGCATAGCAGAGCTCATGGCTCTGCACGGAGGAATAGATGAAGTAGTAGCGGCCGTGAAACCTGCGGATGGAATTAGCCTCGAAAAACTCGTGATCCTCGAAGCCCGTGCCCGCGGAATCGTCGCAGCCCGGCAGCAGACGCAGGGGGCCGCGGCGGATGGTCTTCATATCCGGCTCCAGCTCGGCATAGTAGGCCGAATCCCGGAAGCGGCGCTTTTTGTCCCGCGGGGCCGCACCCTTGCTCAGCGGCCCCTGCCCGGCGTAGAGGTGGATGCGCCCGTCCTCATCCACCAGGATGCCCGGGTCAAAGGGCATGAAGTCGGTATCCTTTTCGCCCCAGGGCGTTCCGTCCGCGTGGGTGACGCAGCCGTAATAGTGATATTCTCCGGCAGGCGTGTCGCAGACGGCCACGTTCAGCTTGTACTGATCCGCGAGGCTGTAATAGAGATAGTAGCGCCCGTCGGGGCCGCGCGCCACGTCCGGCGCGTACATGCTCTTGTTCCCTTTGGGGTTCTCGGGATCCTCGGTCTTTTTGTAGATGACGCCCTCATAGCGCCAGTCCTTCAGATCCTCCACCGGGGCCGACCAGGCCACATAATCGTTGAGGCAGAACATTTTGCCGTTGAAGCGGTCATGGGAGCCGAAGACATAGAGCCTGTCGCCGAATACATGGGGCTCGCCGTCGGGGACGTATTCGTAATTAGGCAGATAGGGGTTGAATGCCTGCTTCATGGGATTACGCGCCTTTCTGTGATGGATATGATAAAAGAGTATAACGGTTTTTCGCCGGAATGTAAAGCGGGAGGCTGCACCGCCGCGCTTGCGGGAGGGCGCGTATTCATGTTACAATGGTGCAAATCCTGAAACATGAACCGGAGGTGCGGCATGAGCCTGTACGCCATCGGAGACCTGCATCTGCATTTTCAGACGCCGCTGAAGGCCAGGGCTCAGCGAACAGAGCGGGTCTGGAAAAATCATGAGGATGTATTCCGAAAAAACTGCGCCGCGCTGCTCACGCCTGAGGACACGCTGGTGCTGGTAGGCGACCACAGCTGGGGCCGGAAGCTGGAGGAGTGCGAAGATGATCTGCGCTACATCGCAGAGCTCCCGGGGCGGAAGATCCTGCTGCGCGGCAACCACGACATGTTCTGGGACGCGAACAGGACCGGGCAGCTCAATACGCTCTATGAGGGGCAACTCCATTTCCTGCAGAATAACTTCTATCCCTACCGTGATTATGCGCTGGTGGGAACCAAGGGCTACTGCTTCGAGGGGCCTTTCTGGCTGGACCGGCGCGGGCGTATCCTGGGCTGGGACGAGAAAGAGGAGGAGCACGCCAAAAAGCTGGTGGAGCGGGAGGCGGAGCGCCTGCGCTGCTCTTTCGAGGCGGCCCGGGCGGAGGGCTTCCGGAAATACATCATGTTCCTCCACTATCCGCCCACCAGTATCCTGGAGGAGGACAGCGTTTTTACCGCCATGGCGGAGGAATACGGCGCCGAACAGCTCCTTTACGCCCACTGCCATGGGGAGAGCCGCTTTCACGACAGCATCGAGGGCGAGAAAAACGGCGTTTTGTACAGCCTCGTCTCCGGAGATTACCGCCGCTGGATGCCGCTGAAGCTGCTGGACTGAATCAATGGTCAGCATTGTCGATACAATTGCCCGATTCCGGCGCGTTATGAAACCGGAATCGGGCCGTTTTTATGTTTTTCATCAATTCGGAGTAAAACGCGTACGGCTGTTGCTGCTTGCGCAGCCTGCGCCCGAACCTATTGACCGCGGGGAAAAATGATGGTAGAATACTTTGAATTATTATCGGACAGGTATGGTTTGCTGTTATGTGGATTGCCGATCAGTGGAAAGATTTTGAGGTACTGGACTGCTCCCGCGGGGAGAAGCTGGAGCGCTGGGGGGATTATTACCTGGTGCGGCCGGACCCGCAGGCCATCTGGGACACCCCGCGCCGCAACATGCACTGGAACGACCGGGACGCCCGCTATCGCCGGAGCGAGAGCGGCGGCGGCAGCTGGGACAAGGGCGGTCTGCCCGCGCAGTGGAATATCCGCTACAAGGAGCTGACCTTCCACGTCAAGCCCATGAACTTCAAGCACACCGGCCTCTTTCCCGAGCAGGCCGCCAACTGGGACTGGGCGATGGAGAAGATCCGCGGGGCGAAGCGCCCGATCAGCGTCTTGAACCTCTTCGCCTATACCGGCGGGGCGACGGTGGCCTGCGCGAAAGCCGGCGCTTCCGTCTGCCATGTGGACGCGGCCAAGGGCATGGTGGCCTGGGGCAAGGAAAACGCCGCGGCCTCCGGCCTGCAGGACGCGCCGATCCGCTGGATCGTGGACGACTGCGCCAAGTTCGTGGAGCGGGAGATCCGCCGCGGCCACCGCTATGATGCGATCATCATGGACCCGCCCTCCTACGGGCGCGGCCCGGGCGGCGAGGTGTGGAAGCTGGAACAAAATCTCTGGCCTTTCGTCTCCCTCTGTGCCGGGGTCTTGTCCGACGATCCGCTCTTTGTGATCATCAACTCCTACACCACGGGGCTTTCCCCCTCAGTGCTGAGCTACGTGACCGAGAGCATCTTTGCGAAGAAATACGGCGGCCGCTCCGACAGCCAGGAGCTGGCCCTGCCCGTGACCGATTCGGGCCTGTATCTGCCCTGTGGGGCTACTTGTCGCTGGGAAGGAGAATAAATGATAAATGAATAATGAATAATGAATAATTATGGTATTCGCCGAAGGCGAATCGATTGAAATTGTCGCGGAGCGACACCTCAATTATTCATTATTCATTTTCCATTATTC
>Ga0310697_10001636_pt1 | contig 25506 bp, 7 predicted proteins | sample 172DNAGHGlowgp2_FD_203883 | JGI IMG/M metagenome (GOLD analysis project Ga0310697, IMG submission 203883) | Sheep rumen microbial communities from Palmerston North, Manawatu-Wanganui, New Zealand - 1728 DNA GHGlow gp2 (v2) (version 2) | ecosystem: Host-associated > Mammals > Digestive system >...
CCGGATGTGATGTAGAACGACCGTTAAAACGCAGAATATAGGAATAGTCAGGTTCGTTATCATGGTCGAAGTCAGCAGACATGATGGTATAAGCACGATCCGTTTCGTTTGACGAGACACCTATGTTATGGGCATTACCTACAAGTACGACGGCATTGTCATAAACCGTTGTGTTCTTATCTAAAGCATTCTTCGCATTGCCAATAGATGTATATACCACCTGTTCTTCACCCGCTATAGAGTATTTGCTACCATTTTTATATTTCTCTCCACCACCAACGTATGGCACATCATATTTCGTATTCATTGATTGGTTATACACCACATCGGGATAGGCATCAGCCAGATAGGCAGCCTTGGCCCAATAGGGCTCAATAGTGATGGCTGTCACCCCTTCGGGCACATCCCAGTAGGCCCCTTGGTTAAAGATGCGGCCGCTCTTGCCATACAGGTCTTTGTTGGTACAGTTACGGTCGGCAAAGTTATAAGGCGCACTGGTGATGTTGCCTTCTGCATCTGCCGTGGCATCATCGCCTGTGGTATAAGAACCCGCAGTACCGCCAGTGATAGACACAATCTTCCAGCCCGTCACCACACGGTTGCCGGTATAGTTCTTGGTACCCACATCATTATAATAGGGCAACTGCACCTTGCGGTAGTTGAAGTTAAAGCGCGCATAATCCTTGTCGGTGATATTTAGCGTAAGACTGCCAGTAGTAATACTTGCACCTGCTGGACGATTGAATGCCGCTCCGTCACCCATCTGTATGTTCACCGTCAACGAACCTAACACCTTGCCTGTATTACGGTCGCCACTGGTCGGGGCATTCTCAGCGTCGATGTTCATGATGGAAGGATATTTGCCCGGGGCCTTCAGTACGGGATAAAGCTTGGGGGTACTGATGTTTCTGTCTGCTGTCTCCAACACCCACTTCATCATCTCGTCTTTATTGTTGTAACTGCCCGTAGCATACCATGCCGCCAGCTCTAAGTGGCTGTTCAGCAAGAGTCGGAAGAACTCGAAGCGCTGCAGGAAGCGCGTCTCGGCCATCAGCGCACAGTTGTAGGTATTGATCTGATTGTTCTGCACGTAGGGCTTCTCGGCCAGGAAGTAGTTGTAGTTACCCAAGCCTGTGGCATCCTTATTAGATATAATAGAGCCATTATAGATAGGAGCCTTGTTCGAGCCGCCAGTGATGTCGCCATAGAACATGCAGTTCATCACCATCGTACGGATGTTTGCCTCATTTAACGTAGAAGACAGATAGTTGTTGTATCCCACAATGCCGCCCACGTAAGAGCCTCCCGTAATATCAGCATAGCTGTAGCAGTTGATGACGCGCGAATAGCCGTCTAAGTGGCCCACGATGCTGCCGGCAATATCAGTTCCGCCGACAGTGCCGCCATTCACACCGCAGTTGTAGATGCGTGTGTTGCCCTTGGCTTGATTAACGATGGCTCCCACGGTGTCGCCGCTGACCGTGGCACTCTCAATAATCACGTTTTTGATCACGGCATCTTCAGCAAAGGCGATGAAGGGGGCTGACACAGTAAAGCTCTGATTAATCCGACCTTCTATAGTGCCCTTGAAGGGGGCTGCCCTGGTTCCGATAGAGCCTGAAGCCGTAAAGTCGCTTGCCAGTATGTATTTACCACCCATAGCTTTTATCTCCGAAGAGCGATGGACGGTTTGGGGCACTAACTTCAAGGTGAATATCTGGTTTTCATTGACCGAGGCCGTTTGTTCAGCAGGTTCGGCGAGTGTCGTAAACAACTGCATGACCTTCGTATTGTCGAAGCGGGGCATCAGGCGCATATTGCCATGACCGTCGTCAACGACCATGAAGGTGGCGTTGGTGATGTTCATCTTCACATTGTCGTGGCCATCGACATCAGCCTGCCTGACCATCATGTTTTCCAGAGTAATGGCACTCGAAGTGCCTGACCAATAACTGCTGACAGCAGACCCCGTTGTGTTGGCAGTGAAATAACGGCTGGTATTAGCCATACTCTGAATCTGCACATTATAAGGGTCGAAGCCGTTCTTGCCTGCTTCAAAGTTTGCTATCTCGGTATTCCCCTGCGTGTCGGCATTATCCTGCGCACCTGGTTCATCTTTATACAGATAGCCCATCTCACGGTCTATGTTGAAGTTGGGACGCAGATACCACTGCATATTTTCAGGCACATTCTCCAAATCGGGTTCCGTACTTGTTGAAGAGAGTGATGTGCCACTCAGCTGAGCAAAGTTGCCCCCCTGCTTGATCAGGAATGGTGATGCCGATGTTGCGCCCTCTGTGGCTGCGCCAGCGTAAAGGTTGGCATATTCGGGCTTCACGTCGTAGGTGACATACCAGTCGCGCTCACTACGGCCGACCAGTGCCTGCGACTCGTAGTTGGGGAGGTTAGGGGAGGAATTAGCCAGATCTGCCCTACCTAATTCATCTGCAGTATATTCTGTAAGGTCTGTAGCACTAACGGTAGCAGGGTCGGAAACGGTGAACTTGGAGTAGCCGGGTACCTTGGTGCCCGTCTTCCAGAAATGGTAGCGGGCCACCATCGGGCTGCTATACTTATGTATCTCACGATAGCGTTCCGCACGCTTCGGGTCGTCAGGACCACTTGGCAATGCCACACGGGCAATCTCCCACCCGTGCTGGTCGAGCAGGATGAGCATCGGCTTGATTTCAGTAGGCACTAACTGGAACGAACCGTCACCTATCGGGATGGTTTGGAATACATGCTCTTCCTTCACGAATTTCTTGCTCGTGGTCGGTGTGCCGCCTGCTGTCTGATCGTTGTTATGCACCCAAGGGGCTGAGTTGGCCCATGCCTCATAGACATGCCAGCCCCATGGGTCGGTATCTGTTTCCCATTTCTTTGCCTCTATCTCTGACTTCTGTGTAGATGTCAGTTTTACCTCACGTCCCACAGTGGTTACCTTAGAAGTAGTAGTCAGTTTCCCCTGCACCGTGGGGTTGTTCTTCCAGTACTGCTCGAAGGAGTTGACTGTGCGGCGCTCTGTTGTCGTGCCGTCATTGATGGATGCGAATGTCACCAGCCGCAGGTTGCTTATCAATGTACCTAAGAGCATGTACTCGGTGCCGGCAGGCAGGTCATCCCTCACCTCAGGGTCTCCCTCTTTGCCGCCGTGTGCTAAGGGGTTGCTGTTGGTGACACCTGTCACGATGGAACTATGACCCTCCGGCTTATAAGTATATAAATAGGAGTGGAAGTTGCGGGTCTCGCTGTCGCTCACTTTGTAACTCGTCTGCGTCTGGTACGACGAGATTCTCACGTGGTAAGGGTCGAGCTTGCTTGTAGAAGGCTCCAGGTACCACAGCCAGCGGGTACGGGTGCTGGCACCGCTTTCCAACTGGACATTCCAACGTTCGTTACCATAGACATAGAGCGTGGCATCACCGTTACTGTAAGGATAGACCGCCTTGCGTTTTTCTGTCATTACCCCATCGCTACCGTCCTCCTGGTAGAACTCATCACCACCAGCAAACTGCAGCATGTAGGTGGTGCCCGCCACACCGTCACGATTGTTCAGCAGGTCACGACCGTCAAGGTCGATGTCATCCTTCACATCATAGGTGATATAGATGTGTTCACCATCGCTGAGCTCAGCAAGACCAGTTAATTCTACCTGGTCATCCTTTAGTGTATAGATCCCTGACGACTCATCAAAAGAAGTGCTCCTCCAATAGTGATACGTTGCCAAAGGACTGCTCCATTCGCTGGGTATCTCCATCAAGGCAGACGTACTCTCCTTAGGGCCAAAGATTTGTTTGCCAGACTTATCTATCAAGTAATAACTGGTAGGAATCTCAACGGTATTAACCCTGATGGTAAACGACTCTCCTGTTGTGAAATTCTTCAAGGTAATATCTTGGTGGTCTGCGTCAACTTTCGTGGTATCAACAATGACACAAGACGAGGCACCTGCATCAAAAGAGAATAAAGGCGAAGGAGATGAAGTATATACCAAATTCGTCGTCTTCGTTGAATTCTTTACTAAGACATCGTAAGGATCTGGAACATCACGACCACCAATATACCACAGGTGGTTATTGGTTGTTATGGAAGGCTCAGAAGATTCATCATAATCTACAGTTCCGTTATTATCCCAAAGATATTTCCAGGTGCTGGAAGGATTCTCATACCTAAGATTCATGGGACGAGCCATCTGCAGATGCAGGAACTTTTCATCCAACTTATCCGTTGTATAAGTCACATAGATATTAGCACTCTTGTCTGGCGTTGCCGTGATTTTGTGCTCGATATCAAGTTTGCTGGCATCAAAGTCGCCCTCCATCGTGTAGAAGGTTATCGTCTCGTTAGAGATGTATGGGCTACGCACTTCTTCTGGAATACTGTTATAATAGCCCTTGAAATCTTCATCAGCCAGTTTAGTCCCTGCTACCTGTTTGATAGCACTGCTGCTGACAGCGATACCATTTGACTTATTAACGATATGATAAGTGATAAGCGGCAAGGTAGCAACAACAGAAGGAAGTTTATCCGTTGGAGCATTGGGAACAGCAATAGCCTTAACGGTCTCTCCTTCAGGAATACTTGCTGCTGATATAACGGATGAATATGTCGCACTCTCCGCCGTTGGCTCTGTTCCGTCCAGAGTATAATGCACGGTTGTACCATCTGGAACAGTGATGGTTACATCTCCAGCATCATTCATAGAGAAGGTAGGACGAGCGACACGAGCATCTTCGAGATAGAACGGAGCGTTGGCATCTTCTTTAGTAAATATACCTAAGACACCTGAAGTATTGGTGTATCCCGTAGGACCACCCCCCTTACCACTATGACCCTTAAGATCATTATAGTTACCATTATTAACGGTCAACCATCTATGCGTAGAGTGGTCAAAGTTGTCATGTTTTCCTGTTTCTTTAATCCCCTGAGGAGAAAAAACTATCTGCGATTTACTATTTAATGAGATGTCAAAAAGCACTTTGTCACCCGCGGCAGCAAGGTCTGCTATTGACTCCAGGTGGACACGCATACGGTCCATTCCGGCCGTATTAATTTGGCCACTGGATACCAGGTATTTACCGGTTTTCCACTGTTTGATGTAGTAAAAATCTGTATTTGGCGCTTTTTCTATAACCCACACAGCCTTGTTGATAGCATCATATACGCCATCCCTACATTTATAGGTAGTCAGGAAAGGTTGCCCGTTATCGCCTGCTGCGAAGTCATTTGTTGCTTGATAGGAACACCACCCCTCCGTAGGGCACAGATAGTAGTTATTAGCCGGATTATTGACATTGTATGTATAATTATTGTCTTTTCCCTCAGATCTTTTAGACACGCTGGCAATATAATACACTCCCGAATAGTCGGTCTGCGCCCACCCATTGCCAGCTCCGAGAGTCATCAAAGTTAACAAAAGGAATAGGCTTCGAAGAACATTCGTTCTCTTTATCGTGTACTTAAACATGTCTGTAAACTTACCGTAAACTTTCATATCTTGTGTCATATCTATATGCGTTTTATTTCACGAATAACTTCTTCTTGTTAGCCATATACACGCCGGGGATCCTGACGGGGGTCTCGACCGTCTGACCCGGCTCGAGCACGAAGTCGTTGAGGACGATGCCAGCCACATTGACGATGCGGATGGTGGCGGCCTCTTTCCTGTGCGACCTTGCCACGATGCTGCGGCCGCGGACGAATATCTCGATAGAGCCGTCGAGCACGGTCTCCGGGCTCTCCTCGAACTCCTCACCGTTGTCGCCGTCGAAGACGATGCGCTCCGGTGCCATGCGCCTTGAGCCTGCACCTGTCACTGTGGCGGTGAAGTAAGGACGGAAGGCACTGAGCTTCTTTGACGCGGTCAGCTTCTCGTAAGCATTGCCGTCGGCATTCATCACGTAGTTGCCGCTCTCCAGCTCTTCGTTCATGTAGCTGGGCTTGAAGGTGACTTCGTAGCTCTTCTTACCGCTTTCGGTCTTTGTCACGCCGGCCATCTCGCCGTCGCTCACACCAATGTCGATGCCCTTGCCGGAAGCAAGGGTGATAATCTGCTTGCCAAGCTTGGTGATGTGTGCAGCGGTGTTCTGAGCCTCGAACGAGCCGCTCAGGTCAAACTCGTAGTAAGTCTCTCCCGGGAAGCCGATGATATAGGGCGTGCCGCTACTTAGCAGCGGATAGCTCGTGAAGGAGCGGTCATACCGGTAGTACTCCTGATAGATATCGCTGTTCTTATCCCGACGGTCACTCTTTTCGTAGTAGTAATCCCAGAGGAAGTGGTTGGTGACGGTCTTGGTGTCGCCCGACGCAGCAGGATAGAGGAACGACCCCCGGGCCACAGTGGTAGGCGTACCGCTGATGTCGATGGTTTCCTCCTTGACACCGTTGAACGCACGCAGCCAGTACTCGTGTCCAATCTTCGTGCCGGTGCCGTTCTTGCTATTCTCACTGCCGCTATAGAAGTGGGTTATCTCACCCTTATTATGGGTGGTCACCAGTTCGGCAGTGAACGGGATGCTGATGCCCTGCCAACCCTTCTCCATATCAACATACTCCTTGTCAGCCGGCAGACGCTGGTACCACATCAGGTGGTCTTGATCGAAGCTGTAAGCCAACGGTGCGTTGAAGTCCTGCTTGTCTACCAACAGATGGTCGTTGGTGGCTGTCAGGTCGCTCTGCACCAGATGTCCGTGGATAGAGGTGATGGGAGCCTGAGCCACGCAGCGGTAGTCTGTGTTGTCGTAGTAACTGCTGTATGCCGGCTCAGTGAAGTAGCTGGTCAGCTCGTCATAGGTCTTTTTGTTGGCATAGCCGCTGACGGCTGTTTCAGCAGGAGCATAGACCAGCAGGTTCTTGGTCTCGTCGCAGTTGAAGATACCCGTCAGTCCGTCGTCGTCGAGCAGCGGAGCGTAGAACCGTCCCTGGGCATTCATGCCCAACTCATAGGACTTATTCTCAAAGGCATCGTTATGTCCGGCAAAGTCAATGGCAGTCATGTTGGGATAGGCCTCATGCGGGGGGACGCCATCCTCTATCTGTTCAGCCGTCAGCTTTTCCTTCTGTGCCAGATAGGCCTTCGGGTTGAAGTGGGCCACGTCCATCGTCTTTGAGCGGAAGTAGGCAGGAGCCCGGTAGACGCGGTTAGCATCGTCGTTGAGCGACAGGCGACCGCCGTCGCGCACCACTGCCGTGGGCACCTCCTGATGGGCATCTGTCACAGAGTAGCCGTAGGTGAGTTTTTGTCCGAAGAAGATGTAGTCGTCGGGCCAGATGGGCGAGAAATGGTCTACCTTCTCGGTTTGGTCGCCGGTACCGATGGTTTCCACCCAGTGACGCTCATCCTCCTCTGCCGGTATGGTGCCGGCGGCATAGCGGAAGTCACCGTCGGCGAAGCGGTCTTCCACATATTTAATATTATTGTAGCCCGACGAGCAGAGGGCGGCATTGTTGCCGTAGTACTTCGTTGGCTGCAGCGTAAGGCTGTTGTCGTCACCGATGGTAAAGTAGCGATAGCCCACACCGCTGCTCTCCTTCTTGTCGCTGTAGCGCTTGTAGAGGTAGAAGTTGTTCAGGTCGTAGGCCACGGTGCCATTGTAGAAGGCCCGGTCGGGCATGGCGGTGGCGAGACCCACACTATCAGGATCGGCGGTACTGTAAGGCTTGTCTGTCTGATAATAGCAGTTGACCAGCTGCTTGTGACCGGTGGCTGTCGGACCGCCGAAGACGGCCCTCACGCTGCCATCAGGAGTGCCTGTTGTGTTCACCCAGCAGCTCTCCACGTAGCCGTCGCCTTTGTCTGCAATGCCTGCTCCTGTGAACGAGCCTGTCACGCCAAGGTTGTACACGCTGCCGCATAGATTTCCGAAGAGCGATTTGCTCAGTCCGCTGATGGTATGGCCGTCGCCGTGGAGGGTGCCGCTGAAGCAGAGACTATCGCCAGAGGCTATCGGTTTCCAAGAAGGATTGGGAATCCGCTCCGGGCTCTTCGGGTCTTCGGGGTCATAATCAGGATTGGGCATGCTATGGTCGATATCCGTGCGCATGAAGAATTCGAGTTTGTTTCCTCCCTTGACGCGTGGATTCAGCAGTGCGTGTCCTTCGAGGTCGCCAGAGGCTGCAGGAGTCTCCAACAAGCTGAGGTCATACAACTGTTTGAACAGGTCGAGTCCGTTCTTGCCGCTGCTGCTGTAGTCGTTGATGTAGATCTTCGGTTCGCGTTTTACGCCAGCATTGTCGATATACATGTGGTGCGCCTTGTTGGCATCCGACATCACAGCAGCCATGTCGTGATAGTTGGCCACCTTCACCGGTACGAAGTTCGAGTAGGTGCGTCCGAGATAGCTCTTGGCATAGTAGGCCACGTACCACTGGTGCTGATACCAGTAGAGCGGGTCTACGTTCGGGTCGTAGTTCACGCCGTTGCTATGGCTCTCAGCATCGCGCTGTGTCTCAAACAGTTCCCATCCGTGACCGGTAATCTCGTAGGCACCGGTCGTGACGTTCGGTTCACGCAGGCTGACGAGGTCGCCGGGCAGGATAATGTCCGGTGCATCGATGTCCTCCACAATAGGCACACCGCTCTTGAACGACAGGTGGATGTTCAGCACATGGCGCTCGCTGACAGGTGTCACGTTGCCCTGACTGTCGGTCTCGTCGTAGTCGTACTGATAGATGACGGTGATAATCTTACCCCTTGACAGGTCGTAGATGTCAGAGTTGCGGCTCACATAGAGTGTGCTGGTCTCCGTGGGTGTTACACCGTGGATGGTGAAGTTCTTCTGTTGGTTGGGTAGACTCTTGTAATCCGTACCTGCGATCACCGTTCCCTTCAGCACTTTGCCTTCGCCTTCGACGATGCCGCCATTGGCACCAGGAATCTTATCTTCTGTTATTGGAGTTACTTCTGTTGTTCCCTGAGTGTAATCTTCGCGGCAATAGTAGTATGTAGGCTGTTCACCGTCAACAACGGTCAAATCGGCCTCATCGAACGTCAGTTTAGTGACATTGGTCTTTTCAGACCCTGGCAGAGCCGAGTATGTCTCGCTGCTGATGGTCTCGCCCACGGCGTAGGGCGTGCTGCCCATCTGGAAGGCGGTGTTGACCACATAATAGTCGCCCGCCGCAGTCACTGGGATACGGCTATAGTGACGCTGCTCGTTGGGCAGGGCTTCGAAGACGGTATTGCTCAGCGTATCACCTTTCTGAATGGTGGCAGTAGAAATCTCAGAAGTACCACGCTTTACCTTGATTTTATTACCTGCTCCCAAATCAAGGTCGGTATCGCTATTATACGATGCCGTATAGTCAATGGGCTGCTCTAAGGAGTAGCCGGCTTTATTGGCAATGGCTGCGGCTTCGGTTTCTTGGGCACTGTCATACTGGTACTTCATTCCCTCTGCAAGGCCGTTCCTGATGCTACCATTCTCGCGGCTGTAGGTCGGGTCTATGAGCAGGTCGAGGGCATCGTAGTTGAACTGGAACTTCTCCCGGTCGGCGGCCGACATTGAGCTCCAAGCCTCCAGAGCACGGTAGTTATGACCTGCCTGGTAGTAGTTGCCGCCATACAGGCCCTTTTTCGTGCAATAGTAGGCAGGTACGAGACTGGCCTCTAACTCTGCTTTCAGGTTGCCAGAAGCGTCCGCAATGTATTTTTCTGCCTCTGTCTTCGTCATCTTCGAGTCTTTGTAGATGTAGTCATCCGTCCCAAGGGGGATGGTCTTGGTGCAGATATAGGCTTCGTCGCAGTCAGAGATGCTGTGGGTCGTCTTCATGCTCTCTGAGATGGCAGCCCCCTTGTGCAGGTGGTGGGTCACCGACTGTCCGTCAATCGTCTCAGTAATCGTCACATTATCACGGGTGATGATATATGCCTTCTCAAAGGTGGCCTGGGTCGTCGTTGCTTCGAGCTTGGCGGTGATGGCCTGATAGGTGTCCTCCACGGTCTTTGAGATGAGGTCGCCCACTTCGTAAGTGCTTTGTCCGAGCACCTCTCCTCCTTCTGCGGCTTTCAGCCGGTACGTAGGACCGTCTTCGTAGTTTTCTTTGTCTGAAACATTATAATCCTTGCCACCAGGATCACCGCTCTTGGGTGTGTACCAGTTGTCCCATTTGCTGGGGTTGGTCACCTCGTAGGTGAGGATATAGCCCGTGTCGTGGCTGACGTTGTTCGACAGGCGGAAGATGTAGTCGGCCCCCACGTTATTGCCGTCGGCATCCTTGATGGCCTCGCCGTTTTCGTCAGTATAGGTATGGCTGCTGTTCTTGAAGGTGTTGAACTTGGTCTGGTCCATGATATAAGTACCTGCCTTATATTCTGTGCCGTCAATCTTGCAGGTGATGCAGTTCGTGTAGGTTTTCTCCACGAACAGTTTTTTCTCCGCGTCGCTCAGCATGTACCAGTCCCAGTAGCTGATGGAGTCGTTCTTGTAGTATGACTTGTCATTAATCACGATGCGCTTGCCCGACTCCAGCTCCACTCCCTCCGAGGCATTGTAGGCATAGAGGTTAGGCATCACGTTGAGCAGCTTTATTCTGCCGTGCGATGCAGCGGTCAAGGTCAGCGGTATCTCCACTTTCTCGCTGTAGGCATTGGGCGTTCCTGTGTAGGCCGAGATATACTGGTCGTAGACGTACACCGAGCCTTTGATGTACCAGTAGTGGGCAGGCATCTTTCCTTCGCCCTTATACCTGTTGCTGATATTGTAGCAGTCGTCGATGATGGTCTGTGTGCTGTGAACGAAGTTGCCCGACGTTTCCCACTCCTTCTGGTTCGAATCGTCCTCTGAATAGGAGTAGTCCCATTTCGTCACGGCAGTCTTGTTCAGCTTTGTCAGCGTGATGCTCTTGTGTCCTGAATTTCCACGCTCGCCGTGAACGTTCTTGGCATAGACGAAACCGCCGCCAATGCCGGGCGACACGTTGATGAGGTCGAGTTCCACCACACCGGTTATGGGTCCCCAGTCTTTTTCAAACAGATCGGGGCCTTTACTCTGCTCGGTGGTGATTTCCAGGTACACACCCGAAGCCAGTGCCACCTTGTTATGGCTGCTGCCGTTGTTGCGCTTGCGATCTTTGATGAACTCCTTTTTCCAGTCGGCATAGGTAGCCGTCTCGTAATCTTTACCGTCAGCCTGTTGCCTATAGACGGCATCCGTATTGTCGGTCTTTCTGACAGAATCGAAGTCCACGTCGCTGGTCAGCGCACCGAGGTAGTTCACGATGTTATAGATGCCGAAGTAGTTGCCATGCATCACGCCGTCGCCAGCGGTCGACTCCTTCTTGTTCAGCGACACCTCCCGCACGCGGTTGATGGTGTAGTTGGTAAAGTTCGCCTCGTCCACCACGCGGTCCCGTGCGCCCTGCATCACCATACGGCTGCCAAACACTCCGCAGAAGTCGGCACGCTGAATACTGTTCATCAGTCGGCCGGCATAGACGGGCAGCACACCGCTTTCTTTCCAGTAGCCTGCATCCGGGTTAGGGATCCATTCCCGAGTTGTTTCGTCAAAGATAAGAATAGCTTTCCCTCCGTCTGTCACAGATGTCTTGTTGCCGCTCCCGTCGGTGATAACAAAGAGATTCTGCAACTCATCGCCAGTGATGGTCGAGGCCTTGCTCTTCACCACCCCGTCTTCTTTCACCTCAGCCTTGTAGCGTGTTCCATCCTTGTCCTGACAGTCCTTGAGACACGTGTATTTCAGCTCATAGTAGTCGGCCTCTCGGTCGGGCAGGGCGTGATAGGTATCAATGGTTATCTCTTGCGGAATGGAGTAGTAGTCGGTGCCGTAGTTGGTGATGTTCAGTTCGCGGTAGCCGTCGACGAGGGTCAGGTTACCGTCGCCATAGAGTCCTCCGGTATGACGTGTGCCCAGGGTGATCATGTCGCGGTGGAAGATGTCGTGTACCGAGGCTGTGGCATTGCCGTAGACAGAGACCGTGTTGGCCGATGTCGACTGTCCCGTCTCGGTGTTGCCTCCGGCGAACACGGCGTTGTGGATGATGATGCCTCTGGTGTCGAGACAGCTCCATGCATTGGCATCCTCCGTGTTCTTGTTCTTCATGGTGTTCAGGTCGTCGATAGTCACATACTGCCCTACGCTATAGCTATTACCGTTGATGATAACGGGAGCCACCACCTTCAGGCTGGGTTCTATGAGCACCTTGCAGTCTTCAGTGAAGATTCGCTTCTTCTTTTCCCCTCCTCCTATTGCTTCCGTGAAGAAGCCATCAGAGTCGATATTATCGTCCGTAGAGGAATCATCGTACCACTTATGCTTGAAATAATAGCCCTGGTAATCGTAGTCCTTGTCACCTGCAGAAAGTCCCTCGTTATAGCGTTTGCCCGCTTTCACGCCTAAGCCGAAGGTGCCGTTCTTGTTCTCATACGCACTGTACACGCGCCCGATGTCACTGCCGCCGAACACATTGCCGTCGCCGTCGTCCACGCCCGCTGCCGTGCCTATCTCGCCGCCGTGTATATGTACCTCCGTCTGTCCGAACACGTAGCCGTCCTTGTTCAGTGAGCCGTGACCGCCCAGGTTGTCGAAGCCTCGTCCGCCGCCATACAAGTTGCGGTATACATGCCCGCCGAACATCTCGATGAGTGTCTTTCCCGGTCGGTAGATGCGGCCCAGCACATACCTGCTGCCGTCTTTTGCCATGGTGCCGCGCCCGATGGCAGCAATCTCGCCTCCGCCGAAGGCGCTGTTGCGGATGTTGCCTCCGTAGATGTTGACCTTTGTCTTGTCCACACTACTGTTGTTGATATATCCGCCGCCGAAGAGACATCCGGCATCGATGAGCAGGCTGTTGGGGGTTGGCTTGGTGTCGTCCTCAAGCTTCTTCTCGTAGTGCTCGTCAAAGTCGGTGGTCTCAGCATTGTCGCTGCCACTGCCGTTATATACATATCCTATATAGCCGTTGTTCAGTGTGACGTGGGCTGTTCCCCATATTGCGGCACCCTCGCCTCCCCCATAGACGTTGCGCTGTATGGCCGGAACGCCGTCGTAGAACGTCTTACCCGTCAGGTTGCCTATCACCACATGGGTCTCGCCGGGTATATCGTCCTTTGGATCCACCGTGATGTCATTGTCTTTATGAGTGCCCACAGCGCCTTGCCAGCCGCCGCCATAGACATTGCGGCAGGTGCCGCCCATGATATAGACATTTGCCGAGGCGGTGAAGCCGTCGGTGTTGCCGGCATTATAGGCCTTCGCGCCGAAGAGGTCGGTCACGGCTCCTGCCGTGCCGGCTGCGTAGATATCCTTGCCTACCGTTCCGCCCAAGAGTGTGATATAAGTGGTGCCGTAGACGTCGCCGCTCAGGTGTGTGGCGGTCGTTCCGTAGCCGCCGCCATAGGCATAGTTAGTGACGGTGGCTCCCTTGTTGATGATGACATTGGCGTTGTATTTCCCGTATCTCTTGGCCTTCTCTTCATCGGTATATCCTGTGTAGTCGCGCTGGTCCATCTCCTCTGTTCTCACCAGCCGGCTGTTGCTCAGGTTCGTGGCAGCATTGGTCGTATATTTGGTATAGTCATAGCTATCCACCTCTCCGTCATTATTACTGTCTACTGCCGGGCTGAAGTAGTCGCCGAGCGTCCAGGCATTGGCCCAGTCTTTATCCCAGCGTTCTTTAGCCTTTTTTCTGGTGTTGTCATCCGATGAACTGAGGGCGTCGATATGGTCTTTCCAATAAGGATCCTGTGCCTCTATCTGAGCCGACGGTCTATCCTTATAGAGCTGCATATATTTCTGCACGCTCTCCGCATTGAGCACGTGCCCCATCTCACCGCCGCCGTAGACCTCATACACCTTGGCTCCCTCTTCCAAGTTCACCTCCGTATATTCCGCCCAAGTGTCGATACCGCGTCCTGCACCGTAGACCTTGGCCAGATAGCCCTTATCCTTGTCAGCCCATACCGGCGACGAGATGTTCACCTCTGTATAAAGCGTGCGCCGCTCATTGTTGTTGCCGCCATAGATGGCCCCCGTCACCCGGGCGTTCTCGCTGGTGTTATGGTAGTTTACGTGGCTCTCATACACGTCGCAGGGGGGCAGGATCTGTGTGCCGTAGGCTCCGCCGAAGATGTCACCCACGCTGATGGTCGATACCGCAGGCACGTTGACTACCGTCCGGCGTGTCACGCCTTCGTTGAAGCTGCCTCCATAGACTGAACTAATGCTTCCTCGCAACAGGTCTATGATGGCCGAAGCCTTGTCGAGGGCGACAGTGCCGTTGGCCAGTTTGTCCTTGTCTACTCCCAAGCCCAGTCCGTTATAGCTGCCGGAGCCGAAGATTTTCATACCTTTGTAGTTCTCCGGGGCTTTGCCTCCATACTTCGGTATGTCTATGAGCACATAGCTGCGGTTCTGTGCCTTGTCGCCGTCTCTGTTGCCATAGTATCCTGTACCGCCGCCGAAGATGCCGTTGATCTGGTTGGTGCTGTTGTGGAGCGGGCGTATGTTCACGAACGAGCTTTCCTGTTCCGGCATTTTGCAGCCCGTGCCATAGAGTTCCACGTCCTTATAGTCATAAGAGCCGTAGCCGCCGCCGAAGACAGTGTCGACGCGGCCCATGAGATATTCCACGTAGGTCGACGACTGCAGCACGCCAGGATTGCTGTTGGTCGGTGCGCCGTGGAGCGATGCAGCGTCAGTGGCATAGTCGCGTATGCGGGCGGTGAAGTCGTAGCCGTCCTCATAGCCGCCGTGAATGGTGCCGCCGAAGTCGTTGCCGCCATACACCACGTCGCGCACCCACGGGAATCCGTCCTTGTAGCCCCCCGAGCCGTTGGGCTGCCGGCCAATAATCACCTCCGTGTGTCCCAGGATGTCGGCGTCGCTGGCACCGCCGAAGGCATCGTAGATGCGTCCGTTGCCCAGGTTCAGATACGTGTTTCCGCAGACATCGCCCATGTTGCCGCCACCATAGAGATATTCGCTCTCGGCCAGGTTCTCCACCTGGGCATCATTGCTGTCGACTGTAGGTACGCCGTTCAGGTTCACGGTGGAGCTGTAGGCGGGGTTGTATTCGTACTGCTGGGAGATTATTTCACCATGTTCGTCTAACACATTGACCTTCCTGCCCACCACGCCTTGCTCGCCTCCGCCGAAGACCTGAAAGGCATAGCCATTGTTCAGATTCACGGTGGTGCTGCCCCATATCTCGGTGCCTTCACCATATCCGGCACCGAACACGGTCAGGGCGATGGCCATCAAGTCGTCGCGCTGCCCCTCGAAGTCGACGCCCGACGTGCCGGTGCCAACAGGTCCGGCAGTGCCTCCGAACAGGTCGTCTTTCTTGATGACGTCTTCATTGATGTTGACGACCACGTTGCCGTTGACATGGCCGCTCTCATAGCAGCCGCCATAGACGTTGCCGCCCAGCAGACGAATGTCTTTATCATCGGCGTTTTGTTTCACGGGGATGAAGCGTTTTTCTTTGTCATCCCATTTGTTTTTGTTCCACTCCAAGCCCGTAGAGTCGGCGTTCCATCGCAACGGGACGAGGGTCAGGTTCTCCAGGTCAATCTGCAGCCGGTCCTTGATCTTTCCTTCTCCATCGGTATAGCTGAGGCGCTCGTCAGAGCTGCCCATCACGCCGCCTTCGTAGGCAGCGTTCAGTCCATCCTTCTTTTCCACGTTTGCATTGTTGCATCCGCCCACGAACTTCTGGAAGATGTTCACGCGCCGGTTGATACGGTAGATGTTCTTCTGCGGCACAGCCATGCTGCCCACGTTTCCACCGCAGAAGAACGAGCCTATATAGCTTGAGTTGTCTTCATAGTCATCCGGGTCGCCGTTAGCCACGGCGTCGAACACCACCTGTGGCTGCAGGGTCATCGCTACGCCCTCCATATATTGGGAAAACTCCGAGGGGACGGTCAGATCGAGCGAGCTGAATGACTTATCGGCATAGGGGCTCAGGATCCGACTGTCTTTCATCATAGTGCCGTTATTGCCTAAGAACACCTTATCAGCAATGACGTGGGAGCCTATCTTCAGTTCAACCATCGGATTCTTTTTTTCCGTAGCCAGCGTGGCGCAGTTGCCGCCGCAATAAACGGAGCCCCTGATGATGGTGGGGTGGTCTGCATCAGCACCCCGCAGTCGTATTGACACTTGTTCGGCATTGGGTCTGAAAGCATTAAGGGCATCAATAGGGCTTAAGAATCCGGACGTAGAGTAATGAAAGTCGCCGTAGATGTCGTCATTTATCATTTCGTCACGATCCGAATAGGGGTATGCCCCGTTGCCTCCGCCATAGACATCGCCCCGTATGGAGGTATAAACACCCACGGCACTGCCGCCGTACACTTTGCCGGTGACGTCGTTGCCACCATAGACATTGTTCACGTCGCCGCCGCGCACCAGCACACGTGCCGACAGTCCGTTGGGGAAGTTATAGTTCGGGAGATTCAGAGCCGTTATAGTATCTTTGCCGTTCAGGGGCACGACGTCCGACATTCGGCAGCCACCAAACACGTTGTCTACGACGAGCCGGTGCTGAATAGTCTGCCTGTCAGCGTAGGAGGCACCCTCGGGCACTTGGGGGTTCAGCTCCAGCAGCAGGCCTTCCGGACTGGTCATCCTGCCTTTGTTACCGCCGCTGTAGAGGTTGCGCACCTTGCCGCGCTGCAGGTTCCATGTAGGCCTGATGGCCATGTCGGAACGATTGTTGCCACCAAACAGGCGGCCTATCTGGAACTCGTCGCTGCTGGGCTTCGAGAAGCCGGTGTTGATGCCCATCCGTTCCCTGAAGCGCTCAGTCGTCAGCAGCTCCTCATAGTCGGAAGGCACGCCGGTTGAAGGATCATACTCAACCCTTGTCGTTTTGTTCACCAGTACATGGTTCACCACCTTGCTGGGGTTGTCGAGGTGTATGACGGTCTTCTCCCTCACAGTGGCATTGTTGCCGCCGCCGTAGGCATAGACGATGGAGCCGCCCTGGATGTCAACATAGGTCTTGTCGAGTTCGGGTAAGGACAGCTGTTGTTTGCTTCTTGCCACCACGGAGTCGCCTTCCTTCACAAGATAGTTGCCGTCGCTGTCGGTCAGCGGGATGTCATTCTCGTCGGTATAGGTGAAGTCACCGTTGCCGCCGCCGAAGAGCTGACCGATATATATTTTCTGCGCACCGACGACTTCTCTCACAAAGGATGTCTCGGCCGACGTTTTGCCCTCTGTAGCCTCTTCGGTCTTCGTGCTGATGTGTACGTAGGTGTTCCATGTGTCGTCCACACCGTCTTTGTTGCCTGCCACTTCTGCCGGCGTTGTCTCACTGACCGCTTTTGCCGTGCCGATGGTGCCAGAGATGTCGTTGCCGCCATATACATAGTCGATGACGGTATAGCCGGTGGCATCCTTGCCGTTGATGTGTACGTAGGCATTGCCGCCCACGTTGGCCATACGTGCGCCGCCGAACACCTTGTGGATGTCGCCCTCCATCACGGTGACACTGGTACTGCCCTTCACATTGCCGTTGTTGCCTCCACCGTAGACATGACCGCCAATGACCACCTGCCCCTGCGCAACAACCGCACACAGGAGGATGAGTATCAATATGATGGCCTTCCGTTTCATTTCTTTCGTTGTTATTCCACTACAATGCTTGTGTCCTCTTCATCAGGCTCCGACAACATATATAGATAGGTGGGCTTAATCGTCAGGTTGACAGTATATTTGTAGCCTCTTCTTACATAGGCGAATGTGGTAAATAAGTCTTTCAGTTCTATGGTGTTCGTGGCCTTGCAGCCCTGCCGTATCAGGTTTTCCTTCTTGTCCTTCTTGTCATACACGTCGTAGGTGCAGGTAAGTATTATTTTTGTAACCCCTATGGGGAGGAAGTGTCCCAGGAACTTGCTTGGGGTAGTGCTAAGCGGCAGTCCTTCTCTGTTCTGATAGACAATGCCGTCGCTCTCGCCCGAGGCCGCAACCGGTTCGAACACGACCGACTCAATGGGATTGCTGCCCATGCCGTTGCTCTTCAGCTTCACGGTGACATCCATCTTCGCCTTCGTAGTGCCGTCGCTGCCGGCCGTCTTCATGCGCATCTCCCTCAGTTTGATGGTGCGCAACTTGTGATAGTCGGCATGCACCTTCATACTGACGGTCAGGGCACAGCCAAGGTGGTCGAAGAGCAGGTAGAGGTAGTTGGGGTTGATGACATCTTTATCGCCGACTTTATGTGTGCCCGTGTCCAGATGGAACTGGAAGTCACCGGCAGTCAGCCCGCCATCGTCATCTGCGGCCCGTCCGTTCTTTGCGCCGATGATGACGCACGCATCGGCCATGGTGGTCTTCAGCCCTTTGATGGTGAGCTCCGCTCCTTCATTCCAGTCGGCGGCATCGGGGTACTTATCGATGTCGACATCGTCGGCAGCATTATTGGGAATGAATCCGTAGACGTAGTAGTTGCCGCTCTTTACATTCTTCTCGTCCATTGTGTTGGGCAACACCAGTTTCCAGTAAGGTGTCGCGGCACCGACGTAGGTCAGCCTGGTTTTCAGCGGGTTGGGCTCTGTCGTAGGATTGTCGTCACCGGTTTCGCTGTCATGCGGGAGGTGCGTGAAGCACACGTTAATGGCACTGTTGGTCAGCGTCCGGCGCTCATATCCTTTATAATCGTCACCGTAGAGCTCGTCGTAGAGATAATAGCCGGCAGGCGGAGTCCAACTGCGTGTTATTGCGGTATTACCGCTGCGCGAGGGCGAGGCATTGTCGCCTGCAGCGACATAGTCGGGAGCCAATGGTACTGCCACCAGCGACAACTCCGTCGCCGGCTGCCGCGACAACGAGTCATCGTCGCTGCTGCATCCCGTGAGCATCATCAGCCACACGAGTGGCATCATCCATACTATAATCGCCTTTTCTTGCATCATTCTAACTATGAGCCATTACCAGTTATACAAATCTCTATCGCCGCTTAATCCTTCTTCCCAGGGGGTGAAGGCCGACTGCACCAGGGTTATCTCCAGTCCCTGCGTGGCAGGTGTCAGCCGCAGGTTGAGCGTGTAGACGGTGTTGCCCAGGAACTCTTTGCCGCTTATCTTGCCCACCGCTGTCAGCGGTGACTCCTCACTGTCTATCGTATAGCTGATGGTGACGGTCATCGGTGTGCCGGACGTGAACTCTCGCGGTATGATGAGCAGTCCCTGGCTCAGCAGACTGACCCCCTTTTCGAGTGTTGTCCTGTCGCTGGTAATCACGAGCGGATAAGGATTGAAGCCGGCAGGCTCAGGGTCGGGTGTCGGCGTAGGGGCCAAGTCGCCGGCAATAGTATTGGGCGTTGCCTCGCTCAGCTCCACGGTCATGCCCGCCGCCGGGTCGCTGGGCGTGCGGTTGGTCCACAGGGGCTTGTCGCTGCCCGATTCAGAGCCGCTGCTGATGGACAGGAGCCCGCTGTCGTAGAGCGGGGTAATCGTGACGCTTCTGATGACCACCTGGTCGCAGCCGGCATCAGGAATGAGATAGCAGTTGAACAGCAGTTTCGCCATGGCATGATGGAAGTACCAGTCTATCGTGCCGTCGCGCTCGTCCTTGGCCAGCTGCGAACCGCTCATCGTGAACGTGTAATTGTCGTAGAGTTTGCCGTAGACCTCGTTGCCGGTCGTTGCGTCGTCGCCATCCTCGATGCCGTCGTGCAGGCCGGTGCCCCAAAGGGGGTCGTGCTGTGTGCCGTTGTGATAGTCGTCAGCGTCCACCGTGACGGGCAGCAGGGGCATGCCGCTGGCATCGACAGGAAGGACATCGCTCTGGTAGGGCGCATAGGCGCGGAAAGTGAGTTTCTCTGCGGTGTTCAGCGGCCAGTATTTCGAGGGAGTGTAGGTCCAGGGAGACTGCGACGATGGCGCAGAATACTCGACCTTCTGGTTGCGCATGAGCAGCAGGTAGGGCTGGCTGCTGCCAGAGCGGGCGTCCAGAGGCAGAGGGGGGGTGAAGTTGTCAGTGCCCGTGTACCAGCAGTACACGCCGAAGCCTTTCACCCTGAGCAACTCGGTGGTCAGCTCGCCGTCGCCCACGGCAGGGCTACCCTCGGCACGGGTCATGGCAGCCCGCTGCGCCCGGCTTTGGCCTGACTGCTGCCCCTCGGCACGGCTCTGCGCTGCCTCAGACCCCTCCACCCTACTCACGGCGAAGCCCACGGCGTGCTGAGCCTGCTCCTGCGGCTCCTCCCGCTGCGGGTTGTCGCCCTCGCTGTCGGAACTGCACGACGTGAGTGCCGTGAGGGCTGTCAGTGATATGAGCATGATGACCTTTCTCATTCGTCTTTTATTTCTACAGTAGGCATATCGTCTGCATAGCCCCACTCCACCACCTCGCCGGTGAAGTCGATGCGGTTGGCCCGAAGGCGGATGGTGTAGATGTAACGGTGGTTATACTGCCATTCGGTGAGGGGCAGACCGGTGGCAGTGTTCTTCAGCGTGTTCAGCTGAACAGAGGCGGTGTTGGCATAGGTGTAGACACCTTTAAGGCCGTCCAAGTCCAAGACAGGTTCGTCGTCGAATTTACCGCCACCCTTATCCTTCAGGGTGCCGTCTATATATTGATAGACGGAATTGTTGTTATTGAATTCCAGCTCATAGTCTAATGTGAGCATTGCCTCGTCGACGAGCGTCTGCGGCAAGAGCAGCTGAGGCTCGGAGAGATGGAAGTGGTAGGTATGGGGCACGTACTGCACCTCCCACCTCAAGGAGGTGACGGGGTTGTTGTAGAGCGTCTTGAGCAAGCCGCAGGACTTAATGTCCGTAACGGTGAGGCTTTTCACCTGGAAATCCACCAAGTCCGCTGCAATGTCATCGTCGGCTACCACCCGGAACTCCACCATCGAGAGTGCGTGATGGAACACGAACCTCACCTTGTCGTAGACGGTGAGGTTATTGAACGGCTCGTTCGGGTCATCGTCAATGGCACGCGACACGGGGAGGTCGGTGATGAGGTCGGACACCATGAAGTCCTCCTGCTCCGCCACATTATCCTTCACGGCGAAGAGGAACGTGGGGAGCCCTACGTCGTAGATGTCGAGCTGTGGGAGCACGCCTGTGGGCGAGGTGGCAAGGTCGATGGGAACACCGTCGTCCATCGGGGTATGGGGATAGTAGGCGATGAACGACACCTTGTCGCTCTCCTCATTGGGCCAGTATTTCACGGGGGTGTAGTCGAACACGCCGAAGTCTTCACGATAGGTGACCTGCTGGTTCCACATGAAGTTGGGCTCGTTGAAACCGGCCTTGGTGAACCAGAAGGAATCGTCGTGATAATAGGCATAGACACCGATGCTCCTGCCATTGGGTATAGCATCAACAGCAGTGCGCGTGGTGCCGGCATCGCCGCCGCGTGTCAGAAACCGTGCAGTGTAGGTGTCGAAGCTGACGGAACGCTGCTTCTGCTCCTGCACGTCAAGACCTTCGCTGCTACAGGCCATGAGGACAATTATTCCTATTATCGTTACAATATACTTCAATTTGTCTATCCTTTAAACATCCTATTTTTGCGTTTATGGGCTCACTCTGCAAACCCTACAGGGACTCCAAGAACACTGTTTTGAAGCCCTAACTCACCTGCATATTTTTGCAAAGTTATTATTTTTTTTAATTACTTCCAAATCTTTTACACATTTTTTTGACTTTTGGCAATGATTCACCCTTATTTTTACCCTTTGTTCCCCACCCATAACAGCAAGAGCATCTTTTGCATATACATAAAAATCAACAGGTCATATAACCTGTTGATTTCCAAACAATTACAATTCAATATAAATTAGCTCGCAATTCAATATAAATTAGCTCGCAATTCAATATAAATTAGCTCGCAATTCGATATGAATTGACACACAATTGCGCAATTGCGCACTTCCACATCCCTGTGGAGCTCAAGACCGGCCAGAAGAATGATGTTGTGGTCAGGACCGATGTTGAAGCTTTCCTTAGGTTCACTGCATGCATGCAGCCTGCCCATCGTCACAACAGCTAAACGTACAAGGCAGTGCTAAGAACTGATAGTAAAGGGTACGGGCCAAGCGTTCATGGCCCTTGTTGTTGGGATGCAGCAGGTCGGTCTCGGCATTATTGAAATACCGTCCATGCTCCTTTAGCAGGGGGAAAAGACCAGAGGTGGCGTTCCAGTCGATTACAGGCACAGACCACACATTGCCTGCTTCCTTGATCGCCTCGGTATAGGCATCGAGATATTCGCCGCACTGGTTGGTGAACGACTCGTCGCACTGCCAGTTCTTCTCATTGGCATGGAAGTTGGAGCGGTGGAGGGGTGTGAGCAGCACAATCTGCTTCGTGGGATAGGTGCGCTTGAGCGAGTCGAGGGCGATGTTGATACGTCCCTTGAAGGTGGTGACATCCATTGAGGGGGTGCGCTGACGGCGGGTCACCATTTTCTTAGGCTGGCCGTGGCCGTACTCCACCTCTGCCTTCTGCTCGTCCCACCATGCTCCGATGGGAACGCCGTTGTTATAATCATTTGTACCGCAGAACACGATGATAGCATCTACCGAGTCGCCGTGCTCCTGCTTCAGCAGGCTCGTCTGACGGGGAATATCGTCCCACATCCTACCGCTTACGCCGTAGACGTAAGGCGTGGCCTGCAGCCAGTCCTGAAGCCATCCCCAGTATTTCTTACTGGCCGCCTTATTGCGCGGGTCGGTGACTGAGTCGCCCAGATAGGCTACGCGCTTGCCTTGCCAGGGATGAACGAAGGTGTTTTGTGCTGCGGCATTGAGTGCCAGCAAGCAACAGATAGCAAGAAGTATTCTTTTCATGTCACTTTGTGTCATTGATTACGAAGTTCGCTGGGTCGCCGCCCGGTCTTTATCTTAAACTTGGCAGAGAAATAGTCGGGCGACTCGAAGTTGAGCCTGTAGGCAATCTCCTTGATGCTCATATCGGTGGTAGAGAGCAGTTCCTTCGCCCTTTGCAGGCGCAGGTCCTGCTGATAGGTGGCGGGCGATATGCCGGTGAACTCCTTGAACAGTTTGCGGAAATTACTGTAGCTCACGCCGAGGTCTTCGGCCACCTGCTGGATGGTAAGCGATGATTCCAGCTGTTCGCGGATGCGTAGCCGCGCCTTGTTGATAAGGTCCACATGCGCCTGGCTGCGGGTCTTGAGCTGGATGTTCCGCTCCAGGGAGTACATCATGCCTATAAGATGATTCACGATGCCTGCCATCAGCTGCTGAGAATAGGCCGCCTCCTCAAGTGCGGCCTCGAAGGCATGCTTGTAGAGCTGCACGATGCCGTCGGAGAAACCTACATGGTAGATGGGCTTCTGCGGTGAGAGGAACCCGGCACTTATGCGCTCGTCCATGTTCCACCCCTTGAAGCCTATCCAATGACTCTTCCACCCGCGGTCGGCAAGGGGATGATAGGAGTGCCACTCTCCGGGGAACAGCAGGAACATGTCACCTTCACACAACCGGGCTTCCTTGACATTACGACTATGGAAGACACCTTCGCCCTCTGGAACATAAAGCAACTGATATTCGTTGAGCACACGACCTTTCTCCAGGTCGAAGTAGTAGCCGTCGGCATGGCCTTTCGTGGGATAGGAGTCACCGGGGGCTATCTCCTCGTAGCCGACAGTGGTGACGGTCAGTCCCCATTGTGCGTCTCGCTCGTTGGCGAGCATGTATTTACTTATTTGCATGGCGTTAGAGGTTACATTTCATCATTAGGAGCTTGAATCCGGGTTGGAGGAAATACGTGGACAGGGAATCCATATCCAGAAGGTGGAGCCGCAGTCCTCGCCTTCGCTTATCACGCCGATATACCCGCCGCAGCGGTCGGCAATGCTCTTGCAGATGCTCAGGCCCAGCCCTGTGCCCTGCACGAAGTCGTTGAGTTTCACAAAGCGCTCGAACACGGCCTCCTGCTGGTCCTTGGGAATGCCGACTCCTGTGTCCTCGCAATACATATAGATGCCTTTCTGCGTGTCTGGAGCATCGAAGAGCCTGCCGGCAGCGCGGGCCAGCTCGTCGATGCCCATATACCGGTAGCCTACGCGTATATGGCCCTTATGGGTATATTTCACGGCATTTGTAGTGAAGTTGGTGATGACCTGCTGCAGGCGGCCTTTGTCCACATACGTGAGGAAGGATGTGTAGGGATTGTCCACGATGAATTCCACGCCGGGTTCCTGCACGCGCTGGGCCAGCGTCTGGCAGATGTCATTGAAGGCTTCGGCAAAGTCTACGTCCTCTGCCTCGATGGCGAGCGGCCCTTGTCCGAGACTCGAAGCCTCGATGATGTCGTTGATAAGGCGGATGAGCATGTCGCAGTTGTTGCGGATGATGCGTATAAAATCGTGCCGCTCGCCGGGATCGTCAATCATCTGCAGCAGGTCGCTGAACCCCACGATGGCATTCAGCGGCGTTCGTATCTCATGGGTCATATTGGCCAGGAACACGCTCTTCAGCCTGCCGGAGTCCTTGGCGCGGGCCGTCTCCTGCCGCAGCCGCTCCTGAGCCTCCATCAGCTCTGTCACGTCGCGCACCACGCCGAAGTGGCCCTCCAGCTTCCCGTCGGCTCCGTAGATGGGGATGCCGTTGGAGGCACACCAGTGGGGTTTTGGATTGACGGGGGTGTTGCGGAACAGGTGTACGGCACTGATGTTATGCTCCACGCCCTTCATCTCACCGAACAGCTGGAAGGCATCCTCCCTGCAGCGTGGGTCTATATAGTCGAGGTATTCCTCGAACGTATGGCTGTACTCATCGCTCCGCAGGGAACGAGACAGGTAGATGCGCCGTTCTTTCAGGCTGGAGCGCCACACCCACATATTGCTGTTCTCCAACAGGTAGTGCAGTTCCTGCTCATAGCGGTTGACGGTCTCGCCCGTACGGCGCAGTTCGGCATCCTGCCTTCCCAGCGCATTGTACATGCTTCGCTCGGCGGTCACGTCACGGGCCGTAATGATGAAATGCTGCAGCTCGTCGTTGTCGTAGGTGGGCAATACGCGCAACTCGATATACTTGTCGATACCCATCTCCGGATAGTTCATGTGCTGGCACGCATGGAAGCCCTCGCGGCCATGACGGTCCAGGTCGCCCTTGAACATCGGACTGTCGAAGAGATTAGTCTCACGGAAGTATTTCTCGCCTAAGGCATCAAAATTGCACAGCGCCTTCATGTTCTGGTTGAGGTCGATGAGCACGCCGTTGGCATCGTAGAACGACATGGCCACAAGCGTGGAGTCGAACATCTTGGCATATTTCGTGCCCATCTCCTCGTCGTTGCGCTGCTCCTCAAAGGCATCGGTGACGTTCTTGATGGCCAGGACGATGAAGCTTGTCCGCCCGAAGTCGTCCTGCTCGGTGATGGCATAGCCGTGAACGAACACCCATTCTGGATGCTCCAGCCCGCCCTTGTTCCACCGGCGGTTCACCTCACAGATGGGATTGCTGCCGTTGAGCAGCTTCTCCACCTCCTGCACGACGGCTTTCTGGTCGTCGGGATGGATGTGCTGCAGGAACTGCTGCATGGTGTAGCCTTCACGGGGG
>Ga0310697_10001639_pt1 | contig 25483 bp, 21 predicted proteins | sample 172DNAGHGlowgp2_FD_203883 | JGI IMG/M metagenome (GOLD analysis project Ga0310697, IMG submission 203883) | Sheep rumen microbial communities from Palmerston North, Manawatu-Wanganui, New Zealand - 1728 DNA GHGlow gp2 (v2) (version 2) | ecosystem: Host-associated > Mammals > Digestive system >...
ATACTCCTGTAATAATGCCATTCTCTTCTCATCTGTCTTCTCGCCATTTTGTCGCATACTGATACACTTTTTTATTGTAAAAGTGTCAACTTATTCAGTACACGTCAAGTCGTGGAGTATTAGGTGCGGGTGCGGCGGGTACGACCTGTTTCACTTTTGCATGTACGCGCGCGTGAGGAGTCGCACCAACGAAGAGGGGCAACAATGAGGGAGTTGTGTTGTCCCTTATTGCTGCCCCGTGTCTTGTGCTAAGAGTACCGAGCTGTCTTAGAGGTTCGGGTTGATCTTGCTCCACTCCGAGATGGGAGGTACGATGTTCAGCGTGACGAGTTCGTCGCGCATCTTGCACAGGTGCTCGTAGCTCTGGTCGAGCTTGGCGTTCTCCTCGGCAGTGCCCTGGGGAACCTCGAACTTAGCGCCGTCCTGAGTCATCGTGGTCTTCATGGCCATCATGATGTGGTCGTACTTGTCGGTCTTGACATACGTGCCGACGGGGAAGCGGAATGGCTCACCGCCCATGGCAGCGCGAATCATCTCGACGCTGAGGTACGAGGGGCTCTGGAAACTGGAGCGTCCGCGGAGCTCGATGATCTTGGCACCACCCTTGGTGACGTCGGTCTTCATCTGCTCCCACTCCTCGGCGGGGAACTCGTCGGTGCCGATGATGTCGGTCAGCTTGCGGCCCTTGATTTCGACGTGGCTGCCGAAGACGGCCATCTGCTCGCCGTGACCGCCGTAGGTGGCGCAGCCTGTGATCTCGTTCTGCATGACACCGAACTTCTTGGCCAGTGCCGACTGCAGGCGTGTGGTGTCAAGGCCTGCCAGCGTGGTTACCTGTCCGGGCTTCAGTCCGCTGTAGAGCAGTGTCACCAGACCGGTGAGGTCAGCGGGGTTGAAGATGATGACGACGTGCTTCACGTCGGGGCAGTACTTCTTGATGTTCTGTCCGAGCTCCTCGGCAATCTTGCAGTTGCCTGCGAGCAGGTCCTCGCGCGTCATGCCGGCCTTACGTGGAGCGCCGCCGCTGGAGATGATGTACTTAGCGTTCTTGAAAGCCGTCTCTGCGTCGGTGGTGGCGGTGATGTTCACGTCGTCGAATCCGCTCTGGCGCATCTCCTCTGCCACACCCTCTGGCGAGAAGACGTCGTAGAGGCAGAGCTCCGTGGTGAGACCCATCATCAGTGCGCACTGCGCCATGTTCGATCCAATCATGCCGGCTGCGCCGACGATGACCAGTTTGTCGTTTGTCAATGTTGCCATAATTCTGATTGTTAATTATCTGTATTAAAATTCGTGGCGCAAAGATACAAAAAATGCGAAACATACACCTCTATAATCTATTAATCTGTGTTAATGCGTTAAAAAATACCATAATTTATTTTACTTTCCCAATCGCCAAGCGTCAAAAGAAGAGTAACAATAAACCTTTTTTATATATTACTGCTTATGAAAAAAACATTCCTTTCATTGTTGGCACTCTCTTGCTTGACAGTGTCGGCTCAGATGGGTGCTCCGCGACAGAACCCCACAGTACCTTCGGTAACAGAAAACGTAGTAGAAGACTTCAAGCCAGCCTCGACCAACCAGGACAACAAGCAGTACCCGATGGTGAACTCGCAGCGCATGGTGCGTGCCCAGATTTCCGCTCCCAAGGCCACGTTCGTCGGTCTCGACATCGCCGGAAAGATCTACGAGATGACCAAGGACGAGAACGGCGTGTGGACAGGAACGTCCGAGCCGCAGGACGAGGGTTTCCACTACTACCAGCTGAACATCGACGGAGCCTCCGTCCCCGATCCGGGCAGCAAGTATTTCTACGGTGCGAGCCGTTGGGGCAGCGGTATCGACGTGCCTGCTCACGACCAGGACTTCTACACCGTGAAGAACGTTCCTCAGGGCTCTATCAACGAGGTCTACTACTGGTCGACGGTGACAGAGAAGATGCGCCACGGATATATCTACCTGCCTGCCGAGTACTATTCCAACCCCACGAAGAAGTTCCCGGTGCTCTACCTGCAGCACGGTATGGGCGAGAACGAGACGGGATGGTCGGCCCAGGGCAAGACGGGCATCATCATGGACAACCTCATTGCCGAGGGTAAGGCAGTGCCTTTCATCATCTTCATGGACAACGGTCTTGACGTGCGCCGTGCCGGTGACCCCGCTCCCGGCCAGGGCGGTTTTGCAGGCTTTGGCGGCGGCCAGCGTCCTCAGGGGGCTCCGGGGCAGGGCGGCCAGCGTCCTCAGGGAGCCCCCGGCCAGGGTGGTCAGCGTCCTCAGGGGGCTCCCGGCCAGGGCGGTCAGCGCCGTGGCGGTTTCGGTGGCGGTTTCAACGCCTTCCAGGATGTGCTCATCAAGGACATCATCCCCATGGTCGAGAAGAACTACCGTGTCATCGCCGATACCGAGCACCGTGGCATGGCCGGCCTGTCGATGGGCGGCATGCAGACCCACACCATCACGCTGGCTAACCCCACGACCTTTGCATACGTTGGAATGTTCAGTGGCGGCACGTTCCGTACCGACGAGCTGCAGGATGCCGCCGACTTCAAGAAGACCAACAAGGTGCTCTTCATGAGCTGCGGCAGCAGCGAGAACCGTATGGGCGTCGACAAGGCTGCCGAGGACCTGAAGGCTATCGGCATCAATGCCCATTCGTATATCTCGCCCGGTACCGCCCATGAGTGGCAGACGTGGCGTCGCAGTCTCTACCAGTTTGCACAGCTTCTGTTCAAGTAAGACATGAGTGACACCATAGCACAACGGCTGAATGCTCTGCGCGAAGTCATGCGCCGTGAGCATTTAGCCGCTTTCATCTTTCCCAGCACCGACCCCCACCAGAGCGAATATGTCGCCGACCACTGGAAGGGCCGTGAGTGGATAAGCGGCTTCAACGGCTCGGCAGGCACGGCGGTGGTGACGCTGTCGTCGGCGGCACTGTGGACCGACTCGCGCTATTTCCTTGCTGCAGAGCAGCAGCTTGACGGTACGGAGTACCAGCTGATGAAGCTTAAGATGCCCGGCACGCCGACCATTGCCGAGTGGATAGGCGAGGGGGTGCGAGGACGCTACGAGGGGTTCACCGAGGTAGGTGTCGATGGCACGCTGCTGTCTGCCGCCGAGGTGCGCTTGCTCATTGGCGCGCTGCGCCATGAGGGCGGGCTGACGCTGCGCACCAATCTCGACCCGTTGAAGGAGATATGGAAGGACCGTCCTGCCATTCCCGACGACAAGGTGGAGCTCTACCCCCTGAAATATGCCGGCGAGACGGCACGCGACAAGATAGCACGTATCCGTGCTGCCCTGCGCCATGAGCACGCCGACGGCATGCTCATGGCATCGCTCGACGATATCGCCTGGACGCTGAACCTGCGTGGCAGTGATGTCCACTGCACACCGGTGTTCGTCAGCTATCTGCTGATCTCGACCAATGCCGTCACCCTCTATGTCGACAGACGGAAGCTGACCGCCGACGTCGTCGGTTATTTGGAGGCAGAGGGTGTGGGCACCGACGATTACGGTAACGTCGTTCGCGGACTGAGAGACTATTTCGAGTATAACATACTCGTTGACCCTGACGAGGTTAACCACACCCTCTATCAGGTGCTGACCAGTGGTGACAGGCAGGTGAGGAGCCGCGTGGAGATAGTCGAGGCCGAGTCGCCAGTGAAGCGCATGAAGACGGTGAAGAACGACGCCGAGATAGTGGGTTTTAAGTCGGCGATGCTGAAAGACGGCATCGCCATGGTGAAGTTTCTCAAAGAGCTTAGTGAGTGGTATGGGCCTAATGGGTCTAATGAGCCTAATGAGGCCAATAAGCCCTGTGGCCAGCCCGCTGCGGGGGGCTTTACCGAGCTCTCCGTTGACCGTCGGCTGACGGCTCTGCGTGCCGAGCAGCCGCTGTCCCGTGGACTGTCGTTCGACACCATAGCAGCCTATGGGGCTCATGGGGCCATCGTCCATTACGAGGCTACGCCTGCTACAGATGTCGCCCTCGAGCCGCGCGGTCTGCTGCTGCTCGACAGCGGAGGACAGTATCTTGACGGCACCACCGACATTACGCGTACCGTGGCCCTCGGCCCTCTGACAGATGAGGAACGGCGGGCGTACACGCTCGTGCTGAAAGGGCACATACAGATAGAGCTATGTAAGTTCCCGAGCGGCAGCAGCGGTACTCAGATAGACATCCTGGCGCGTGAGGCTCTGTGGCGTGAGGGACTGAACTACTACCACGGCACCGGCCACGGCGTCGGGTCGTATCTCAGCGTGCACGAAGGTCCTCACCAGTTCCGTATGGAGTGGAAGCCAGCCCCGCTGGTGGCCGGTATGACCATCACCGACGAGCCCGGCATCTATCTGGCGGGCCGTTTCGGAGTGCGTATAGAGAACACCCTTCTCGTCGTGCCATACAAGACGACGGAGTTCGGCGAGTTCCTGCAGTTTGAGCCGCTGACGCTCTGTCCTATAGACAAACGGCCTATAGACACGTCGCTGCTCACCGCCGAGGAGACGGACTGGCTGAACAGCTACCACAAAATGGTCTACGACAGGCTCTCGCCACATCTCGACGACGACGAACGCCGGTGGCTGGCCGAGGCTACGGCTGCGATTTAATGCCACGGACTTGCTATGACAGAATTGAACATGGTGAAAGGTTACCTGCGCTACCTGAAGCTGCAGCGTAACTTCTCGAAGAACACTGTCGAGGCCTACAGCCGCGACCTTGACAAGCTGCTGCACTTCCTGAGTCGTGAGCAGAAAGATGTGCTGACGGTGCAGCTCGAAGACCTGCAGTCCTTTGCTGCGGGGCTGCACGACATCGGCATCGGCCCGCGCTCGCAGTGCCGCATACTGAGTGGCGTGCGGTCGTTCTTCAGGTTCCTGCAGATGGACGGCTACCGCGACGACGACCCTACGGAGCTGTTGGAGTCGCCACAGATAGGCGAGCACTTGCCCGAGGTGCTGACGACGGCCGAGGTGGACCGTATGGAGGACTCCATCGACCTCTCGAAATGGGAGGGGCACCGCAACCGTGCCATCATTGAGGTGCTCTTCTCCTGCGGCCTGCGCGTCAGCGAGCTGGTGAACCTCAGGCTTACCGACCTGTATCGTGAGGAACAGTACGTGCGCGTCATGGGAAAAGGCTCGAAGGAGCGTCTCGTACCCATTTCGCCACGTGCTATCAACGAACTCGACAACTGGTTTGCCGTGCGCCGTGAGATGAAGATAAAGCCGGGCGAGGAGGACTATGTGTTCCTGAACCGCCGAGGGTCACATCTGACACGTACCATGATACTCATAATGATAAAGCGGCAGGCCGCCGAGGCCGGCATCGGCAAGACCATCTCGCCGCACACCCTGCGTCACTCCTTCGCCACCGCCCTGCTCGAAGGCGGTGCCGACCTGCGTGTCATCCAGGCACTGCTGGGCCATGAGTCGATAGGTACCACCGAGATCTACACCCATATCGACACCACGACGCTGCGGCGTGAGATTCTGGAGCATCATCCGAGGAATTGTAAAGTTTAGAGGTGAGAGGCGGTGGAAAGGTGAAAAAGTGAAAATTTTTGTAGTTTTTTGAACTTTGCTGCGTCAAATAGATAAAAAAGGTGTAATTTTGCAGACAAATTTCAAAAACATTCAGACTATGAAGCTTAAAAAGATTATCCTGTCGTTGGCACTGACGATGGTCAGTGCCATGACGATGTTTGCTCAAGGTGAGCTACCTACCATTCCCGTAGACCCCGACGTGCGTGTGGGAAAACTCGACAACGGGCTGACCTACTACATCCGCCACAACAACTGGCCCGAGCAGCGCGCGGAGTTCTATATTGCCCAGCGCGTGGGCTCCATTCAGGAGAACGACGACCAGCGCGGTCTGGCCCACTTCCTCGAGCACATGGCCTTCAACGGCTCGAAGCACTTCAAGGGCAACGACCTGCTGCGCTGGTGTGAGAGCGTGGGCATACAGTTCGGTGGCGACCTGAACGCCTATACCAGCATCGAGGAAACGGTTTACAACATCAGTAATGTTCCCACGACGCGCGAGACCATCGTAGACTCGTGTCTGCTGATACTCTACGACTGGGCCGACGGCCTGCTGCTGGAGCAGGATGAGATCGAGAAGGAGCGCGGCGTGATCCACGAGGAGTGGCGTCTGCGCACCAGTGCCATCATGCGTATGCTGGAGCGTGACCTGCCCAAGCTCTATCCTGGTTCGAAGTTCGGCTACCGCATGCCTATAGGTCTGATGGAGATTATCGACAACTTCGAGCGTCCCTTCCTGCAGGCTTACTACGAGAAGTGGTACCGTCCTGACAATCAGGCCATCATCGTGGTGGGTGATATCGATGTCGACAAGATTGAGCAGAAGATCAAGAACCTGTTCTCGCCCATTGTGCTGCCTGAGAACCGCGCCCTTGTCACCAAGGAACCTGTGCCCGACAATGCAGAGGCCATCTATGTGATAGACAAGGACAAGGAACAGCGCACCAACCAGGTGTGGGTGATGATGAAGCACGAGGCAATTCCCGACTCACTGAAGGGGACGGTGGCCTACGTCATGGCCGACTATCTGAAAGATGCTGCCGTGACGATGCTCAACGACCGTCTGAAGGAGTATGCCGAGAAGCCCGAGAGCCCATTCCTGAGCTCATCGGCAAGCGACGGCAGATACCTCTTCTCGAACACCGTCGATGCCTTCGAGCTGGATGTCAATCCTAAGGACGGACAGATAGAGGCTGCTGTCACTGCAGCTCTCACCGAGGCTCGCCGTGCCGCAGAGTTCGGATTCACACAGACCGAGTACAACCGCTTCAAGCAGAACTATATCAGCCTGCTCGAAAAGCAATACTCAAACAAGGACAAGCGCTTCAACAGCCAGTTCGTAAACCAGTATGTACAGAACTTCCTGAACAAACTGCCCATCCCCAGCATCGACTACACCTACTCTACGATGAAGCAGATTGTGCCCGTGCTGCCTATTGACATGGTGAATGCCCTGATGAAGGAGTACATCCTCCCGAACGACACCAACCTCGTGGTGTTCAGCGTAAACACTGAGAAGGAAGGCGCCACCTATCCCACAGAGGAGGGACTGAAGGCTTCCGTTGCCGCTGCCCGTGCCGCCCAGATTGAAGCCTACGTGGACAACGTGAAGGACGAGCCGCTGATGACCACCCTGCCCACGGCCGGCAAGATTGTGAAGGAAGAGAAGAACGACCTCTTCGGCTATACCGAGCTGACCCTCTCCAACGGAGCCAAGGTAGTGCTGAAACAGACCGACCTGAAGAAAGACCAGGTGCTGCTGCGCAGTGAGGGTTTCGGAGGCTCTGCACTCTATGGAGAGAAAGACTTCGCCAACATCAAGATGTTCGACGACGTGATCGAGGCCAGCGGACTGGGTAACTTCTCGCACACCGAACTGGAGAAGGCCCTCGCCGGCAAGATTGCCGGTGCAAGTCTCTCGCTGGGTGCAAACCGCGTACATATCAACGGCAGTTCTACACCGAAGGACGTGGAGACCATGCTCCAGCTGACATACCTCTACTTCACCAATATTGCCAAGGACCAGAAGTCGTACGACAACACGATGCAGACTGCTGAGGTGAACCTGAAGAACCGTCTGCTGCAGCCAGAGTCTGTGCTTCAGGACTCTCTGACTGCTACGATGACAGCTCGCAACCCGCGCAACAAGGCCCTGACAGTGGAAGACCTGAAACAGGTAGGCTATGACCGCATCCTCGAGATGGCCAAGGAACAGACTGCCAACGCTGCAGCCTTCACCTTCACCATCATCGGCAACTACGACGAGCAGACCATCCGTCCGCTCATCGAGACCTATCTCGCATCGCTGCCCGCACAGAAGAAGGTGGTGAAGACACCTGACGTATCGACAGAGTTCAAGGGCGTGGTCATCAACAACTTCAAGCAGAAGGGTGAGACGCCGAAGGCATATGCCGTGATGGACTGGTACACCAAGGCCATGCCCCTGACGGCAGAGAACGACGTGAAGATGGATATGATAAGCCAGATCCTCAATATGGAGTATCTGAAGAAGATCCGTGAGGATGCCAGTGCCGCCTACACGGTGCAGAGCATGTCGAGCATCGACCGCGACGACTTCAGCACGACGGCCCAGATTCTGGCCATCTGCCCCATGAAGCCCGAGAAGGCCGACATCGCCATCCAGATCCTTCGCGACGAGGTGACGGCTCTGACCAAGAGCTGCGACCCCGACAAGCTGGCCAAGGTGAAGGAGTATATGCTGAAGAGCCACGCCGACCAGCTGAAGCAGAACGGATATTGGCTGGGCGTCATCAGCGCATGGCGCAAGTGGGGCATCGACTTCCACAGCAACTACGAGAAGTTGGTGAACGCCCAGACCCCCGAGAGCATCAGCGCCGCTGCTGCTGAGGTGGTGAAGGCCGGCAACCGCGCCGAGGTCATTATGCTGCCGGAGGAGTAGTTTATAGTTCATAGTTTATAGTTGAGAGTTTAGAGATAATGTCATATTTGTTTTCATCAGAGTCAGTATCTGAAGGCCATCCCGACAAGGTGGCCGACCAGATATCCGACACCATATTAGACCAGTTCCTGGCTTACGACTCGAAGGCGCGCTGCGCCATCGAGTCGTTCGTCACCACCGGACAGGTGGTCATCATGGGCGAGGTGCGCAGCGAGGTGTACATCGACCTGCAGACCATAGCCCGCAACACCATAAAGCGTATAGGCTACACGAAGGCGGAGTACCAGTTCGACGGCGACTCCTGCGGTATCCTCAGTGCCATTCACGAGCAGAGTGCCGACATCAACCGTGGTGTCGACCGCGACGACGAGGACGAGCAGGGGGCCGGCGATCAGGGCATGATGTTCGGCTATGCCACCAACGAAACCGAGTCGTACATGCCCGTGTCGCTGGACCTGGCGCATCTCATCATGCGCACACTTGCCGACATTCGCAAGGAGGGTAGGGAGATGACCTATCTGCGTCCCGACGCAAAGAGTCAGGTGACGGTGCAGTACAGCGATGAGGGTATCCCCGAGCGTATCGACACCATCGTCGTCTCTACCCAGCATGACGACTTCGACGACGACGAGGCAATGCTGGCCCGCATCAAGGACGACGTCATAAACATCCTTATCCCGCGTGTGAAACAGCAGATACACTCGCAGAAGGTCCTCGACCTCTTCGGCCTCGACATCAAGTACTACGTCAACCCGACTGGTAAGTTTGTCATCGGCGGACCTCACGGCGACACCGGCCTGACAGGCCGAAAGATTATCGTCGACACCTACGGCGGCAAGGGCGCCCATGGCGGCGGTGCCTTCTCGGGCAAGGACTCCTCGAAGGTAGACCGCTCGGCAGCGTACGCCGCACGCCACATTGCCAAGAACATGGTTGCTGCCGGCGTTGCCGACGAGATGCTCGTCCAGGTGAGCTACGCCATCGGCGTGGCCCGGCCGATGAATATCTACGTCAACACCTACGGACGCAGCCGTGTGCAGATGACCGACGGCGAGATAGCCAAGAAGATAGAGCAGTTGTTCGACCTGCGCCCCAAGGCCATCGAGCGCACCCTGAAGCTGCGGCAGCCCATGTACAGCGAGACGGCGGCCTATGGTCACATGGGACGTAAGTCGGAGGTTGTGAGCAAGACATTCACCAGTCACTATCATGAGACGAAGACCATCGATGTGGAACTGTTCACGTGGGAGAAGCTGGACCGTGTCGACGACATCAGGGAGGCCTTCGCCGGAACCTTCATAGAGTGATGAGTCAGCAGACAGACAGCCTGTCGGCAGCTGTTGTCGCACAACAGGACAGCAGCTGGCATGCGTCAGACTCGCTCGGCAGCAGCTGGAGCGGTTCTGGCGCTGTCGACTATTGGCGCCTGTCGGACTCGCTCTATTCGCTGAAGCGCGACCAGGGCACCGACCTGCTTGAGGTGGAGCCGCTGCCGCAGTATTATCAGGAGACGTTCTTCTCTGGCGACTCGCTGCTGCACCCTGAGGTCAGCGGGCACGGCTACGGACAGGTCGGCGAACCGATGCCATACCTGTTGCGTCACGACAATGTCGTAACGAGTCTGCTGCTGATCTGTCTCGTGGCAATGCTGTTTGCCTTCGCACACAACAGACGCTTTGCCGCGCAACAGCTGAAGGGACTCTTCTTCCGTCCGAACGCTTCCGACAGCTACCTGACGGAGACTCCCGGTGAGCGGCGTGTCAAGCTGCTGATGACTATTCAGACCTGCCTGCTCCTCTCGTTGGGCGTATATCTATACTCGAAGGAGTACGTGGCAAGCACCTACGTGCTACAGTCCGACTATCAGCTAATCATCATCTTCTTTGCCATGCTGTTGGCCTATCTGATGTTGAAGGACTGTGCCTACACCATAGTGAACGGAGTGTTTTTTGATGGTAAAAGAAATAGACAATTTTTGAGTGCCATAAGACTTGTCTCAGCACTACAGGGGGTCCTGGTGTACCCAGTGGTACTGCTTTTGGTGTATTTCGGCATTTCCTTGCAAACTGTTATATATTATTTTGCAGGTGTAGTGATTTTGGGCAAAATATTGGCTTTTTACAAGAGCTATATTATATTTTTCAGACAAAATGAAGGTTTTCTGCAGATAATTTTGTACTTTTGTGCCCTCGAAATCGTACCACTTGGCACTCTTGTGGGAGTGTGGCTTATGGTGGTGAACTTGCTGAAAGTAAATTTTTAGGACAACGAGAATATGATAAAGAAGATTTTGGTTTCGCAGCCGAAGCCGGCAAGCGAAAAATCTCCGTACTACTACATCGCAGAAAAATTCGGTGTCGAGCTGGTGTTCCGTCCCTTCATCAAGGTAGAGGGGATGACTGCCAAGGAGTTCCGCACTCAGAAGGTGAGCATTCTTGACTATACGGCTATCGTGTTCACCTCGCGACATGCCATTGACCATTTCTTCACGCTGGCCAAGGAACTTCGTGTCGCCATCCCCGAGGACATGAAGTACTTCTGTGTCACCGAGACTATAGCTCTCTATATCCAGAAGTACGTTCAGTACCGCAAGCGCAAGGTGTTTTTCGGAACTACCGGACGTGTCGACGACCTGTTGCCCACGATGGTGAAGCACAAGACGGAGAAGTATCTCGTTCCCATGAGCGATGTCCATAACGACAAGCTCACACTGCTGCTCGACTCAAAGAAGCTGCACCACAAGGAAGTGGTGATGTACAAGACCGTCAGTAACGACTTCACTCCCGATGAGGTAAAGACGTTCGACTACGACATGCTTCTCTTCTTCAGTCCTTCAGGTATTGAGTCGCTGACAAAGAACTTCCCCAACTTCGAGCAGGGCAAGATAGCCATAGGCACCTTCGGTCCTACGACGGCCAAGGCCGCCAAGGATGCCGGTCTGCGTCTTGACATCGAAGCTCCGTCGGAGAAGTATCCTTCGATGACCGGTGCACTGCAACACTATCTGTTAGAGCACGAGGATTAGAGCAGGACGAATTAAGAACGCTTAGTCTTATTCACCTATATTAATAATCAAGGTGGAAGTTGTGCGTGCCACGTTCAGCAAGCGGGAGCGACTTGTCAGCCGGAAGCTGACAGAGCAGCTCTTCAGCAAAGGCAGCAGCCACTCGACGACTGCCTTCCCGCTACGGGCTGTGTTCCTGAAACGCGAGCGTGAGAGTGACGGCGTGCCGGTGCAGGTGCTGGTGAGTGTGTCGAAGCGCCACTTCAAGCATGCCGTCGACCGTAACCGTGTGAAACGCCAGATACGCGAAGCTTACAGGCATGGCAAACAGCTACTTACCGCCCGTGTGCCGGATGGAGAGAGCTATGCCGTAGCCTTTATCTGGCTTGCCGACCGACACTTCGACAGCGTCATGGTACAGAGGAGTGTCGCAAGACTCCTTGAGAAGATAGCTGAGAGGGTATGAACATCATCCGTAGCATCTGTCACTGGTTGTCCAAAGCCCTGGCCTGTCTGCTTTGCCTGCCGATAGTGTTCTACCAGACATGCATCTCTCCGTTTACACCTCCCTCATGCCGGTTCACACCAACATGCAGCGAGTACGCCAAGCAGGCTATACGTAAGCACGGACCCTTCAAGGGACTATACCTCGCCGTGCGCCGCATCCTGCGCTGCAACCCCTGGGGCGGCTCCGGCTACGACCCCGTGCCGTAAAAATGTCACCCGTAAGTTTGGTGACTTCCGGCTTATTTTGTACCTTTGCATCCGCAAAAAGAGAAATATATAAAACAAGGTATAGAACAGATGAAAAAGAATTTTGTTGAAGAGCTGCGCTGGCGCGGAATGCTGGCACAGATGATGCCCGGCACGGAGGAGCTGCTCGAGAAGGAGATGGTGACGGCATACCTGGGCACCGACCCCACGGCAGACTCCCTGCACATTGGACACCTGTGCGGCATCATGATGCTGCGTCACCTGCAGCGCTGCGGTCATAAGCCCATCATACTGGTGGGTGGTGCCACGGGCATGATCGGCGACCCCAGCGGAAAGTCGCAGGAGCGCAACCTGCTGAACGAGGAGACACTGCGCCACAATCAGGAGTGCATCAAGGCGCAGGTGGCAAAGTTCCTTGACTTTGAGTCGAAGGACGAGAACGCCGCCGAGATGGTGAACAACTACGACTGGATGAAGAATTTTACTTTTCTTGATTTTGCCCGCGAGGTGGGTAAGCACATCACTGTGAACTACATGATGGCCAAGGACTCGGTGCAGCAGCGCCTGAACGGCACGGCTCGCGACGGCCTGTCGTTCACGGAGTTCACCTACCAGCTGCTCCAGGGCTACGACTTCCTCTACCTCTATCAGCATAAGAACTGCAGGCTGCAGCTCGGCGGTAACGACCAGTGGGGTAACATCACAACGGGTACGGAACTGATACGCCGCACCCTGGGTCATGAGAACGAGGCCTTCGCACTGACCTGTCCGCTCATCACGAAGGCCGATGGCAAGAAGTTCGGAAAGACCGAGTCGGGTAACATCTGGCTCGACCCGAAGCGTACCACACCGTACCGCTTCTATCAGTTCTGGCTGAACGTCAGCGACGACGATGCCGAGAAATACATCAAGATCTTCACCTCGCTGGAGAAGGACGTCATCGACGCCCTCGTCGAGGAACACAAGCAGGACCCGGGCCGCCGCGTGCTGCAGAAGCGTCTGGCCGAGGAGGTGACGACGCTGGTTCACGGCGAGGCCGAACTGAACGCCGCCATCGAGGCTTCGAACATCCTCTTCGGCAAGTCGACAAAGGAGGCTCTGGAGAAGCTCGACGAGCAGACGTTCCTCGACGTGTTCGACGGAGTGGAGAAGTTTGATGTCGGCCGTGACCAGCTGGGCCAGGCAGCCATCGAACTGCTGACCACCGTTGCCCCGGTGTTCCCATCGAAGGGCGAGATGCGTAAGATGGTGCAAGGCGGCGGCGTGAGTCTGAACAAAGAGAAGCTCACTGACCAGCAGCGCCCCATCACCGCTGACGACCTCATCGACGGGAAGTACCTGCTGGCACAGAAAGGCAAGAAGAATTACTACCTGCTGATAGTAAAGTAAAAGAAAGATGAGTGAAAATTTGGCGGAACGCCAAATTTTCACTAACTTTGCATCCGCATTCTTGGACGATGGTGTAATGGTAACACTACAGGTTTTGGTTCTGTCATTCCCGGTTCGAATCCGAGTCGTCCAACAAAACTAACAAACACCTAAATTAATACTATTATGGCAAATCCATTTTCACTTGAGGGCAAAAATGCCTGGATTACCGGAGCATCGTACGGTATCGGTTTCAACATTGCCAAGGCTTTCGTGGCAGCTGGCATCAAGACCATCATCTTCAACGACATCAACGAGGCAGCACTGCAGCGCGGACTCGACAACTACAAGGAGGCTGGCATCGACAACGTCAAGGGCTACGTCTGCGACGTCACCGACGAGAATGCCATCAAGGCTCTTGTGGCAAAGATTCATGAGGAGGTAGGTCAGATAGACATCCTGGTGAACAACGCAGGCATCATCAAGCGCATACCCATGCACGAGATGAGGCGCGAGGAGTTCCAGCAGGTCATCGACATCGACCTCGTAGGACCGTTCATCTGCTCCTCTGCCGTTATCCCTGAGATGATGGAGCGCCGTGAAGGAAAGATCATTAACATCTGCTCGATGATGTCGGAGCTCGGCCGTGAGACGGTGTCGGCATACGCTGCCGCCAAGGGCGGTCTGAAGATGCTCACACGTAACATATGCTCAGAGTATGGCGAGTATAACATCCAGTGCAACGGCATTGGCCCAGGTTACATCGCTACCCCGCAGACGGCTCCGTTGCGTGAGCGTCAGCCCGATGGCAGCCGTCATCCCTTCGACTCGTTCATCTGTGCCAAGACTCCCGCCGGTCGCTGGCTCGACCCGTCGGAGCTCGGAGGTCCCGCCGTGTTCCTGGCTTCTCACGCCTCTGATGCCGTCAACGGTCATGTGCTCTATGTCGACGGTGGTATTTTGGCTTACATCGGAAAGCAGCCGAAGTAACAGTATAGGGCTTGATAAACGAAAAGAGGCGGTTCCCACGGGAATCGCCTCTTGATTTTTTCTTTACAGAAAGATTAGTTGATTGCATCAGCTAACTCAGCACCTGCCTTGAACTTGGCAACCTTCTTGGCAGCAATCTGGATCTTCTCCTTTGTAGCGGGGTTGATACCCTCACGAGCGGGGCGCTCGCTAACGCTGAATGTACCGAAACCGACGAGGGCAATCTTGTCACCTGCGATGAGTGCGTCCTTGATAGCTGCTACAGTAGCATCAAGAGCCTTCTTTGCGTCAACCTTAGAGATGCCAGCACCAGCTGCAATCTTCTCTACCAATTCTGTTTTGTTCATAATTGTTTTAAATTAAGGGTTATTGAATGTAAAAAACTACGTTTCTCTCGAATTTCACCGCAAATATAGGGTAAACAATTTAGAAAAACAACAAAAAATGGGAAAAATTTGCTTTTTTATTGAAAAAATCTTGCTAAACGCCTGTTTTTGTGCCGAAAAACGGTTTTTTTTCGTAATTTTGCGTGCTGAAAAGGCTTCACTTCGTGCAGTCTGACAGAATAGCAAATAAGAATCGTTGTAAATAGTAAATAGATAGGATGTTTCGTAATATTCCTGCTGTAACCAAGAACCTGCTCATTATCAATGTCATCGTATTTCTGCTGGCATCGGTACTTGAGCTTCAGGGCATTAGTCTGGCCAGCCTCGGAGGACTTCACTTCTTCATGGCCAGCCATTTCCATTTCTACCAGTTCGTCACCTACCAGTTCCTCCATGCCGGCTTTGCGCACCTGTTTTTCAACATGTTTGCGCTGTGGATGTTCGGCTGTGTGGTGGAGAACGTGTGGGGTCCGAAGAAATTCCTTTTTTATTACATTTCCTGCGGCATCGGTGCCGGTGTGATGCAGGAGATAGTGCAGTTCGCTGACTTCTACCTGCGCGTGACCGCCCAGGAGCCCGACATAACGTTTGCCGAGCTGTTCGTAGTTGGGCAGCAGCTCAGTGGACAGCTGAACTCGTGGATGACCATCGGTGCCTCTGGAGCCGTCTATGCCATACTGCTGGCCTTCGGCATGATCTTCCCCAACGAGCGCATCTTCATCTTCCCGCTGCCCGTACCCATCAAGGCCAAGTGGTTCGTCTGTGGCTATGCCGCCATCGAGCTCTTCTCGGCCATGAACTCCACGGGCGACAATGTGGCACACATGGCGCACCTCGGCGGTATGCTGTTCGGATTCCTGATGATACGCTACTGGAACCGTCACCCCGACGCACACTTCAACCGCTCTGGCGGACAGCAGTTTTTCGAGAACCTGAAGCAGAACTTCGACCGTCGGCGCGGACAGTCGGAGCCGTCAGGACGTAACAATCCTCACATGCACGCCGAGCCCGGCCGCGGCACCAAGGAGGCCGATATGGAGTATAACGCCCGCAAGCGTCAGAAGCAGGAGGAGATAGACGCCATCCTCGACAAGATACGCAAGAGCGGCTACGACAGTCTGAGCAAGGAGGAGAAGCGTCGGCTGTTCGATGCCAGTCAGGACCGATGATCAGTCAGTTGAAGAAGTTCACCGTCAACCTCATGGCAGGTGCCAACATCGCTACGGTGTTGCTGATGTTGTTTGTCGGCTATTCCGACCACATCAGTCCCGCTGACTACCCTTTGCTGTCGCTCTCAGGCATGACGTTCCCGTTCTTCCTGCTGGCAAACCTGCTCTTTCTCTTCTTCTGGCTGCTGTTCAAGTGGCGCAAGGTGTGGATACCGGTCGCTGGCTTCATCCTCGCGTACATACCTATTTCTATATATATACCGCTGAACCGTCAGGGCGACATCTCGGAGACGACACTAAAGGTCGTGTCGTGGAATATATGTGCCTACGGCGGTAACTTCAAGTACGAGAACGGCTTCGGCACCGTCCTCGACTACCTGCGCCAGCAGGATGCCGACATCGTCTGCCTGCAGGAGGATGTGGACACGTGGCGCCGGTACGTCATGGATGAATACCGCAAGAACGGCTATGAGTATAACGACACCACAGTCTTCTGTCATACGTCGTCAAGCTTCAACGGCGTGGGCATACATTCGCGCTATCCCATACTGCGGAAGGAACGCATAGACTACGAGTCGGAATACAACGGTTCGGTGGCTTACTTCCTGAAGGTCGGTGCCGACACGCTGCTTGTCATCAACAACCACCTGGAAGCCACGCATTTGCAGAAAACCGACCGCAACAGGTACGCGGACATGCTCAAGGGTAACATGGAACGCGACACGGCTATGGCGGAGTCGGTGCTGCTGGCGGGGAAACTCGGCCTCGCAGCGATGCAACGCGCCCGTCAGGCTGAGGCCGTCCGCGACTACATTGCCGCCCACCGGCGTTACCCCGTCATCGTCTGCGGCGACTTCAACGATAATCCCATCTCCTACTCGCGGCGTACCATCGCCGAGGGGTTGACAGACTGTTTCGTGAAGAGTGGCAACGGCATCGGTTTGTCATATAATCAGAAAGGTTTTTTCTTCCGTATCGACCACATTTTGTGCTCTTCCGACTTCGAGCCGCTAAGATGTGAAGTTGACTCGAAAATCGACTGTAGCGACCACTATCCGGTCGTCTGTTGGTTGAAAAAACAGTAAAAACCTTAATTTTTGTGCGAAAATCTGCAATAAATTTTCCAAAGTGTAAAAAAATGCCTATATTTGCAGGCTTAAATATGTAAAGTAACAAATAAATAACATAAAAAACCAAAATGCAAAACAAAGGAATTGTAAAGTTTATCGCACTGTTGCTGATACTCGTTTGCTGCTTCTACCTTTCCTTCTCGTTCGTGACGCGCCACTACGAAAGTAAGGCCGCCGCCATGGGTGAGGAGGCAGGTGCGGAGTATCTCGACTCTATCAACAACGAGAAGGTTTACTTAGGAATCTACTCGCTGAAACAGTGCCGTGAGATGGAAATCGGCCTGGGTCTTGACCTGAAAGGCGGTATGAACGTTATCCTCGAGGTGTCAGTGCCCGACGTCGTCGACGTGCTGGCCGACCACAAGACCGATGCCTCCTACAAGAAGGCCATGGAGCTTGCCAAGAAGGAAGAGGAGACCAGTCAGAGCGACTTCATCTCGCTGTTCGTGAAGTATTGGAAACAGGAAGGTCAGGGTCGTCCTCTGGCTGCCATCTTTGCCACTCAGCAGATGAAGGGCAAGGTGAGCACGCAGTCTACCGACGCTGAGGTCGAGGCTGCCATCCGCACCGAGGTGCAGTCGGCTGTCGACAACTCGTTCAACGTTGTCCGCAACCGTATCGATAAGTTCGGTGTCGTACAGCCGAACATCCAGAAGCTCGAAGGCCAGAGCGGTCGTATCATGGTCGAGATGCCGGGTATCAAGGAGCCGGAGCGCGTGCGTAAGCTCCTCCAGGGCTCTGCCAACCTCGAGTTCTGGGAGACCTATAACTCTCAGGAGATTGTTCCCCTGCTGGCCCAGCTGAACCAGAAGTACGCTGCCTTCGCTGCCGGTGAGACCGTTGTCATCGATACCGCTGCTGCCGAGGCCGTCGAGACTGCTGAGGCTGAGGCTGTCGACAGTGCCGCAGCCCCCGCTGCTGCCAGCGACCTGGCTGCCAAGCTCGCCAAGAAAGATACGAAGGCCGCTGCCGACACCAAGGCAAAGGACGAGGCCAAGAAGCTGAATCCCCTGTTCTCGGTGTTCCAGCCCATGCAGGGACAGTCGCTGGCCGTTGTCGGCTACGCCAACGCCCGTGATACTGCTGATGTCAACGCTGTTATCTACTCCGACATCGCCGGACAGATACTCCCCTCGGAGTGCAAGCTGCGCTGGGGTGCCAAGCCCGAGGACTTCGGCGGACAGAACACCCACGGCGACATCTTCGCCCTCTATGCGCTGAAGATTACGGAGCCCAGCGGCCGTGCACCGCTAGAGGGTGATGTCATCACCTCGTCGAAGGATGACTTCGACCAAATGGGCCACCCCTCAGTCTCTATGCAGATGAACTCTGACGGTGCCCGCCGCTGGAGTCAGATCACCAAGCAGAACATCGGCAAGGCTGTAGCCATCGTGCTCGACGATGCCGTCTACTCTGCTCCCCGTATCCTCACTCAGATTGACGGCGGTAACTCACAGATTACCGGTTCGTTCACCATCGAGGACACCAAGGACCTTGCCAACACACTGAACTCAGGTAAGATGCCCGCCCCGACACGTATCGTGCAGGAGGAGGTCGTCGGCCCGTCGCTCGGTGCACAGTCCATCCGTCAGGGTATCATGTCGTTCGTCGTAGCCTTCGTGCTGCTGATGATCTACATGATTATGCTCTACGGCTTCATCCCCGGTATCCTCTCCGATATCGCCCTGCTGTTCAACCTCTTCTTCACCCTCGGTATCCTAACCTCGTTCCAGGCGGCGCTGACGATGCCCGGTATTGCCGGTATCGTGCTGACGCTCGGTACTGCTGTCGATGCTAACGTGCTTATCTACGAGCGTACCAAGGAGGAGCTGCGCAAGGGTCTCTCCGTCAAGGAGGCTGTCAACAAGGGTTACTCGAACGCCTTCTCGGCTATCTTCGACTCGAACTTCACGTCGCTCATCACCGGTATCATCCTGCTGTACTTCGGTACAGGTCCTGTCAAGGGCTTCGCCACGACCTGGATTATCGGTATCGCCGTGTCGTTCTTCACCGCCGTGTTCATGACACGTCTGGTCTACGACTCTCAGCTGAAGAAGGACCGCTGGACGAACCTCTCGTTCTCTACCGCTTATTCGCGTAACATGATGCAGAACACCCACTACAACTTCATGGGTGCATACAAGACATCGTTCACTATCTGGGGCATCGCTGCCATCCTGTTCTGCGTGTCGTTCGCAGTACGCGGACTGAGCCAGAGCATCGACTTCACCGGTGGTCGCAACTATGTTGTGACTCTTGACAAGCAGGTGCCCGTCGAGGAGGTGCGTACCGTGCTCGGAGGTGCCTTCGTCAACACCATAGGCGAGAATGCCGGCAAGGAGGCTAACACCAGCGTCATCGCTCTCGGTACCGACGGCAAGACAGTACGTATCTCTACTAACTGGGACATCGAGTCGAACAACCCCGAGGTCGACGACAAGGCAGAGGACATCCTCTACCAGGCCCTCAAGGGTGCCGGACTGGTGAACCAACAGAGTGTGGAGTCGTTCAAGAACCCCGATGTGCGCGAGGGTGGTTCCATCATCTCGTCGGCAAAGGTCGGTCCGTCGGTAGCCAAGGACATCACCTACGGTGCTATCATCTCGGTCGTCATCGCCCTGATAGCAATCTTCCTCTACATCCTGCTGCGTTTCCGTAATCTCGCGTTCTCGCTCGGTGCTACCATCGCACTGGCTCTCGACGCACTCGTGGTTATCGGTTTCTACAGTGTGCTGTGGGGATGGGTTCCCATGTCGCTTGAGATCGACCAGGTGTTCATCGGTGCTATCCTTACCGTTATCGGTTACTCCATCAACGATAAGGTGGTGGTATTCGACCGTATCCGTGAGAACTTCGGACTCTTCAAGAAGCGCGACCGTCAGACGCTGTTCAATGACTCGCTGAACCAGACGCTGGCACGTACCATCAACACCTCGGTGACGACGCTCATCGTGTTGCTCGCCATCTTCATCCTCGGCGGCGACTCCATACGTTCGTTCTCGTTCGCAATGATCCTTGGTGTTGTTTTCGGTACACTCTCGTCAATCTTCATCGCTGCTCCTGTTGCCTACCTTACGATGGGCCGCACCATCCGCGATGAGGAGACGACGCCCGAGGTTGCTCCGGCAAAGAAATAAGCAATTTTTCCTACGCTTTGTAGCGTAGAATAAGCACAGACACTGCGGCCTTCCCGAAAGGGAGGGCCGCAAATGTGTTATATATTATTGCGCGAAAAGATGTCAAACAGTCTACGGAAGTCTTTACTTTTGTTAATTGCTGTGCCGTCTTTAGATAACATTATGCTCTTTATCAATGTTCTATACATAACAAACAAAATAGATTTCGCGCGTACAAACGCGATACAAACTATAAAGGTAAAAAATAATTTGTCAAGAATAAAGGTTTGTGGAAAAGTTTGCATGCTTTAACATTTGAGCAAAAAGAAATGCTACGGTTGTGCGGTTCTCGTTTTTTTTGTGTACCTTTGCCTCCAGAATATAAAACGAAAAGGAAATGATGGAGAAAAGCAGTAAGATTTTTGTTGCCGGACATCGTGGCATGGTGGGTAGTGCTATCGTACGTGAGCTGCAGCGGCAGGGCTACGACAACATCGTCACACGGACTCACGCCGAGCTCGACCTCACCCGTCAGGCCGACGTGGAGGCGTTCTTCCAGGTGGAGAAACCGCAGTATGTCTTCCTCGCAGCAGCGAAGGTGGGCGGTATAGTGGCTAACCAGTCGGCACTTGCCGACTTCATGTACGACAACATGATTCTCGAGATGAACGTCATACACGCAGCATGGAAGAACGGATGCAAGAAGCTGGAGTTCCTCGGTTCGTCGTGCATCTATCCGCGTATGGCACCACAACCCATGCCAGAGTCGTGCCTGCTCACGAGTGAGCTCGAGAAGACCAACGAGGCCTATGCCCTGGCAAAGATCTCGGGACTGAAGTACTGTGAGTTCCTCAACCGGCAGTACGGCACCGACTATATCTCCGTCATGCCAACGAACCTCTACGGCCCCAACGACAACTACCACCCTGAGCACAGTCACGTGCTGCCGGCACTGATACGACGGTTCCATGAGGCGAAGGTTGCGGGACTCTCGGAGGTTACTTGCTGGGGCGACGGCTCGCCTCTGCGCGAGTTTCTGTATGTCGATGACCTGGCTAACCTCTGCGTCTTCCTGATGAACAACTACTCGGGCGACGAGACTGTCAATGCTGGCACTGGTAAGGAGCTTACAATACGCGCACTGACGGAGCTCGTGGCAAAGGTCGTCGGCTATGAGGGCGAGATAAGATGGGACACCTCACGGCCAAACGGCACACCTCGCAAACTGCTCGACGTGTCGAAAGCCACTAGGCTCGGATGGACATACAAGACGGAGCTTGAGGATGGTATCCGGTTGGCTTACAAAGACTTCCTAGAGAACCCCATGCGTGCCGAGCGGTAGCCGCACTCATTCATTGACTATAGAGCACCTGTCGTTCGTCGTCTATGGAACAAAAACGCATACTCTTCGTCTGCCACGGTAACATCTGTCGCAGTCCTATGGCAGAGTTTGTTATGAAAGATCTCGTCAGCAAAGCTGGCCTTTCAGAGTTTTTCGTCATCGAATCGGCGGCTACGTCGACCGAGGAACTTGGCAATGCTGTCTATCCGCCTGCCCGTCGTAAGCTTGCGGAGCACGGCATCAGCTGTCAGGGTAAGACCGCTCGCCAGTTGACTCGTCGTGACTACGGCCGCTTCGACCTGCTTATCGGTATGGATGAGTGGAACATCAGAAATATGAAACGTATCTGCGGAGTAGATAACCAACGGGAGGTGAAGGCTTCTGGCAAGATTTGCCGTCTGCTAGACTTCACCCCCCGTCCCGGTGATGTTGCCGATCCTTGGTATACCGGCGACTTCGAGACTACCTGGCGCGACGTTCTTGAGGGCTGCCGTTGCCTCCTGGAGAAACTTACTTGATGTTCAACACTACGACCGACTTTGCTGGCACCTTTACTGTGAGCACGTTCTTCTTCAGCTTGGCATCGTTGAATGCCTTTGGCGAGACGGTCTCCGGGTGGTCGAAGTCGTTGAAGTCGGCGACGTTCTTAGAGGTCAGAATCTCGCCGCTGACCGTCTTGGCCTGATAGCCGACAATGTCGAAGTCGATGGTCTGCGGCTTGTCCAGACTGACGTTCGTGACGGCCAGGACCAGGCAGCCGTCAGTGGTCTTTGCTGCCGATGCCGAGAGCATGGGGCATGGACGGTAACCGGCATCCTTGGCTCCCTCCTTCTCTTTGAAGTAGGCCTTGCTTACCTGTACCGTGTCGCTTTTCAGGTCGACGGGCAGGTAGGTGGCCTCCTGGAACGGTGTGTACATCTTGAACACGTGATAGGTCGGTGTCAGTACCATGTGTCCAGTGCCTTTCTGGTCGGTCAGGATCATCGACTGCAGCACGTTCACCACCTGTGCAATGTTTGCCATCTTCACCCGGTCTGTGTACTTGTGGAACACGTTCAGTGACAGTGCTGCCACGAAGGCGTCGCGCAGGGCGTTCTGCTGGTACAGGTGCCCGCTGATGGTGCCGGGCTCCTCATCCCACCATGTGCCCCACTCGTCAACGAGCAGCGCGATCTTGCCCTGTGGGTCCGTCCGGTCCATGATGGCCTTGTGCTTCTTGATGACATCCTCTATCTCAAGACACTTGCCCAGCGCCCAGTAGTACTGGTCGTTGTCGAACTTCGTGGCCGAGCCCTTCGGTCCGTCCCATCCCGAGCATGTATAATAATGTAGTGAGATGCCCTGCATACGGTTCCCGATGTTTCCCATGCAGACCTCAGTCCAGTCATAGTCGTAGTCGCTGGCACCCGAGGCGATGCGGTAGAGCTTGTTGCCTGTATAGTCGCGCAGATAGGTGTTGAACTTGCGGAACTCATCCGAGTAGTACTGTGGTGTCATGTTGCCGCCGCAGCCCCATGCCTCGTTGCCAATTCCGAAGTACTTCACCTTCCATGCCTTCTCGCGGCCGTTCTGTCGACGCAGACGTGCCATTGGCGTGTCGCCGTCGCTGGTCATGTACTCCACCCACTGGGCCATCTCCTTCACCGTTCCCGACCCAACGTTCCCACTGATGTACGGTTCGCAGTCGAGCATCTCGCAGAGGTTCAGGAACTCGTGCGTACCGAATGAGTTGTCCTCGATGGTGCCGCCCCAGTTGTTGTTGCGCAGCGACGGACGCTGGTCCTTAGGTCCTATGCCGTCCATCCAGTGGTAGTCGTCGGCAAAGCAGCCACCCGGCCAGCGCAGCACGGGCACCTTCAGTGCCTTCAGTGCCTCGAACACGTCCTTGCGATAACCCTTGATGTTGGGTATCTGGGACTGTTCGCCTACCCACAGCCCGCCGTAGATGCAAGTGCCGAGATGCTCGGAGAACTGTCCGTAGATCTCGCGGTTAATCTTTGCTCCGGCCTGGTCGGCATGGATGCTGGCCTTGATGTTCTCTGCTGCTGAGGCTGTCGTAGCGAGAGCCATCGCAATCACTGTCGTAAAGATTGTCTTTCTCATCTGTTTTATGGGTTTTTGGTTGTTGATAAATCGTAAAGAGCAGTGTGGCGTATCACGTCAGGCATACCCATCGGTATAGGTTGCACCCCACGAAGTTGCCCAGCACCTCGGCTACATATACTGTCAGCAGTTCTGGGCCATAGTACTGTGGTGCCGCCAGGAAGTAAAAAGCGTCGGCAATAGAGTGGGTGAAACCGCATAGGATGAAGACCGGTATTCCAAATAGCAGTGGCAGGAACTTTTCTTCCCGTCCGAACTGCACTGCAGTGGTCATGATGAACCCGCAGCCTATGGCGAGAAGGAAACATGGAAGCACTCCCTTGGCCAGACGTGACTGTACGATGGTAATGTCGGGCGGCAGGATGTCCGGCTGTGCGTAGGTAACTGCCAGTGCCGTCAGTCCACAGCCCAAGATGTTGCCTGCGAGCACGACAATCAGCATAGTCCAGTCGCCCTTGGCCCGTATGAATCCCGCTGTGCCGGTGTAGAGCTTCAGCTTGTAGTGTACTACGGCCAGCAGTCCGAATGTGAATAACACGGCACCGGCCACTCCGCCTACTCGGAGATTGACCACGCAACCGATGGAAATACATAGTCCGGCAATGAGAGCCGAACGCAGATTGTCTATATGCTGTTTCATGGAGCAAAGATACTAAAAAGACAGCTGCTCTGCTAACCTCCTTCCTCTGTACCCCGACCGAGAATCGAACTCGGAACTAAGCTTTAGGAGAGCCTTGTTATATCCATTTAACTATCAGGGCTGAGAAATTTCTGTGCAAAGGTACGAAATATTCAGGAAAAAATAGTAACTTTGCAGCAGAATTTTTATTTTTGTGCATTATGTTTGGACTTGGCATGCAGGAAGTACTTATCATTGCCTTGATAATACTGCTGTTATTCGGTGGTAAGAAGATTCCTGAACTGATGAAGGGACTGGGTAAGGGCGTGAGGAGTTTCAAGGACGGAATGAAGGAGGTGAGTGACGACTTTGGAGACAGCAAGGACGACACCGCCGAGCACTGAGACGGCTACCTTCTGGGACCATCTCGACGAGCTGCGGACAGTGATACTGCGTTCGCTGGCTGTGGTTTGCATGGCTGCTGTCGCCGCGTTTCTGTTTAAAGAGCCGCTGTTCAGTGTGGTGCTGGCCCCAGCCTCGTCCGACTTCTTCGTCTACCGCTTGATGGGTGCCGAGCCTTTTGGACTGCACCTTATGAACACGGGTCTGACGGAGCAGTTCGTGATACACATGAAGACGGCGTTCTATGCCGGACTGCTGGCAGCATCGCCCTATGTGCTGTATCTGCTTTTCCGTTTCGTGTCGCCAGCCCTTTACGACAGTGAACGTCGCTATGCGGTGTGGATAGTGTTGTCGTCATACGTGATGTTCGTTGTGGGAACGTTGGTCAACTATATGGTCATCTTCCCACTGACGGTGCGTTTCCTAGGAACCTATCAGGTGAGTACCGAGGTGCAGAACATGCTTACGATACAGTCGTACATAGATACGCTGATAGGCATGAGCCTGGTGATGGGCGTGGTGTTCGAGCTGCCCGTGCTATGCTGGCTGTTAGGACGGATGGGGCTGCTGTCGCGCCGTGTGATGAGAGCCTATCGCCGTCATGCCATTGTGGCTATATTGATAGTTGCTGCAGTGATAACGCCCACGACCGATGTGTTCACTCTGACGGTAG
>Ga0310697_10001641_pt1 | contig 25474 bp, 22 predicted proteins | sample 172DNAGHGlowgp2_FD_203883 | JGI IMG/M metagenome (GOLD analysis project Ga0310697, IMG submission 203883) | Sheep rumen microbial communities from Palmerston North, Manawatu-Wanganui, New Zealand - 1728 DNA GHGlow gp2 (v2) (version 2) | ecosystem: Host-associated > Mammals > Digestive system >...
TTGAGAATACTCCATTGTTCGACATATTTTTGCCCCAAAACATAAAAATTTATTCATTATTGGGGCAAAATGGAGTTAAAAAATGAAGTCTGGGAGTGACATATCGATGAAGCCAGATGCTGATATGGTTATGAGAAAACTTGCACAAAACCCCTCTTTTTGTGGTTTGCAAAAGTTAAATTCGTTAAATCCACCATTTGCATATGACAATACCTTCAGCAACTATGACATTCCACTATATGTACCAGAGTCTGCGATTAATAGTTACCAAGCAACAAGTCCTTGGAATAAGTTCAAGACGTTTAATACTCCGTCGGATATTCAGAATGTTACCATTGATAATGGTGCAAACGCTCCTGTCTACGACCTCAACGGCAGACGTTTGCAAGAAGCAGCCAAGGGCATTAACATTATAGGTGGTAAGAAGAAATTGAAACATTAACCTTTTAAATTATAAAGAATATGATTATCACTTCATCAAATGGATACAAGGTAAGCAGCAAAAGAACCCACCTTACGCTTATGAATGAGTTGCTTGAGTCATAAGTCTTCGTCTTCGAAAAGTTTGTTACAGTTAATCGCTAGTCCCAGACAAAGGGGCTGGCGATTTGTACTTATGAAATGTCAGACACTTTATTCTCTCACCATTTCTGCAATCTGATGCCACAATTATGTTCTATAGAAGGGTGTAGCCTAATACGCACTTTTCTGTGGAGTGCCACACAAAGATGCTTGTCTGTTTTCTGATGAGCAAATCGTCGCACGTACCAATGCATCGCCCTCAACGAGATGGCACGAATCATCTGCGAGAGTTAAACCTCGCATTGCATATACAAACAAAAAACTTCATCAACAGCCTAAGTCTTTTTCACTTAGCCCATTGATGAAGATTTTCTTAAGTCTATCTGCCTGCTACTCTGAGAAGGTGAAGTCGGTCTTCACTACACCATCACCATAGATGGTGCGGAAGTCATCGCGCATGGAGATGACGTGATAGCCGGCCTCGCGCCACTGAGTGCCCAGCGTCAGAGCTTTCTCACGATTGGCATGGTCGCGCACATCATCGTCGGCTATCAGCATGAAGGCTGCAGAGCGGTATTTGGGATGACTCAAAGCGTAGTTGTGCATGGCGGCATCGCCACCACTATTGCCAAACGACAGGACGGGCACCTTGCCTATCTCCTGCGAGATCTGCAACACCTTGTTGGTCTTCAAGTTCTTGATGATGAGTTCATCGGTGCGCACAAGGTCTTCCTCACGACCGAAGGTATGGTTGACACCTTCCTCTGTGCCCTGACTGGTGGAGCGTAGTTTCACATCCATGCCGATGACGCGGTTTGGCTCGATGCCGATAGGCTCTACGAGGGCACGACAGATGAAGCGGTCGCTACCCGAGACGACATAATAGGTGAACCCCTTATCACGCAGATAATCAAACACCTGAAGCATCGGCTTATAGATGCCCTCACCATAGGTCATACCCGTGAAACCATTAGCAGGCTTGGCAGCGTAGGCCTTGACATAGGCATCAAACTCAGCCAGGGTCATGCCTGCATAGGCCTTGGCAGCAGCGTAGGCATGCTTCATGTCGAAGTGGTCGGGCAGTTTCTTGCCGGTGCGCACGAAGTCGCGTATCTCCTGCGCCGTCTCCATCACATCTGCTGGAGCCTCATACGCGGGATCGTCCAAAGCACGGTATTCCAACAGGTTATACTCAAAGTATGTGGGATAGAGTTCGCCGACAAACGTGCCGTCCATATCGAACGTGGCGATGCGGTCCTCCTCCTTGATGAAGTTCTTGGAGTCGGGGTTCGTCACGTCTTCAACGTATTCCTTCAGAGCGGTCAGTGCCTCGCACTGGTTCCACAACGTGAAATATTCCTTCGCTACCGGAGTGACAACCGAATCATCATCATCTCCACACGAGACGAACACGTTGGCACCACAAATAAGGGTGGCGGCAAGCACCCATAGTTTCATCTTATTCTTCATTTTCAGTTTATATTTCTTTGTTTCGTAACAGAACGACGAGCGCACAAAAGCAGAAATAAAAACCTCACCGACAGTCTAAGCGCTGTTGGCTCAGATTGCGTCGGTGAGGTTTTCTCTTATGTCGTCTGACACTTTCTCAATTACTTCACTTCCTTGATAATCTTGCCACCCTCTTCAAGGGCCTGCATGTTAAGAGGAATGAGGTTGTGATGGCGCTCGGGAAGGGTCTTCTTCAGGGCCTTCTCCACGCCACCAAGTCCGACCACGGGACAAACCTTGAGCATGCCGCCCAGCACAATCATGTTGAAGATCTTACCATTCTTCATCTCGGCTGCCTTGTCCATAGCATCGATACGATAGACGGTGATATCCTTGCGGGTGGGCGGATTGATGATGCCATAGCTGTCGTAGATGAGGATACCACCGGGTTTCAACTTCGGCTCAAACTTCTCCAGTGAGGGCTGATTGAGCACGATAGCGACATCATACTTTGAGAGGATGGGCGACGAGATGCGGTCGTCGCTCACTATCACCGTGACATTGGCAGTACCGCCACGCTGCTCAGGTCCATAGGCTGGCATCCATGTCACCTCCTTATCTTCCATCAGTCCTGAATATGCTAAGATCTTACCCATTGAGAGCACGCCCTGACCTCCAAAACCTGAAATAATAATCTCTTTTTTCATAACCATTGTCAATTAAAGATTCGTTGTATCCTTAAGGTCACCTTTGGGATAGAAGGGGAACATGTTTTCCTTCATCCACTCATTAGCTTTGATAGGCGTGAGTTTCCATCCGCTGTTACACGTAGAAACAAACTCCACCAGCGAAGAGCCTTTACCGTCCATCGAGGCCTGGAATGCCTTCTTCAAGGCTTTCTTTGCCTTCAGGATAGAAGCCACCGACTCTACAGACTGACGAGTGACATAGCACGTGCCTTCCAGTCCGGCGGCGATATCTGCCATCTTCAGGGGGAATCCATGCAACTTAGGATCACGGCCGTAAGGACAGGTAGCGGTCTTCTGTCCGATGAGGGTGGTAGGTGCCATCTGTCCGCCCGTCATACCATAGATGGCATTGTTGACAAAGATGATGACGATGTTCTCACCACGGTTCAGGGCATGGATGGTCTCGCAAGTACCGATACAAGCCAAGTCACCATCGCCCTGATAGGTGAATACCAGACGGTCTGGGAATACACGCTTGATACCTGTAGCCAGTGCGGGAGCACGTCCATGGGCAGCCTCCTGCCAGTCGATGTCGATATAGTTGTAGGCAAATACGGCGCAACCTACGGGGCTGACACCGACTGCCTTCTCTTCCAGGCCCATCTCTTCGATGACCTCGGCAATGAGTTTGTGTACCACACCATGCGAACAGCCGGGACAGTAGTGCATGTTATTGTCGTTCAAGAGCGTTGGCTTCTTATATACCAGGTTCTCTGGTGAAATAATCTTATTCTCTTCCATAATTTTTCTAGTTTTACTAGTTGTACTAGATGTACTAGTTTTTACTAGTTGTTGCGGTTTTTAGAATAATTTCTCTTTAAGAGCGTTAACAATCTCTTCCGGATCGGGAACGATACCTCCCAAACGGCCAAACTGCTCTACAGGCACAGCACCATTGATACTCAGGCGTACATCCTGCACCATCTGACCGGCGTTGATCTCGGCAACGAGCACGCCCTTCTTTCCCTTTGCCATCGCTGCTATCTCTTTCTCGGGGAATGGCCACAGCGTGATAGGACGGAAGAGTCCAACCTTGATACCCTGCTCGCGAGCGAGTTCCACTGATTTCTCTGCGATACGAGCAGCAGAACCGAAGGCCACAATCATATACTCAGCATCGTCCATCTGCTGCACCTCGTAGCGCACCTCGTTCTCCTTGATCTTACGGTACTTCTCCTGCAAGGCCAAATTGCGCTTCTCCATCTCCTCGGGTTTCAGTTCGAGCGAGGTAATGACATTACGCTTACGATCCTTTGTCTTACCTGTAGAAGCCCATGGGCACTCACGAATCACTTCCTCATCGGTCTTACGGGGCTTCATGGGTGGCAGTACTACTTTCTCCATCATCTGTCCGATGACACCATCAGAAAGAATCATTGCAGGATTGCGATACTTAAATGCCAACTCGAAGGCGAGATCTACGAAGTCGGCCATCTCCTGTACAGAGGCAGGAGCCAGCACAATAACGTTGTAGTCACCATTACCGCCACCACGAGTAGCCTGGAAATAGTCACCTTGTGAAGGCTGAATAGTTCCCAGTCCAGGACCGCCACGCTGTACATTCACAATCAGGGCGGGCAGTTCGGCACCAGCGAGATAGGTGATACCTTCCTGCATCAGCGCCACACCGGGCGATGATGATGATGTCATAGCGCGCTTGCCGCAACCGGCAGCACCATAGACCATATATATACTAGCCAACTCACTCTCAGCCTGCACCACCTGCATACCGGTGGTTTCCCAAGGTTTCAGTTCAGCCAGCGTCTCAATGACTTCACTCTGAGGCGTGATAGGATAACCGAAGTATCCGTCAACACCACAGCGAATGGCAGCACGGGCAATGGCCTCGTTGCCTTTCATCAATACGACTTCTTGCGTCCCTTCGGTAGCAAGCGCTTTAGCGGTTACTCTTTCTTCTGCCATAGTTTAGTCCTCCATTCGTTTACGATAAACGGTAATACATCCATCGGGACATACGATGCCACACGAAGCGCATCCTACGCACGACTCCATCTGCACAGCCTCCACATAGGGATAACCGTGAACATTGACCTTGCCTGAGAGAGCTATCACTTTCTGCGGGCAAGCCACCACGCAGAGCGAACAGCCTTTACATCTTGCTGTGTCAATAACAATTACACCTTTTAATTTTGCCATAGTATATTCATTTATGGATTATACATATCTTTGCAATAGAAGTTCATGATATCCTCCAGCATCCGCTTGGCCTCAGCCGCAGGGCTGTCGGGATCCATTTCCACCGCCTTCGCATAGCAGTTGATGGCCTCGTGCCACTGACTCTGTTTGCGGGCTTCATTGCCTTTCTGATACCAGTCGGCTGCCGTCATCGGTAGTATTCTTTTTTACCTGCTGCCAGTGTATTCTTCATCAGTGAGCAGATAGTCATAGGTCCTACTCCACCCGGTACGGGTGTAATGAAACTGCACTTGGGAGCTACCTCATCGAACTTCACGTCACCATTCAGGCGGAAGCCGCTCTTCTTTGTGGCATCTGGCACACGAGTGGTTCCTACATCAATAATGACGGCACCCTCCTTAACCATATCGGCAGTCACAAAATCGGGCTGCCCGATAGCAGCGATGATGATGTCGGCCTGTCGGCACTCTTCCTTCAGGGACTTAGAGTGTGAATGACAGACGGTCACCGTGGCGTCGCCATACTGTTTTTGCATCATCAGCTGTGCCATGGGCTTACCTACGATATTACTGCGCCCAAGGATGACACACTTCTTACCGCTTGTCTCAATGCCGTAGCGCTGCAAGAGGGTGATGATACCAAGAGGGGTGGCCGAGATAAAACAAGGCAGGCCGATAGCCATGCGTCCCACATTGACAGGGTGGAAGCCATCCACATCCTTGCGGTAGTCGATAGCCTCGATAATCTTCTGCTCATCAATATGTTTGGGCAAAGGCAACTGGATGATAAAGCCATCCACTGTGGTGTCGTGATTAAGTCGCGACACACAATTGAGGAGTTCTTCTTCCGTGACATCAGCCTCATAGCGAATGAGCGACGACTTGAAGCCACAAGCCTCACAAGCGAGCACTTTGTTCTTGACGTAAGTCTCTGAACCACCGTCATGTCCTACGAGTACGGCAGCCAAATGAGGTTGCTTGCCTCCTCGGGCCATTATCTCTTTCACTTCCTCGGCAATCTCAGCTTTAATAGCCGCAGCCGTTGCTTTTCCATCTATCAGTTGCATATCTCTTAACTCTAAACTCTCATCTACATTTTCGGCATTCCGCCCTTCATCTTCATGGCAGCAGCCATCTGAGCCATCTTTGACGAGCCCATGCCACTGACCATCTTCATCATCTTCTTTGTCTGGTCAAACTGCTTCAGCAGTCTGTTTACCTCTTCCAACTTGGTACCCGATCCCTTGGCGATGCGCAGTTTACGACTCTGGTTGATGATATCGGGGTTTTGACGCTCCTTTGGTGTCATTGACTGGATGATGGCTTCTATCGACTTGAAGGCATTGTCATCGATATCCACATCCTTGATAGCCTTGCCTACCCCGGGAATCATCGATGCCAGATCCTTGATGTTACCCATTTTTTTGATCTGCTGTATCTGTCCCATGAAGTCGTCGAAGTCAAACTTATTCTTGCGAATCTTCTTTTCCAGTTTCTTGGCTTCCTCCTCATCAAATTGCATCTGAGCACGCTCTACGAGAGACACCACGTCGCCCATGCCGAGTATGCGGTCGGCCATACGCTCTGGGTGGAACACGTCGATGGCCTCCATCTTCTCGCCCGTTCCCACGAACTTGATTGGCTTGGTAACAACAGTACGTATTGAGAGGGCTGCACCACCACGGGTGTCACCATCAAGTTTGGTGAGCACCACGCCATCGAAGTCGAGACGGTCATTAAACTCTTTTGCTGTATTCACTGCGTCCTGACCGGTCATGGAGTCAACCACGAAGAGAGTCTCGTCGGGGTTGATGGCTTGCTTCAGGTTATATATCTCGGTCATCATCTCTTCATCGACGGCCAGACGACCGGCAGTATCGACGATGACCACGTTGTAATCTTCTTGCTTGGCCTTTCTGATGGCATGCTGGGCTATCTCGACAACGTTCTTATTACCTTCCTCGGTATAGACATCCACACCGACGGTCTGAGCCACCACCTTCAACTGTTCGATAGCAGCAGGACGATAGACGTCGCATGCTACCAGTAGCGGCTTCTTGTGCTGACGTGTCTTAAGCATATTCGCCAGTTTGCCGGTAAACGTGGTTTTACCCGAACCCTGCAAACCCGACATCAGAATAATCGCTGGACGACTCTCCAGTTTCAGTTCTGCGGCCTTACCACCCATCAGTTCTGTCAGCTCATCGTGAACAATCTTCACCATCAACTGACTAGGCTTGATAGCAGTCAGCACATTCATACCCAGTGCTTTCTGCTTCACAGTATCCGTAAAGGTCTTGGCTACTTTATAGTTTACGTCGGCATCAAGGAGTGCACGACGTACGTCTTTCAAAGTCTCAGCAACGTTAATCTCGGTGATTTTACCTTCACCCTTCAGAATCTTGAACGACCGTTCAAGTCTTTCACTTAGGTTCTCAAACATCTTTTCTATTTCTTTTAGTCGCTACGCTTTGTAAAAGCGCTCAAGCGAGTCCGATTTGACGATTTACTATTTATAAAACGGCACAAAATTACAATAAAAAAACGAGACTCGCAAATAAAGAGCCTCGTTTTTTGTCATACCACCTTATTATATGACCTCTATTCCCATTTTCTCACACAGTTGCAGACTCATTTCCTTCAGTTTGAACTTCTGAATCTTACCTGAGCCCGTCAGCGGGAACTGGTCTATGAAAAAGACGTACTTCGGAATCTTATAACGTGCTATCTTGCCACGACAGAACAACTGTACATCCTCGGCAGTCATCTTAGCACCTTCCTCAAGAATGATGAACGCGCCGACAGCCTCACCGTATTTTTTCGACGGCACGGCAGCCACCTGTACATCGCGGATGCCGGGCATGTGGTAGAGGAACTCCTCAATCTCGCGCGGATAAATATTCTCTCCACCACGGATAATCATATCCTTGATACGACCGGTAATCTTATAGAATCCCTGTTCGTCTTTCACGCCCAGGTCGCCGGAATGCAGATAGCCGTTTTTGTCGATCACCTCGGCCGTAGCCTCAGGATTCTTATAATAGCCCTTCATCACGTTGAAGCCTTTACAACACATCTCACCTTGCACGCCGACAGGACACTCCTCGCCTGTCTCGGGGTCGAGCACCTTCACATCGACGAATGGGAAGTCGCGTCCCACTGTCGTGCAGCGCTGTTCGAAGGTATCGTTCAGGCAGGTCTGCGTCATACCGGGCGACGATTCGGTCAGACCGTAAACGCTGGTGATGGTCATGTACATCTTCTCGCTGACCTGCTTCATCAGTTCCACAGGACAAAGCGAACCGGCCATGATTCCTGTGCGCAGACAAGAGAGGTCGAACATAGAGAACATAGGATGGTTGAGCTCGGCAATGAACATCGTGGGCACACCATAGAGGGCTGTGCAGCGTTCCTTATGAATAGAGGCCAGCACCACCAGTGGGTCGAACTTCTCGACCATCACCTCCGTGCAGCCGTGGGTAAGGCAGTTCATCGTGGCAAGCACCACGCCAAAGCAATGGAACAACGGCACGCAGACACAGAGCTTATCATCTTGCGTAAAACCCATGTTCTCGCCTGTGAAGTAACCGTCATTGGCTATGCCATAATGCGTGAGCATCACGCCCTTGGGGAATCCCGTCGTACCCGATGTGTACTGCATATTGCACACGTCGTAGCAGCTGACGTCCTTCTTCATCTCATTGAGTTTCTCGTCCTCAATATTCTGTCCCAGGAGCAGCAGTTCGGCTGTATTGTACATACCGCGATACTTCTCCATGCCGATATAGACGACATTCTTCAGATAGGGGAAGCGTTCGCTGTTCAGATGTCCGCGCTCACAGGTTTTCAACTCCGGCAACATCGTGTAAGTCATATCGACGTAGTTGCAGTCCCATGTGCCATCGGTGATGCAGAGCACCTCCATATCAGAGTCCTTGCAGAGGTATTCCAGTTCGTTCTGCTTGTAATTGGTGTTTACCGTCACGAGCACAGCGCCAATCTTCGCCGTAGCATAGAGAAACGTCAACCAGTCGGGCACGTTGGTAGCCCAGATGCCTACGTTGGAGCCTTTCTTCACACCAATGGCGATAAGGCCCTTGGCAAGGTTGTCCACGCGCTCATTGAACTTTGACCACGTGAAGCGCAGGTCACGATCGGAATAGACGATATACTCTTTATCGGGCGTTTTCTCTGCCCAGTATTCGAGCCACTGTCCGAGTGTACGCTCATGGAGGGTATATCCGGCACTTCCCGTCTCAGCAGGATAGGTTCTGTCAGGCAACGGACGGCCTGCCATATCATATTTCACATTACTCATCCTTATCAATTCTTTAGAAAGGTATATACACCAGGGCAAGAATCTTCGCGCTCTTGCCTGGAGCACCGTGCAGATGGTGGTTCACGATGGAGTCATAGTAGATGCTGTCGCCCTCTTTCAGAACGTACTTGTCCTTACCGTAGTCGAGCTCCACCTCTCCCTGCATCACGTAGATAAACTCCTCGCCCTCATGCGCTGAGAGCTGGAAGTTCTTCGTATCTGAAGGATGGATATCGATGATAAAGGGTTCCATGTGGCGACCGGCCTTCTGCTGAGCCAGCGGATGATACTCCATGTGCTTGCGGGCATCGACAGCACCATTCGAGAAACTGATGCTATTGTTGCGCTCACGGTCTTCTGCACGACAGACCACCGGACCCAGCGCATCGCTGTCGTCCATGAACGTACCCAGACGCACACCCAGTGCTCTTGCTATCTTGATAAGCGGACCAAGAGACGGCAGGTTTTGGTCGGTTTCAATAGAATTAATCTGTTCGACCGACAATCCGCTACGCTCTGCTACCTCTTCAACAGAAAGATTTTTTGACTCCCTAATACCTTTGATTTTAAGTCCCACGACTGAATGACTGTTACCCATAAAACATAACATTTTTTTATTTCGGGCACAAAGGTACTAAGAATTTCTCAAAAAACAATTCGTTTTAGTAATAAATTATAAAAGTTTTTTAATTTCGACTACAATCCGCGTGCTTTCCATATTTTCTCTTTTGCTGCATTGATTTCCTGGAATTTCTTTTCAGCAGCTTTTCGAACGTCATCTCCGAGTTTTGCCACGCGGTCGGGATGATGCTCTAACGCCAGTTTACGATAAGCCTTCCTCAACTCATCGTCTGTCGCGTTCGGACTGACGCCCAGTACTTTATATGCATCTTCCAACGTATTGCCTTCCAAATGCAGCATACCATCTACCTCACTCTGAGGAATCTGCAGCCATTGAGCCACCTCCTTCAGCGCTGCCAGTTCCGATGGTGCCACATGACCATCAGCTTGTGCAATCATCACCAGAAAACTGACCAACTGCAACCGCCCGCTGTAATCGACATTGCTTACTATCTGTTGACAGGTCTGACGGATGGTGTTCTTAAACTGATAGTCACCCTGACGTTTAGCCTCGTCAAAGACTCTCATAAGAATATCATTGCCTTGCTGCGAGGCTTGAGCGCCAAAGTTCTGTCGCAGCACGTTTCTCACAAACTCCATCTCGGAATGCATAATCTTTCCGTCGGCTTTGATGACATAAGCTGACAGCACTAGCATAGAGAGCAGGAAACTGTTTCGGTCGCCCTGCTGTTGTGTTTGTTCCGAATAGGTTCTATACTGACTATTCTGATTATAGTTCTTAATCTCGACTGATGTAGCCGAGTCGAATGCGGCTCCAAGCAGGAATCCCAAGACACCTCCCAGAGGGCCGAGCGTAATCCATCCCAGCCATCCGCCAATCCACTTGCCTAACCCCACGTTTTAATTGAAGATAAAATATACAACATACTGGTTATTATGATTTTAACCAATGCAATGCATCAGGAAGTCGACAGCGCCATTGACACCAAACTTTTTGACATTGAGAGTCACATCATAGTTACGAGCATCCTGCCAGTCGCTGCCAGTATAGGTCTTAGTATACAACTCACGGCTATAGTCATTGTCTACCAACATTGCAGCAGCATCATATTCAGAGATGTCATATTTTCTCGCAATACGTTTCTTACGGCAATCATCGTCGGCATGAATGAATATTTTCAGCGCATTAGGGTGATTGCGGAAGATGTGGAACCCACAACGTCCGATGATGACACATGACTCTTCAGCAGCAATCTTTCTGATGGCTGCCTCCTGAGCCTCAAAGAGTTCACGGGAGGTCTGATCGTGCTCTGCACCGTTATACTCTCTACCTGCCATATACGTACGGTAGAACTGTGTGAAGTCATCGCGCCATAAGGGATTACGCGCCTCTATCTTCTCTACTACATTTTCCACTGCACAGAAACGGCTTGCCACTTCATTCATGATTTGCTTGTCAAGCAACTTCACTCCGAGACGCTTGGCCAGTTCCGCCCCAATCTCATGGCCACCCGTACCGAACTGTCGGCTGATGGTTATTACAAATTTCTCCTCCTTATTCATAATATAAAAGATTTGGTTAATATTCTTGTCGGCAAAGTTACTAAAAAAATCCGAAACGTGCAAGCCGTTCGGATTTTTTTATTATTTATTCTGCATATACAGCGCGCACATCTCAGCACACCGCTCTCCATCGACGCCCGCCGAGACAATGCCGCCAGCGTAGCCAGCACCTTCTCCACAGGGGAAAAGGCCTTCAAGACGCAGATGCATCAATGATTCTGTATGCCGAATGATACGTACCGGCGATGAGGTGCGGGTCTCCACAGCAATCATCACAGCCTCGTTAGTCAAGAAGCCATGTGCCTGCCGGCCAAAGGTTTTGAAGCCCTGTTGCAGTCGGCTGACGATAGGCTTGGGCATCCAGAAGTGGAGGGGCGAAGAGACGAGCCCTGGAGCGTAACTGCTCTTGGGTAGGTCATAACTCAGTTTATTATTCACGAAGTCGACCATTCTCTGTGCCGGAGCCGTCTGTTTCATATTACCCTGTTGCCAGCACATCTTTTCCAGCTGTTCTTGGTAACGCATTACCTTCAGCACGTCGTCACCCTCTATATCTTCTGGACGAAGTTCCACCACCATACCGCTGTTGCTCCACGCCGTACCGCGACTGGCCGGACTCATACCGTTGACCACAATCTGTTCGGGACCTGTGGCAGCAGGAATGACAAAACCTCCCGGGCACATACAGAAGCTATAGACGCCTCGCCCGTCGGCCTGCGTCACAAATGAATACTCAGCAGCAGGTAACCAGCGTCCCCTACCCTCCTTCCGATGATACTGTATCTGGTCAATCAGCGCCGATGGATGTTCCAAGCGCACGCCAACGGCAATGCCCTTAGCCTCTATCTCAATCTGCGCATCTGCCAAATAACGGTAGACGTCGCGGGCAGAATGGCCGGTAGCCAGGATGACGGGACCAAGAAACTCCCTATCGGCAGCCAAACAGCCGACCACACTATTACCCTCAAGCAAGAGGCGTGTCATCTTCGTCTGGAAATGCACCTCGCCACCACTCTTTATAATGGTATTGCGCATCGCCTCAATGACTTGCGGCAGGCGGTCAGTACCAATATGTGGATGGGCATCAGCCAGAATATTCGTCGACGCACCATGTTGACAAAAGACATTGAGTATCTTCTCGATATTACCACGCTTCTTCGAGCGCGTATAGAGCTTGCCGTCGGAATAAGCACCTGCACCGCCCTCACCAAAGCAGTAGTTGCTCTCGCTGTCCACCTGTTGGGTACGTCCGATATTAGCAAGGTCCTTCTTGCGGTCGTGCACATTTTTTCCACGCTCCAAGACGATAGGCCGATAACCCAGTTCTATCAGTCGCAGGGCTGCGAAGAGTCCGCCAGGACCTGCTCCGACAACGATCACCTGCGGGCGGTTGCTCACGTCAGGATATTCCGTCCTGACGTATTCATCATCCGTGGGCACCTCATTGATAAAAAGGCGCACCTTCAGGTTCACGAATATCGTGCGCTGGCGTGCATCTATTGAACGTTTCAGTATGCGCACCCCTTTCAGGGCACTTATCGCGATAGCCTGCTCTTCAGCCACATATCTGCGTAGTTTATCCGAATCGGCTGCCACCTCAGGCAGCACTCTCAACTGTAATTCCTGTATCATGGTGCAAAGATACTCTAAGTTTGCGACAATAAAGAATGCAGCGAATTAAATTTGCTTAATTGAAACGTATTTATTATTTTTGCACACGAAACGTCTATAAGCAACGGATTTTTCACTAAATGAATGTGAATATCAGGATGACCCGGAAGATGAAATCAGTTTCCCGCCAGAGATATTCGATGCAAACGACGACTAATATCACCTCTGACTATTTTCACCTTATTTATAAGAAGAAAAAAACATGCTGTTCTTGGTAAATTCAGGAGAAATGATTACCTTTGCACGCAGAACAAAAACGAACATAGCTATGAAGGTATTGAAATTCGGCGGCACCAGCGTAGGTTCCGTGGAAAGTATTCAAAATCTGAAAAAGATTGTTGAAGGCGAAGAAAAACCGGTGATTGTCGTAGTGAGTGCACTTGGCGGTATCACCGACCAGCTCATTAAGACATCACGTAAGGCCCTTGACGGCGATGATACTTGGCGACAGGAGTTTGACGCCATGCTATCGCGCCATCAAGAGATGGTGAATGCCCTGTTTGCTGAGGGCGAACGGCATCTTCACCTGCAGCAAACGATAGTTTCACTCTTCGAACAGCTGAAATCCATATATTATGGCGTGTACCTTATCCACGACCTGAGTCCGAAGACGCAGGCTGCCATCGTCAGTTATGGCGAACGCCTGAGCAGTCATATCGTGGCTGAGTTGGTGGATGGCGTACGCATGAACTCGCGCGACTTCATCAAGACGATGCGCAAACAGGGCAAGCATGTGCTCGACGCCGAACTGACCTATAATCTGGTGCGCTCTGCCTGTGGCGATTTGGTGGCCAAAGGCAAGACGCTTGTGGTGCCGGGTTTCATAGCCCGTGACCGCGATACCGGCGAGACCACCAACTTAGGACGCGGCGGTAGCGACTATACAGCAGCTATCATTGCGGCAGCCCTCGATGCAGAGGAGTTGCAGATATGGACCGATGTGGATGGCTTCATGACTGCCGACCCGCGTGTCATCAAGTCGGCCTACACCATCAACGAGCTGTCGTATGTGGAGGCAATGGAGCTCTGCAACTTCGGTGCGAAGGTGGTCTACCCGCCGACCATCTATCCTGTCTGCGTGAAGAACATCCCCATCCGCATCAAGAACACATTCAACCCCGACCATCCCGGAACACTCATCAAGCAGAAGATAGACAATGATGCCAAGCCCATCAAGGGTATCTCGAGCATCAAGGGCACTACGCTCATCACCGTGACCGGCCTGTCGATGGTGGGTGTCATCGGTGTGAACCGCCGCATCTTCTCCGTATTGGCTGAGAACGGCATATCGGTGTTCATGGTTTCTCAGGCATCGTCAGAGAACTCTACGAGTATCGGTGTGCGCGATGAGGATGCCGAGCGTGCCGTAGAGGTGCTCAACATTGAGTTCTCGAAGGAGATCGTCACCGGTGCCATGTTCCCCATGCAGGCCGAGAAAGGTCTGGCTACCATCGCTATCGTAGGCGAGAACATGAAGCATACCCCGGGTATCGCCGGTAAACTCTTCGGCACCTTAGGACGCAGTGGTATATCGGTTATCGCCTGTGCACAGGGTGCTTCCGAGACCAACATCTCGTTTGTGGTAGATGCGAAGTATCTGCGCAAGTCGCTCAACGTGCTCCACGACTCGTTCTTCCTTTCGGAATACAAGGTGCTCAACCTCTTCATCTGCGGCATAGGCACCGTGGGCGGCAATCTTATCGAACAGATCAACTCACAATATAAACATCTGAAGGACACCCGTCAGTTGAAACTGAAGGTGGTGGGCATCGCCTCATCGAAGAAAGCTATCTTCGACCGCGACGGCATCGACCTGCGCACCTACAAGGAGAAGATGGAGCAAGCCGAGACGAGCAACATTGCCCGTCTGAAGGAAGAGATCATCGGCATGAATATCTTCAACTCGGTCTTTGTAGACTGTACGGCATCTGCCGAGATAGCCGCTCTCTATCAGGACTTCCTCGACCATAACATCTCGGTGGTGACGGCCAACAAGATAGCGGCATCGGGACCCTTCGACGCTTATGAGAAACTGAAGAAGACGGCTTTGCGCAAAGGCGTGAAGTTCCTCTTTGAAACCAACGTAGGAGCGGGATTGCCTATCATCGGCACCATCAACGACCTGTTGGCATCGGGCGACAAGATACTGCGCATAGAAGCCGTACTGTCGGGTACGCTCAACTTCATTTTCAATACGATATCCGCTGATATCCCGTTCTCAGAAACCGTACGTCAGGCTAAGGAGAAGGGCTACTCCGAACCCGATCCACGCATTGACCTTTGCGGCAAGGATGTCATTCGCAAGTTGGTCATCCTCACCCGTGAAGCAGGTTACAAGGTAGAACAGGATGACGTGGAGAAGCATCTCTTCCTGCCCGACGCCTTCTTTGAGGGCAAGATAGAGGACTTCTGGAAACAGTTGCCCACACTGGATGCCGACTTTGAGCGTCGCCGCCAGATATTGGAGGCGGAAGGCAAGCGCTGGCGTTTCGTTGCCAAGATGGAGATGGGCAAGACGAGTGTGTCGCTGGAAGCAGTAGACGGTCGTCATCCGTTCTATAATCTGGAGGGCAGCAACAACATCGTACTGCTCACCACTGAGCGCTACCGTGAGTACCCCATGCTCATACAGGGCTATGGAGCCGGTGCTTCGGTGACAGCAGCAGGCGTATTTGCAAACATCATGTCAATCGCTAATATTTAGCGATTGACAATGTAAAAATTTAATAATGTAATAATGTAAAAATGCCATATATAGAAAAAAGCGATAATCCCATAGCTGATTTAAGTTTCAACTTTGGGGTACGAATTATTAAGTTCTATAAATTCCTAACAGAAGAAAAGAGCATTTATGTTCTGTCCAAACAACTGTTAAGGTGTGGTACCAGTATCGGTGCGAATGTACATGAGAGTTTTCATGCACAAAGCAAAGCCGATTTTAGGAGTAAAATGAATATTGCTTTGAAAGAAGCAGATGAAACAGACTATTGGCTTAAACTTCTATATAAATCTGACATGATAGACAAAAATGCATACGACTCTCTTGAACAAGACATCAAACAGATTATTGGAACACTTGTTAAAATCGTAAAGAATTCCGCCGATTAATTATTACATTATTAAATTATTAAATTTTTAAATTATTACGAAGTGAAACGAGTAATCATTCTCGGTGACGGCATGGCCGACCACACAGTGGAACGTCTGGGAGGGAAGACACTCTTGCAGTATGCCCGTCCTGAATATATGAACCTACTGGCAAAGGCTGGCAGGACAGGACGTCTCATCACCGTGCCCGAAGGTTTCCCACCAGGTTCGGAGGTGGCCAACACCGCCATCCTCGGCTACGACCTGAACAAGGTCTATGAGGGCCGCGGCCCCTTGGAAGCTGCCAGCATCGGCTATGAGATGCAAGCCGATGATCTGGCCCTGCGCTGTAATATCATCACCTTGGAAGACGGCAAGATTATCACTCATAATGGAGGCAACCTGCAGACAGAAGATGCCCGCGTGCTCATCGACTATCTCAACGAGAACTTAGGCAACGAGCGTGTCCGCTTTATCCCTGGCATACAGTATCGCCACCTGCTTATTATTAAAGGTGGCAACAAGAACATCGTCTGTGCTCCACCCCACGATCACCCGGGTGAGCCCTGGTGCCCACTACTGGTTCAACCGGCGCCCACTGCCGACGAATGTTTACCCGCCGACAATGACCGTCTCTCCCCCCAGAAGACCGCTGCCCTCCTCAACGACCTCATCCTTCGCTCACAAGAGCTGCTGGCCAAGCATCCCTATAATCTGGCAAAGGCAGCCAAGGGCGAGCGACAGGCCAACAGCATATGGCCTTGGAGCGGAGGCTATCGTCCGTCGATGCAGACACTCATGGAACAATATCCGCAGGTAAAGACGGGTGCTGTCATCTCAGCTGTCGACCTCATTCAAGGCATCGGGCGATATGCCGGACTTCGCATCATCAAGGTGCCTGGAGCTACAGGCCTCGCTGATACCAACTACGAAGGCAAGGCTCAGGCTGCCATCGAAGCCCTACAACATGATGACTTCGTCTTCGTACATGTAGAGGCTACCGACGAGGCAGGTCACGACGGCGATCTCGACCTGAAGCTAAAAGCTATCGACTATCTGGACCAGCGACTCATCAAACCCATCCTCGAGGCTACCGAACAGATGAACGAGCCCGTCGCCATAGCCATTCTGCCCGACCACCCCACTCCAGTGGAACTGCGCATCCACGTGAATGAGCCTGTTCCCTTCCTTATATATTATAAAGGTATAGAGCCCGACGAGGTGGATACCTACGATGAGGTCTCTTGCACCAACGGCAGCTACGGGCTGTTGCGCTTACAAGAATTCATGCAAACATTTATGACATTATGAAATACTACAGCACCAACCATCAGGCTCCCGAGGCCGACCTGCGCAAGGCGGTCGTGAAAGGACTGGCCGAAGATCGCGGACTCTACATGCCCGAACGTATCAACAAGTTGCCAAAGGCATTCTTCGACGATATGCCTGCGATGAAGTTCCAGGACATCGCCTATAACGTGGCACAGGCGTTCTTTGGCGAAGACATCGATGCTGACGGACTGCAGGATCTGGTCTACGACACCCTGCAGTTCGACTGTCCCATCGTGAAGGTGAAAGAAAACATCTACAGTTTGGAACTCTTCCACGGTCCTACCCTCGCCTTCAAGGATGTAGGTGCGCGCTTCATGGCACGACTGCTGCAGTACCTACTACCCACCCCCTGCCCCTCCCCAAGGGAGGGGGAATTATATAGTTCTACCGCAGAAAAGCCTGATAGCAAAGCTGAACACACGCTTCTCCCTTTGGGAGGGGTTGGGGGTGGGTGCAACGTGCTGGTAGCCACCTCGGGCGACACCGGCTCTGCCGTAGCCAATGGATTCCTCGGCGTGGAGGGCATCCACGTCTACGTGCTCTATCCGAAAGGTAAGGTAAGTCCTATTCAGGAGTGCCAGTTCACTACACTGGGTAAGAACATCACGGCTATTGAGGTGGATGGCGTCTTCGACGACTGTCAACGACTGGTGAAGTCAGCCTTCATGGATGAAGAGCTGAACCGTAAGATGATGCTTACCTCGGCCAACTCCATCAACGTGGCACGATTCCTGCCTCAGGCCTTCTACTACTTCAATGCAGTGGCACGCCTCTCCTCTCTCCTCTCTTCTCACTCCTCTCTCCTCTCTCCTCACTCCTCTAATTTAGTCATGTGCGTGCCCAGCGGCAACTTCGGCAATATCTGTGCAGCCCTCTTCGGTCATGAGATGGGACTACCCGTGAAGCGTTTCATCGCTGCCAACAATGCCAACGACGTATTCTACAACTACCTGCAGACGGGCCAGTACGAACCGAAGCCCTCGAAGCAGACGCTGGCCAATGCGATGGACGTAGGCGACCCTTCGAACTTCGCACGCATCATCAACCTCTACAGCGAGAACGGTCAACTGACGGAGGAAGAGACCCACAAGCGCATCACCTCGCTCATCAGCGGGGCTACATATAGCGACGACCAGATACGCGACACCATGCGCCGCTGCTATGCCGAGACGGGCTATATACTCGACCCGCACGGTGCCTGCGGCTATCGTGCACTGGAGGAGCAACTGCAACCCGGCGAGGTGGGCATCTTCTGCGAGACGGCTCATCCGGCTAAGTTCAAGGAGAAGGTTGACGAGATTCTGGGCATCGACCTGCCTATCCCCGACCGTCTGGCGGCCTTCATGAAGGGCGAGAAGAAGAGCATCGAGCTGGCCAACGACTTCGAGGCGTTCAAGCAGCTGCTGCTCAGCACGCTTTAAGTTTCTACACTCGATTTTGTTTTTTTCAAAATAATATCTGTCATCTGTCACCCGACGCTGACAATCAGCGAGTTACGGGTGACAGATGGTGACAGATGGTGACAGAGGAATAGTTTTTTTCTTTTTCATGATGCTTACAACCATGGTTTAGGCGGAAGAACATTCCACTACTTCCGGACAAAGTGTCCGCAATATGCGTTGTAGAAGAACGGAATATGCGTTCAAGTGCTACGCATATTCCGGAAAAGGGCTACGCATATTCCGGAAAAAGGGCTAGGCTTATTATAGAAACGAATTACGCTTATTCCGGAAATAAGCAATAATAAATTCACATATTCAACTTACCGTAACGGTCGAAGAGAACGCGGTCGGCAAGCCAAAGGGTAAGTACGGCCGATATGACCGATGCCGCAAAGCCCGACAGCGCCATCAGCAGCGTGACGATGGTGGCTGCCACCACATTGGCACCGCCTATCAGCATGCCGCAGAGCAGCAGGGGAAGAGTGAGGAAAAGGGGCGACGTCATATTGCGCAGCTGTGGCATCAGGGCTGCACGCAAGGCCCTACGGATACTGGGCACGAGCGACTCCAGATGCGTACCGCCATTGGCCTGGATATACATGCGATGGGCTGCGGTGTAGCGCAGACTTATAATATAGGTACGCAAGGCAAGGATAGACGACTGCAACAGTCCGCCCACGAGTAGTCCCATGATGGGCACGAAAAGCCGATTGGCAGAGGGCGTGTGAACCACCAGCAGCATGCAACCGCCCATAATGGCACTACCTGCGAAGACGGCCAGACTGACTATGGGCATCAGACGTGTCATGCTCAGGCGCACGCGCCCCAACGTGATATAGGCGGTGATGCCTGCCATCAACATCAACCACAGCAAGTTGACAAACCAGCTGTCGAGTTCATACAAGCCCCACACGTAGGCACCGGCCAGCGCCGTCTGCACCATGCCAACGAGCAAGAAGCGCAGCGAATGGTTCAGTGTGCGACGGTCGACAACCCAGAAGAGGGCCAGCGAAGCCACCGTGAGCAGCACCACCAGTACGACGCCCCATATCGATATATCTCCTAACTGCATATCCAAAGAAAAATAGTTAACTGTTTATTTCCACCACCTTGTCGGCTGCCTGCCGATAGGCTTCTTCCTGACTGGTCACTATCACGATGCGACCTTTCTGTGCCTGCATCTGCAAGTAGCCCACTGCTCCCACCTGCGGTTCTTCGACCAGCAGGATCGGTTTTCCCCTAAGTACGGCTACGGCCAACCACCGCGCTTGCTCTTCATCCACATCGCCCACCATCTTTATCTCACGATTCAAAGCGCCATTGGTCACCATGATGTCACTGTTCTCCTTCAGCGCAAACACATCCTGAACGGTAGGCGGTTCGAAATGACGTATCTGTCCTTCGGCACGCAACCGACGGGGCGCATAGGCCATCAACCGGCGAAAGTCAACTGCCGAAGAGGGAGTCAAAGGCTCACCGTCAATGCTGATATAGCCGCCAAGCACGGGCACGAAACCCAACATGCCTAGCAGCCAACGGGAGCGCTGAGCAGCCGTTCCTCCCATCAGGCACGTCAGTTGCCCCTCAAAAGCCATCATCGATAGCGTGCGAGACTCGCCTTCCAACAAGACGTCATTGAGTTCTAACATCGTGATTCTGTTTTGTTTGCAAAGTTACTGCTTTTTATCTAATTAGCAAAGACTAATATGGGATTTTTTTTTGCATATTTTTATTCCAAATTATTTTGCCGTTTTGAATTAATTATGTAACTTTGCAACCGATTCGGATTTTCCAAAACGGAAAACTTTTCGAAAACCTAAAACGAAAAAGTTGTCCAAAACGAACAACCACACAGCAGACGATAACAAACAAAAAACTACAAAACATAGATAAGATTATGGAAATCAAAGACTTCACCATCACCAAGCGAGACGGTTCGAAAGACCGCTTTTCACTTGACAAAATCATGAATGCCATCGTCAAAGCATTCGACAGCGTAGAAGTTCCAGCCGACCTCGGCACTGTATCGAAAATCATCAGCCACCTCGACATCCACGATGACATCAAGGTGGAGGACATCCAGAATCAGGTAGAGGAAGCTCTGATGCACGAGGGTTTCTACCAGGTGGCAAAGTCGTTCATCCTCTATCGCCAGCAGCACACCGAGGACCGCGAGACGCTGGAGAAGATGCAGTTCCTCTCTGACTATATGGAGAGCATGAACGCCGCTACGGGTTCTAAGTACGATGCCAATGCCAACGTGGAGCACAAGAACATTGCCACGCTGATTGGTGAGTTGCCGAAGTCCAACTTCATCCGTCTGAACCGCCGACTGCTCACCGACCGCATCAAGAAGATGTATGGCAAGGCACTGGCCGATGAATATATCGACAAGCTGACACACCACTTTATATATAAGAATGACGAGACCTCGCTCGCCAACTACTGCGCCTCTATCACCATGTACCCCTGGCTCATCAGCGGCACCACGGCTATCGGTGGCAACTCAACGGCTCCCACCAACCTGAAGTCGTTTGCCGGCGGTTTCGTCAACATGGTATTCATGGTCAGCTCCATGCTGAGCGGTGCCTGCGCTACGCCAGAATTCCTGATGTACATGAACTATTTTATCGGCAAGGAATATGGTAAGGATTACTGGCAGCATCCCGACCAGCAGGCCGACCTGAGTTTGAAGAAGCGCACGCTCGACAAGGTCATCACCGACTACTTCGAGCAGATTGTCTATACGCTGAACCAGCCTACCGGCGCACGCAACTATCAGGCAGTGTTCTGGAACGTGGCCTACTACGACCGCTACTACTTCGAGTCGATCTTCGGAGAGTTCTACTTCCCCGACGGATCGAAGCCCGACTGGGACGGTCTGTCTTGGCTCCAGAAGCGCTTCATGAAGTGGTTCAACAAGGAGCGCACGAAGACCCTGCTCACCTTCCCCGTAGAGACAATGGCACTGCTGGTCGACGAGAACGGCGAGTGCAAGGACAAGGAATGGGGCGACTTCACTGCCGAGATGTACTCAGAAGGCCACTCGTTCTTCACCTATATGAGCGACAATGCCGACTCTCTCTCCAGCTGCTGCCGTCTGCGCAACGAGATTACCGACAACGGCTTCAGCTACACCCTCGGTGCCGGTGGAGTGTCTACTGGTTCTAAGTCGGTGCTCACCATCAACCTGAACCGTTGCATACAGTATGCCGTCAACCACAAGATAGACTATCTGGAGTATCTCGGACAGGTCATCGACCTCTGCCACAAAGTGCAGTTGGCCTACAACGAGAACCTGAAGGAGCTGCAGGCTCACGGTATGCTGCCACTCTTCGACGCCGGCTATATCAACATCGGCCGTCAGTATCTCACCATCGGCATCAACGGACTGGTGGAGGCTGCCGAGTTCATGGGACTGAAGATCACCCCCAACGACGACTACCTACACTTCGTACAGGGCATCCTCGGACTGGTAGAGAAATACAACAAGCAGTATCGCACCAAGGACGTGATGTTCAACTGCGAGATGATTCCTGCCGAGAACGTCGGTGTGAAGCATGCTAAGTGGGACCGCGAGGACGGCTACTTCGTACCACGCGACTGCTACAACTCTTACTTCTACGTGGTGGAAGACGACTCGCTCTCTATCATCGACAAGTTCAAGCTGCACGGCGCACCTTATATCGAGCACCTCACCGGTGGTTCTGCTCTCCACATGAACCTCGACGAGCACCTCTCGAAACAGCAGTATCAGCAACTGCTGAAGGTGGCTGCCAAGGAGGGATGCAACTACTTCACATTCAACATCCCCAACACCGTGTGCAACGACTGCGGACACATCGACAAACGCTACCTCAAGGAGTGTCCCCACTGCCACTCTAAGAACGTAGACTATATGACCCGCATCATCGGCTACCTGAAGCGTGTCAGCAACTTCTCACAGGCCCGTCAGGAGGAGGCCGCTCGTCGCTACTACGCCAAGGCAGAATAAGCATCATGCTCAAATACGTCAATACCGCTGTCGTTTTTCAGGAGATACCCGATGAGGTGACATTGGCCATCAACATCAGCAACTGCCCTTGTCGCTGCCCCGGATGCCATAGCCAGTATCTATGGGAGGACATCGGACTTCCTCTGAACAACGACACGGTAGACGCTTTCATCCATCAATACGGCACCGACATCACCTGCCTGGCTTTCATGGGAGGTGATGCCGACCCCGTATCCGTCAACACGCTGGCACAGTATATCCACGATACCCATCCGCAGTTCAAGGTGGCATGGTACAGCGGGCGCATCCGCATACCCGCCAGCATCTGCAAGGCCGATTTCGACTACATCAAAATCGGTCCCTTCATCCGCCACTTAGGGCCCCTCAACAAGCCCACCACCAACCAGCGGCTTTACCGCAAAAGCCCAAGCGGTGAGTTTGAAGACATCACCGCCCGCTTCTGGAAGAAATAAACAGCCTTACGCAGTAAGCCCCAAGCAACACCCCTCCTCTTTAGGCCCCTATAGGGGGCCATAGAGGGGGGGGTGTTTAAAAACGCGGGCGCGATCGCGATCGTACGGGCGCGCCCGCGAAGCAAACGCCGACAATACAGCCTTCAAACAAGGAGAATCCAGCCTTCATTCTCCCAGAATGCACCATCCCCAAAAACACCGTAAACTCATTTATCTCGCTCTATCTCCCGCAACTCACCATCATTCTCCCCATGCTTTGTACCTTTGCACGCAGAAAACAAGTATCAACGTCCCCTAAAAATTTTGACATTCCAGAATAAAACAGTATCTTTGCAGCCACAAAACCCAATAACCCCTGATTCACAACGAAAAAAAACACTATGATTACAAACGGTATATACAGACACACTTACACAGCTACGGCATCAGATATTACGCCATTGTACAGGCTTACGCCCAACGCCATGCTGATGTATTTTCAAGATAGTTTTGCACGACTGATGACCATTCACGATGTAGCAGCTTTCGACATCGTGAAGCAGCGCAGGATGTGGGTCATCACAGAGATACAGATTGACATTCAGCCTATCGTCACTTACTGGTCGGAGGACTTTACGGTGGAGATATGGGTGAGCGAACTGACATCGCTTCGCCTCTACTGCGACTTCCGCATAGTGCGCAAGGACAATGAGCAACTGATAGCCTCCGGCACAAGCCAGTGGAACATTCTCAACCTCGACACCAAGCGACTGGAACCGACAGACTTTCTTGCCGACAAGCTGACGGTGGTGCCTCAGTTGATGACCGCCAGCCACAAGAAAGTGAGGTTCCCCAAAACGCAGACGTTCGATATGCAGATGGAACATCGCGCTACACGCCTTGACCTTGACTTCAACTTCCACGTCAGCAACCGCAGCTACGTCAGCATAGCCCTGTTAACGATGCCAAATGATGTGTTGTCATCACAAATGTTGTCATCACTTATCGTCCACTGGCTGCACGAGACCTATCTTGACGACACCCTGACGTGTCGTATGTCACGCACAGACGATGGAAGCTATCTCCACTCGCTTACAAATTCAGAGGGAGTCGTGGTTTGCGAACTGCTCAGCCGATGGCAATCCCAAGCGGAGACTGCAGATGTCAGCGTCGTGTTAGACAGGAATTTGTAGAATGCTATTGTTCAAAGCAGCATTTATATGATTAAAGCGTTTATTACACATCCAACGGTTTTCCCCTTATGAAGTCATAGAGCAAGATACTTTGCAAATGAGTTACCTCCGAATAACAAAATCTAACTAAGCGAAACAAGTTTCGAGTCCTGCGCCTCGGAAATGAAAAGAAAAGCTTGCTTTCCCTTTGCATTTCACTCGATTTTTCGTAACTTTGGAAGAATTTGCAGGATTTCTTTGAATAAAGGCAGTTTGGGAGATTGAGGATTTTCAGGGTTCTTGCTCTGGCAAGCGGCAAAGCCGAGTCCGGATAAGAGACCGTTCTCAATTCTTCATTCTGCTATGAATTGCATTCAAAGAACTCCTGACACAGGGGCATCAGCCGTTTATGACTCTGTGTCGGGTGCAAAGGTAAGCATTTCTTCTGAAAGAGCTAAATGTTTTACCAATTATTCACTTGTTTTTTCATCAGTCGCTTAGTAGCTCTAATCTCCTTCTGTAGTAGTTCCATACGTTCCTTTAGTTGCTCTTGTGTGGGTAGCATATCTTTAATACGGATATTGTTATAGGTGGCCACTCCCATTGGAGTCGTAATTCCTTTGAAAGACCACTGGACATCAGCCTTATTCATATTTGAGCAAATAAGAAGTCCGATAGTCGGGTTGTCGTCTGGCAGTTTCAGAACTTCATCAACAGCGTTCACATAATAATTCAATTTACCAGCAAACTCTGGTTCAAATGCCTTGGCCTTCAACTCGCAGACAATATAACAACGCAAGCGGATGTGGTAGAACAGCATGTCAATCTTTCTGGTTCTACCACCAACGATTATCTCCCTCTGTTTTCCCAAGAATGCAAAGCCATTGCCGAGTTCGAGAAGCAAGGCTGTGATGTTCTCATGTAAAGCATTCTCCAACTCACTCTCATCGTATGTTTCATGGCTCACCGTCGCAAATCCGAAATC
>Ga0310697_10001642_pt1 | contig 25471 bp, 16 predicted proteins | sample 172DNAGHGlowgp2_FD_203883 | JGI IMG/M metagenome (GOLD analysis project Ga0310697, IMG submission 203883) | Sheep rumen microbial communities from Palmerston North, Manawatu-Wanganui, New Zealand - 1728 DNA GHGlow gp2 (v2) (version 2) | ecosystem: Host-associated > Mammals > Digestive system >...
GAAGCGGAAGAGAAAACGCTGCTCACGCAGTTCATTGGGCCGCCCGTTGGGCGGGAAATCCTACAAAATCGATTCAAAATCTAACAAAATCTAACTCTTAATTATTAACTCTTAATTATTAACTATTAACTTCCAACACTCCCCTTTAGGGGGCTTGGGGGCCTCAACTATTAACTATTAACTCCCAACACTCCCCTTTAGGGGGCTTGGGGGCCTCAACTATTAACCCTCCCCCTCTCCCAACACTCCCCTTTAGGGGGCTTGGGGGCCTCAACTATTAACTCCCCCCCATCCCAACACTCCCCTTTAGGGGGCTTGGGGGCCTCATATTACTATGAAACAGAACAGATTTATCGAGGTCGCAGTGAAGATGGTAGTAGCTGCTCTCACCGCATTCCTCACCGCCCTGACAACGACCAGCTGCATGGGCAGAGGACCAATTATTTTCTAAAGCCCCCAAGCCCCCTAAAGGGGAGTGTAAAGCCCCCAAGCCCCCTAAAGGGGAGTGTAGGGTGGGGGGAAGGAGAGTTGAGAGTTGAGAGTCAGTTGAGAGTTGAGAGTCAGTTGAGAGTTCTTCAAGTTTGAAGCGTCGCAAGCGCCGAGCGGAGAGTTGAGAGTTAATCCGTACAATCCGTGTCATCCGTGTTCGAAAAGATTCTCTGAAGCCGCTCCAAGGCGCAGTGTTCCGATAGGCATCCAAAGATTCGGCTGGAACGTGGAGGGTAGCAGAGCGATTAATCGCTTTCACACAAAAGAAATCACGAAGAAAAGTGCGATTAGAGAAAACTTTTTACTGAATAAGTTGTATCTTTGCGGCCGTTAAGAACGCATCATGAGACTTTTAGACCGGCAACAGTTGACTCTTCTGCTTCGCGAAAACCCTGTGTTTGAACTCATTGGGCAGGTGGCCGATGAACAGGGCGTGGAGTGTTATGTCGTGGGCGGCTACGTCCGCGACCTGTTCCTCGAACGACCCTCCAAGGACATCGATGTGGTTTGCGTGGGCAGTGGCATCGAGCTGGCCAAGGCTGTGGCCAGGCGCCTTGGGCGCGGCGCACGCGTGAGCGTGTTCAGGAACTTCGGCACGGCGCAGGTCAAGGTGAATCGCCGGAATGGTCGATCAACGTCCAACGAGCTCATAGAACTCGAATTTGTCGGTGCGCGCCGCGAGAGCTACAGCCACGACTCCCGCAAGCCCATCGTTGAGGACGGCACCTTGGAGGACGACCAGCAGCGCCGTGACTTCACCATCAACGCCATGGCCATCTGCTTGAATGCCGGTAGATTCGGCGAACTGGTAGATCCCTTCGACGGTGTGTGGGACATGCAGGACCGTCTCATTGCGACACCACTGGACCCCGACGTGACCTTCTCCGATGACCCGCTGCGCATGATGCGCTGCATCCGCTTTGCCACGCAGCTGAACTTCGAGATTGAGCCCGAGACGTTCGAGGCGCTCAACCGCAACCGCGAGCGCATCAAGATTATCTCCGGCGAGCGCATCATTGACGAGCTGCAGAAAATCATGGCTTCCGACAGCCCTGCCCGCGGCTTCGAACTGCTGTTCCAGTGCGGGCTGCTGGAACTCATCTTCCCTGAGCTTTACGCTCTTCAGGGTATAGACACTGTCAACGGCCGCGCCCACAAGGACAACTTCTGGCACACGCTTGAGGTGCTGACGAATGTCGTGAAGAAACAGCAGACCCAACCCCTCCCGTCAGGAAGGGGAGAGAAAGAGGAGTCTGTCTGGCTGCGCTGGGCTGCGCTGCTCCACGACATCGGGAAACCGAAGTCGAAGCGGTGGGACCCGCAGCTGGGCTGGACGTTCCATAACCATAATTATATTGGTGAGAAGATGGTGCCCCAGATATTCCGACGCCTGAAGCTGCCGATGGACGAGCGGATGAAATATGTCCAGAAGCTGGTGTCGCTGCACATGCGCCCCATCGCCATCGCTGACGACGAGGTCACGGACAGCGCCGTGCGCCGTCTGCTCTTCGAGGCGGGCGACGACATCGACGACCTGATGCTGCTGTGCGAGGCGGACATCACCAGCAAGAACGAGCAGCGCAAGCAGCGCTTCCTCGACAACTTCAAGCTCGTGCGCCAGAAGCTCATCGACCTCGAGGAACGCGACCGTATCCGCAACTTCCAGCCTCCCGTCAGCGGCGAGGAGATCATGGAGCACTTCCATCTGCCGCCCTCCCGTGAGGTGGGCACCCTCAAGACAGCTGTCAAGGACGCCATCCTCGACGGCCTCATCCCCAACGACCACGACGCCGCCCTCGCCTTCATCATCGAAAAGGCAAAAAAGCTCGGCATCACCACCTAAAAAACGTTAAAGCTAAGCCTTCAACGTTAAACGAGGATAAAAGATGCGGTCGCCCATCTGCCGTCTCAGAAGAATCGGCTACATTTGTGTCCGAAATGAAAATCCGTCACACCATAGGCCTCGCCATGACCACGCTGGCTCTCTTCGCCTGCAAACCTGCCTCCAACGATGCAGAGGTGGCCGCTCATCAGATGCTCGCCGATGCCCGTCAACAGCTCTTTGACAAGAACTATGACAGCGCGCGTGCTACTATCCTCGACTTGCGCAAACAACACCCCATGGCGCTGCAGACGCGCCGCGCAGCCATTCTGACGCTCGACAGCGTGGAGCTCCTGGCCACCCGTGACAGCGTGGCGCACTACGAACAGATGCTTGATGCCGCCCGCGTCGACTTCAAGCAGATGCTTCCTCGCGAGAACGGACAGACGAATCAGGCCTACTACGCACAGCAACGCACGGTGATGGAGATGGAACGCCACTTCGACGAGTTATGTGCCAAAGTGAAGTTCTATCTCCGCAAGATAGATATCGACAAGCAGGACCTCTAATTTCCCGTAAGCACTTGTTCTGACAAGGATCTTTGTACTATGCCGAATGTTTGTTGGCAGTAAGAATGAGCCACGGCATCGGCACAGCGTTCCCCGTCGATGGCGGCGCTGACGATACCGCCGGCATAGCCTGCCCCCTCGCCGCAGGGGTAGAGGCCTTCGAGGCGGATGTGGTGCAGGGTGTCAGCATCGCGCAGGATTCTCACGGGCGAAGAGGTGCGTGTCTCCACACCGATGAGGGTGGCCTCGTTGGTGAGGAAACCGTGGCTTTTGCGCCCGAAGGCACGGAAGCCTTCTTGCAGGCGCTCACTGATGAAGCGGGGCATCCAAAAGTGGAGGGGTGAGGCCACGAGGCCAGGGGCATAGCTGCTCGCGGGCAGGTCGGCGCTCAGTCTTCCGTTCACGAAGTCAGCCATGCGCTGTGCGGGGGCTGTCTGCCGGCGCCCGCCCTGCTGCCAGGCGAGATGCTCGAGATGTTCCTGAAAGAGGAGCATTTGTAATTGAGGATTGTCAACTGATGGCTGACAATGATTCTCTCCATGGTCCATGGCCCATTGTCCATTGTCCATTTCCATGAGGTCCTCGGGGCGTATCTCCACGACCATGCCAGAGTTGCTCCAGCGCCCGCCTCGGTTACTGGGGCTCATGCCGTTGACGACGACCTGCTCGGGACCTGTGGCCGCAGGAACCACGAAGCCGCCCGGACACATGCAGAAACTATAGACACCACGCCCGCCGCACTGCTGCACATAGGCATATTCCGCTGCCGGAAGCCAGCGTCCGCGACCTTCGCGGCTGTGATACTGTATCTGGTCGATGAGCTGAGCGGGGTGCTCCAGGCGCACGCCCACGGCGATGCCTTTGGCCTCAATCTCGATGCCGCTGTTGGCCAGCAGGCGATAGACATCGCGAGCGGAATGGCCTGTGGCGAGGATGACGGGGCCAGTGAAGGTTAATAGTTCTTCGCAGAGCGAAGCGTCGCAAGCGCCGAGCGGAGAGTTAATAGTTCTTGAAGGGTCAAGCGTCCCGTTGGGCCGAGCGGAGAGTCCTTCGCCGGTCAAAGAACGTTGTGCCTCGATGCCGATGACGCGGTTATCCTCGATGATGAGACGGGTCATGCGGGTCTGGAAATGCACTTCGCCACCGCAGCGGAGAATGGTGTTGCGTATGTTCTCGATGACGCGCGGCAGGCGGTCGGTGCCGATGTGGGGGTGGGCATCAATGAGGATGTTGGTGGAGGCCCCATGCTGGCAGAACACGTTTAGAATCTTCTCCACTGAGCCACGTTTCTTGGAGCGCGTGTAGAGCTTGCCGTCGGAGTAGGCTCCTGCGCCGCCTTCGCCGAAGCTGTAGTTGCTTTCGGGGTTGACACTGTGCTCGCGGGCAATTCGTGCCAAATCGAGTTTGCGCGCGTGAACATCCTTGCCGCGTTCAACGACGATGGGGCGCAACCCTAGTTCTATCAAGCGCAGGGCTGCGAACAGGCCACTTGGGCCCGCACCCACGACAATCACCTGCGGACACCCTGAAACATCGCGGTACTCCACCTGTGGGAATGCTGCCGTGGGCTCCTCGTTCAGCCACGCACGCACCGTGAGATTCACCATCACCTGTCGCTGGCGCGCATCGATGCTGCGGCGAATCACCCGTAGGTCACGTAACTCTTGTGCACCAGATCCCAGTTCCTGCAGCACCAGCTCACGAATGCTGGCATCGGTGGCTGCAACACGCGGCAGCACGCGTAATTGTATGTCTTGAACCATAGAAAACACGATTTTGCGACAAAGGTATGTAAAAACTCACACTTTTTTCACATAAGCTAAAAAAAATCACTACTTTTGCACTCGAAAAGCAGTAAGAAACTAATGAAACGTTTCCTCATGTGGGCAGGTATAGCGGTGGCAATCCCCTTCGGGCTGCTGCTCCTGGTCGCAATACTTCTATATATCCCCCCCGTACAGGACTTCGCAGTGCGGAAGGCTACGGTTTACGCCTCTGAGATCACTGGTCTGGACATACGCATCGGGCGACTGCGTCTCCAGCCGATTGCGGACTTGCGCCTGCAGGACTTCATGGTGCTCGACACCGATGGCGACACGGTGGTGGCAGCGCGCCAGGCTGTCGTGGATCTGGCGTTCACGCGCATCTTAAACAGCAGCATCAACGTGGAAGAACTGAGCCTCCATGACGTAGCTCTCGACACCAAGGACATGATAGCCGTTGCAGGCATCCGCGGGCGCCTCGACTTGCTTACACTTAAGGACGACGTTGGCCTTGCTGACCAGAAGGTGAACATGGATCATCTGCTTGCCAGAGGGCTGAACATAGACATTGAGATGCGCGACACGACCGTAGTGGACACCACCGAGAGCGCACCCTTGGAGTGGGTGATTGGACTTGCTGAAGCACACATCGAGGATGCTCGCATACGATTTGCCATGCCTGGCGACTCGGCCATGGTGGCGCGCGCGGCGGTGGAGCATTTTTCAGCGCAAGACATACAGCTGGACCTTGGGAGTCAGCTTTATCAGGTTGGCGAGGCACGTTTGCAGGCAGAGCGTGCTGCGCTGTGGATGGCAGGCGATGCCGTGCGGGACGCTTTACCCATGCGCGCAGACTCGCTGCTACTCACGGCCAAGAACATCGCTTTCGACGGCGAAAGGGCCCACTTGGCACTGCCGTCGATGGCGCTCACGCTGCCCGGCTCCAAGGTAAACGCTGCCGCCGACATCGATTTCTGTGCGCTGGAAGCCGGACAGGGTGGGGGATTGGATGTTAGCTTGCGGACAACACTGGCCAAGGCCGACCTCCTGCGTGCAGCGGGAGATATGCTACCCGCCTCATTCGCTAAGGCCTATCCCGACCGGTTGCTGCACGTCAGCGTGGCGTTGGCAGGGAATGTAGATCATCTGATCCTTACCCAGGCCGAGGCGAACCTGCCTGGCAGCATTCATGCTGACGCGCGCGGCTCTTTGGAACAGCTGATGGATTCGCTGGCCCGTGGCGGTGACATCCTATATAATATTCAGACACGGGATATCGCATGGGTGCGCGGCATGGCCGATGGAGCCCTGGACGGAATCCTGTTGCCGCCGATGCAGTTGGGCGGTAAGGCTACGGTTCACGGCTCACGCATAGCTACCCAGAGTCATCTGCGCGAGGACCGAGGAATGGCCAACCTCGACGTTCAGCTGGACATCAGTGACCCCATGACCTACGATGCACGCCTGCAACTGCAGCGCCTGCAACTGACACATTTCATGCCCGGCTTGCCGCTGGGCCCGCTCTCCGCCACCGCTTCGGCTCGCGGCGCAGGAACTGATTTCTTCAGCCGTGCCACACGTCTGGAGGCAGAGGCGCTCGTGCAGGAACTCACCTATGACACTCTCCAACTCCACGGGACGGCCATGCAGGCGCTGCTGCGCGACGGAAAGGGAACGGCACGCCTGAGCATCGACAATCCGATTCTGATCGCGCAGGCCGACGTGAGCACTATGCTTACCAACAGTTTCCGCGATGCACTTTGTCACCTCACCTTTGGCCTCGACCTCTCACGTGCCGACCTGCAGGCGCTTGGATTGGTGGAACAGCCCGTCAAAGCATCCATGTGCCTGCACATGGACGGAAGTACTAACCTGAAAGACCGCCACCGCATCGAGGGGTTCATCAACGACATCGTGCTGATGCATCAGGACTCTATCTTCCGACCGGAGGACGTGGGGCTGGAAGCCTATCTGGCCTCTGACACCACTTATGCCACATTGAACAGCGGAGATATGAGCCTGCGCCTGAGAGGGCACACCGGTTACGACCGCCTGGCCGGACAGCTGGGCCACTTCATGGATGAACTCAACCGGCAGATGGAGGTGCGTCGCTTCGATGAGGAGGCACTGACGAAGCGCCTGCCGCAGATTGATATGCGCCTGCAGATGGGCGAACAGAACATCGTCCACGACTTCCTCTCGGCTATGGGCTACGGCTTTGAGGACATTCGCATGGGCATCAATCTCGACCCGCTCATCGGCATCAATGGAGGAGGACATATCTACAAGCTTGCCCTGCCGGGGATGCAACTCGACACGATTCAGGCTCATCTCTATCAGGATTCCACCAGTGTGAGAATGGATGCACGCGTCCACAACGGGCGGCGTAACCCACAGTTCACCTTTGACAGCCGCCTCAATGCCAGCATTGACCGCGATGGCGTTGCCAGTGCCAACCTTGTCTATTTCGACGACAAGGGGCGCAAGGGCGTTGACATGGGCTTGCAAGGACGTGTGGCCAACGACACCTTGCGGCTCCACCTGACACCGCTCTCTCCCATGCTTGCCTACCGCAGTTTCCGGCTCAATGCCGACAACTATATCATGCTCACCAAAGGCAATCGCATTGACGCAGATATCAATCTCGTGGCCGACGACGGCACGGGATTGAAGATCTACTCTTCGCCCAACAGCGAGGCGCTGCAAGACCTCTCCGTGGCCATCTCCCATTTCAACTTGGGAGAGTTGTCGAGCGTAGTACCTTATATGCCGCGTTTAGGTGGCTTCCTCGAGGGTGATGCCCACCTCATCCAGAAGGGCGAAGCCGTAAGCGTCTCCACAGACCTCAGCATCGATAACCTGCGCTATGAGCAGGCAACGCTCGGACCCGTGGGCCTTGAGGCCGTCTATCTCCCCAATGCCGACGGGACCCATTTCATCGATGGAAACCTGTTGCAGATGGGTGTTCCCGTGGCCGCCTTCCGCGGTTCCTACACGCCCAACGAAACCGATGGCGTCATCGACGTGGATGCAGAACTGAACCGACTGCCCTTTGCGCTGGCCAACGGCTTCATCCCCGACAACATGGCGCGTCTCGAAGGCGTGGCCATCGGCAATATTCACGTGGGCGGGAGCACGTCCAAGCCCTCGGTTGACGGACTCCTGACCACTTCTGGCTTGAAGATCCTCTCCGACCCGTACAGTCTCAATCTGAGGGTAGAGGATGACACCATCACCATCACCGACAGCCAACTCAACCTCGACCGCATCAACATCTATTCCACAGGCGCTACGCCTTTCACGATGGACGGCACCATCAACTTTTCCGACACCGAGCGCATCACCGTCAACACCACGATGGCGGCACATAACTTCGAACTCATCAATGCCCCCAAGTCACCAAAAGCCATTGCCTATGGTAAGGTGTTCGTGGATTTCAGTGCCATGCTCCGGGGCACACTTGACGACTTGAACATCAAGGGTAAGCTCGGCGTACTGGGCAGCACAGATGTCACCTATCTGCTCACCGATTCACCGCTCACTACTACCGACCACCTCTCGGAGCTCGTGGAGTTCGTGGATTTCACCGACACGCTCTATGTGGCCCCCGCTGCTACCACAAATCCGCAGCACCTGAACATCTCCATGAGCGTCAATATTGCCGATGCGGCTGTGGCGCACTGCCTCCTGAGCCCCGATGGCTCCAGCTATGTGGATGTAGAGGGCGGTGGAGACCTGCTGATGACATATTCGCCGGATAAAGACCTGCAGCTGAACGGACGCTACACCATCAACCGAGGTATGATGAAGTACACGATGATGGTTATCCCCCTCAAGGAGTTTGTTATCAAGAGTGGCAGCTACGTGGAGTTCCGGGGACCGCTGATGAACCCGTCGCTCAACTTGTCGGCCAGTGAGCGTGTGCGCACTACCATCACCGAGAACGAGCAGCCGCGAAGCGTCAACTTCGACGTGGGTATGAACATCACACGCACTCTGCAGGACCTCGGGCTCGAGTTTACCCTGGAAGCGCCCGAAGACTCCTACATACAGAATGAACTGAGCACCATGAGCCCTGAGCAGCGCGGGCGACTGGCCGTGACCATGCTGGCCACGGGTATGTACATCAACGATGCCGGTTCGCTGACAGGAGGCGGCGTCACAGGGCAGAACGCCCTCAACTCGTTCCTCCAGAGTCAGATCTCGAACATCACCAACAAAGCGCTCAAGAGCGTCGATATCAGTATGGGCGTAGAACAGGGAACCAATGCGGCCACGGGCGCCACCACTACTGACTACAGCTTCCGATTTGCCAAGCGCTTCTGGGGCAACCGCATCAGCGTCATCGTGGGCGGAAAGGTCAGCACCGGTGAGAATGCCACCAACACGGGGCAGAGCATGATTGACAATATCAGCATCGAGTACCGCCTCGATCAGGGCGGCAGCCGCTATGTCAACGTGTTCTACGACAAGAACTACGAGAGTCTCCTCGACGGCGAAATCACGGAGATGGGCGCCGGCTTGGTGCTTCGTCGCAAGACCGAGCGCGTCGGTGACTTGTTCCTCTTTAAAAAGAAGAAATGATATGTTTTTAAACAAGAGACATATAACAGCCAACCTTCGAGGGTATGCATTCCCCGCCTTCAGGTGGAGTGGCCGTGCAGCCATTCTGCTCCTCGCGCTTTTTCTTGCATCGTGCTCCTCGCAGCTGCATCTGGGTGAGGGAGAGCAACTCTATACGGGCATCAGTGAGATTGCCTATGGCCATCGTGCCGAGGGCAGGAAAGGGCGTACGGCGAGGGATTCCACAGGTGTTATCACCGCTATGGCTGATGCTTACAAGATGGTGCACGGTCTCTTTAGCGGACAGATGGATGCCAAGCAGATTCGTGAGACGATACGCCATAGCGAACAGCTTACACGCGACCAGCGCGACTCGCTCCTGCGCGAGGCAGAACTGCTTAGCGAGGCTACCGCTACTGTGCGCGAGGAGGTGGATGCGGCATTGGCCTACGCCCCCAATGGAGCCATCTTCGGAAGCTCCACCACGCGGTGGCCGGTCAGTATCGGCCTCGGAATACACAACCGCTATGCTGACTCACATACCAAGTTCGGACGATGGATGCTCAACACCTTCGCCTCCACGCCACGCACCATCACGATGGCCAACCCGCGTCTGCGCACACAGGTGGCACAGCAGACGCTGCGCAACTATGGATTCTTTCATGGCAGTGCCGCTTATGAGGTCTTCACCGACGAGCGTGACTCGCTGCAGGCTTCTATCGGATACTCTATCTACCCCGGCCCCCTCTTCAGGCTCGGAAACATCGAATACCAGAATTTCACAGGGCTCACCGACAGCATCATCCGCCGGACAATGCCCGAGACAACGCTTCATACGGGCGAAGGATTCAGCGTCATCAATCTCGACGCCGAGCGTACACGCTTGAGCGGGCACTTCCGCAACAATGGCTACTATTTCTTCCGTCCCGAGTTTATTGCCTTTCGCGCTGATACGTTGCAGACGCCGCAAACCGTACACCTGCAGGTGAGACCGCGTGCCGACATGCCAGCACAGGCACGCAACCAGTTCTATATGGGTAAGACTACCGTCACCGTGTTTCCCTACGCTGCACGGGAGGTCAACGACAGCTTAACCGACCACGACTTCACCTACTATTGGGCGTATAAGCATCAGTCACGGCGCCCGCCCATACGCCTGGCCGCCATCCGCCACAACCTGTTCTACAAGCGTGGCTCGCTCTACCGCCAGAAGCTTCATGAACTGATTCAGGACAAGCTCGCTGGCATGGGCGTCTTCTCCAATGTGCAGATGACTTATGTGCCGCGTGACACCTCGGCCACCTGCGACACGCTCGATGTCAACATCTTTGCCATTCTCGACAAGCCCTGGGACAGCGAGTTCGAAGCCAAGGTGACCAACAAGAGCAACGGACTCCTCGGGCCGGGGCTCTCTTATGGCATGACCAAGCGCAATGCTTTCCGTGGTGCCGAGACGGTCAACTTCAAGATTTATGGCAGCTATGAATGGCAGACTGGCGCTACGGTGCTCGAAGCAGAGTCCGACCGCAGCCTCCTCAACTCCTTTGAGCTCGGAGCTTCCACCACGCTCACCTATCCTCGCATCCAGTTTTTCGGATTGGCTGATGCGCTCAACCGCCGTGCCGAGGCAACGACAAACTATAAACTCGATGTCAACTGGCTCAACCGTTCCGGTTATTTCCAGATGGTGAGCATGGGCACGCGCGTCACCTACACCTACCGACGCTCGCGACGCTTCCGCCATGAGCTGACACCTTTCCGCCTCGACTACACGATGCTCGCGCACCGCTCGGCCCGCTTCGACGAAATCCTAAATACCAATCAGGCTCTTTACGTCTCTATGCGCGACCAGCTCGTGCCGTCCATGGCCTATACACTCACCTATCAGCGACGCTGGCGCGACGGGCATCAACGCACAATCATTCTGGGCACAAAGCAAGCAGGTAATATCACTAACACGCTTTATTCGTTAGCCGGTGAGGGACGCCAAGAACGCAATAAGAAGCTCTTCAATGTGCCTTTTGCACAGTTCTTCAAGCTTACGGGAGAGTGGCGCGAGACATTCCAGCTGACGCCGCGTTCGGCGATTGCCACACGCCTCTTTGCGGGAGCCGTCTGGAGTTATGGAAACAGCACCATGGCGCCCTATGCAGACCTCTTCAATGTCGGCGGAGCCAACAGCATCCGCGCTTTTGCCGTCCGCTCTATAGGCCCTGGACGCTATCATCCCGCTAACACCAGCTGGAGCTATGTGGATCAGGTGGGCGACCTCAAGCTGGAGGCCAACGTGGAGTACCGCTTCCCGCTTGTCGGCGGCTTGGATGGCGCTGTCTTTCTTGATGTGGGTAATGTATGGCTCATGCAACCCGATGAGGCTCGTCCCGGTGGTGCTATCGATGCCAAGCGCTTTGCCGAGGATCTGGCGCTGGGCACTGGCCTCGGCTTCCGCTATGATCTGGACTTCCTTGTCCTCCGCTTCGATATAGGTGTCGGTATTCATGCGCCATACGACACGGGGCGCAAGGGATATTACAACATGCGGCGCTTCTGGGACAGCCTCGGCTTCCACATAGCCGTAGGTTATCCTTTCTAAGCTCCCTTAAAAGTTTTGTCTTAGGCAGAGACTGCCATCAAGTCGCTCATGATGTCATCGGAGATCATGAGCGATTGTTCTGTCAGTCGCAGGGAACCGTCTGTCAGTTTCAGGCGCCCTTGGCGCAGATGCGTTTGAGCTTGGCTCAATAGTTCTTGAAGGCGTGCCTCTCCGAACCGCTCCTTCAAGTGTGCAAGGTTGATGCCTCTGCTTGTGCGCAATCCGCACATCACAGCTTCGTCATAGAGCTCTGCTGTGCTCAGCTGCTCAAAATCAGCCAGCTGTTCATCGGTCATGGGATTAACGCCTTCATGAGTCATCAGTTGCAGATAACGGCTCAGGTCTGGGCGGTTGGCTCGTCGCGTGCGGACACCGTCGTAGCTGTGGGCTCCGGGACCGAAGCCGGCGTAGGGAATGCCTGTCCAGTAGCTGCTGTTGTGGTGGGAGTAGAAATGCGGCAGGGCGAAGTTAGAGATCTCATAGTGCTCGAAGCCTGCTTTGCGGGCGCATTGGCACAGACGTTCGAACATCGCCACTTCCAGCTCGTCGCAGGCCTCCTGAATCTTCCCTGCCTCTCGCCAGCGGCTCAGCAGCGTGCCCTCCTCGTAGCTTAGCGCATAGGCTGACAGATGCTGGATTCCTAAAGCGAAAGCCTGCTGGAGATCATGCTCCCATGTCTCCATTGTCTGCCCTGGAAGGCCGTAGATGAGGTCGATGCTGATATTGCCTATGCCTGCTGCCTGCAACTTCTTTACCGCTGCTATTGCGGTGGTGCTGTCGTGTCGCCGGCGGAGCAGACGCAGCAGCTCGTCGTCGAAGGTCTGGACACCTAAAGAAATTCTGTTGATGCGGCTCAAAGTGGCCACATCAACAGAATCGTCTGGATTCATTTCCAGTGTGATTTCAGCATCCTCGGCTACATCATAATGGATACAGATAGTGTCTATTATCCGCTGAAGTAGTGCAGAGGGCAGGAGCGAAGGTGTTCCCCCGCCGAAATAGATGGTTCCTACGTGCTCGTTCGCAAGCTCTGCCTGCCGTCCTTTGAGTTCGCAGCACAGAGCATCCGTGTAGGCTGCCATCTCCTCCTCTCTCGTGGTGGAGTAGAAGTCGCAGTAGATGCAGCGGGAGCGACAGAACGGGACGTGTACGTAGATACCAGCCAACTTCTTATTTCTCCTTCCGGTCGTCGATGTTGTCGCCCTCAGTGGGAGCCATCTTCGAGAAGTCGTCGAGGCCGGCGCCGATGAGGATGTCATACCACTGGATGAGTTTCTTCACGTCAGAGGGGTGCACGCGGTCGCGGTCGAAGTTGGGAAGGATTTCTGCGAAATAGTCGAAGAGCTGTTCCTTGGAAGCCTTCTTGCAGTCGAGGCTGCACACGGCACCCTTCTCCTTCTTTTTCATGCTGGTCAGGATGTCAGCCAAGGGCACCTCTTCGGTGTCAGAATACATGGCGATATCGGCCAGGGAGATGACGCGGTCGGTGGCGAAGGCGGGCATACGATGGTGCTTCTCGTCGATACTTTCCACGATGAGGCTGCGGTTGCCGCGTGAAACCAGTTTATAGAGGCCTGGCTTGCCTGCGATAGCTAAAATTGTCTCAAGCATGATGTTTTTGTTGTATGATTGTTGATGTATAATGTTTCAGTTGTTCGGTAATGTCTCTGCCGTCGTTCTCGATGATGAGGTCGGCAGCCTGCCGGCGCTCTTCATCGCTCAGCTGCCGTGCCATGCGGGCGCGAACCTGCTGCTCGGTGGCTCCGTCGCGTTGCATGACGCGTTGCAGACGTAAGGAAAGAGGCGCTTCCACGACGATGACCTTATCTGCCAGGTCTGTGAAGCCGGCTTCCACCAGAATAGCACTTTCGATAGCCACGGCAGGCGCTCCTGCCTGTTCCTGCTCGGCTGCCCATCGCTTGAAGTCGGCTCTGACAGCAGGATGAACGATAGCGTTCACGGCCTTCTGATGCTCTTCGTTGGTGAAGAGGTAGGCTGCAAGAAGCGGCTTGTTGAGCTCTCCGTCGGGCTGAAAGGCATCGGTGCCCACCAGCGCTCTCAGCTGTTGCTGAATAGTCGGGGAGACGGTCATGAGGCGTTTGGCTTCGCGGTCGCAGTCATATACGGGAATCCCGCATTCTGCTGTCAGCAGGCGTGATACATAGCTCTTACCCGCTCCGATTCCGCCTGTGAGACCGATTCTCATTCGTTGTCTGACTGCTCGATGAGGAATTGTACCCGGTCGGGAGATATCTTCACCTGGCTGACACCTTCGGGGATGGAGCGTAGCTGTAGCGTCAGCAGGGAGTCTTTTTGCGCTATCAGATCCTCATAAGTGGCTGTGAGGACAAAGTTGTCGGCTGTGATGCTCTTGTAGTTGCGGGAACCCACGCAGAATGACACGGTGACCGTGGGAGGGAATGTGCGCAGCACATAGCCGCCGGGGAAGTTTGTCCCCACGACGGGAACCTTGACTTGCTTGTCCACCAGAAAATCCACCTCTGCCGTGACCAACACCTCAACAGGCTTGGTTTTGATGCCTCGCTGGGTAGCTACGGGAATCATGCGTGTTGTGCTCTCCGTGAGATCCAGCAGGTTCGTGGCTGCGGTGGAGACGCTGTGCAGCGAGTCGAGCATCGCGGCACTTCCCCACACAGTGACGGTGTCGGGATTAAGTTTCACTCCGGCCAGATAGTGTAGCGGGTCGGTGACGATGTGTCCGCGGAAGGTCACGGGAACGCGCTTCTCGATGCCGCGCGTGTAGTAGTAATCCAATGTGTCGGGGCGGATGGCGATGATGCGCGTCGAAGGGAGCAGCTTGGGCAGAATCAGCTTCTGCACCTCGTAGTGGCTGAGCAGCACATGGTCATCGCCTATGCCGCGGTCGTGGCTCGCAAAAGGCAGTTCCACCACGCGTTCGGAACGGTTGAAATAGTAGTTCAGTAGCGAGGATCCGCGATCCTTGACCCTCACGGAAATTTCCGACGGAGGTTCCGTGGTGACGACTACGCCCACAGGGATGTCTGTCAGCGTCAGGGGGATGTGCACTTCCATCTCATATTCCTCATGCAGCGTCTGCATCAGCCAGAAGGTAGCGGACACGGCCAGGAAAAATAAAAACACCAGGAGCTCCCTGCTTTTCTTGCTGAGCAGGAAGGCCTTGATGCTCTCGCTGATGAAATGGAGGCGTGCGCGATCCATAAGCCGGGGAGGTGCTTACTTGGCGTAGTTCTCCGTGGCTGCTGCTGAAGCGAAGACGGAGTTGCGATCAACGCGCAGACGGACACCGTTTGCCACCTCGATGATGAGGATGTTGTTCACATCGTCAATGTCGCGAACGACGCCATAGATGCCGCCGGCAGTCACCACTTCCTGTCCCTTCTCGATGCTCTTGCGGAAGTTCTGTATTTCCTTCTGCTTCTTCTGTTGCGGACGGATCATGAAGAAATACATGATGGCGAACATGGCCACCAGCATCAGGATCATTCCCATGCCGCCGTCGCCTTGAGTTGCTTGCAATAAAGTCATAAGTGTTTGAATATTGTTTTTTATATTTGTTACTTCTCACTCTTTTCTCCCTGCGAGAGCGTCTTTTTCAGCTTCCCTTCCTCTATGAGTCGGCGGGCAATCGTGTCGAGTGTGCCGTTGATATATCCGCCGCTGCGGGGCGTGGAATAGAATTTGGCTATATCCACATATTCGTTGATGGTCACCACGAGAGGAATCTGCGGGAACGTCATCATCTCCGCCAGCGCTGTCTGCAGGATGACGAGATCCATGAGAGCCACACGCTCCAATTCCCAGTTGTGCAGCGATTGCGTAATCATCATGCGATAGTTGTCGGCGCCCAAGAGCGAAGCGCGGAACAGCCGGCGGGCAAATTCCTTGTCGTCCTCGTCGCGATATTCGGGCAAGAGTTGTTGATTGGCACCGTTCTTCTTCTCAAAGCGCTTGATGCTCTTGAGTACAAACGTGTCCACGATAAAGCGGTCGTCGTTCCAATAGACACTCTTCTCCTCAAGCAACTGATCTAAATCATCGTTATCGACAAGCAGTTCCTTGTACAGCTTGCGCCACAGCTCGCGGTCTTCATCGTAGGTGGGGGGAGTCGTCTTCTGCATCCATTCCTTATAGATGTCGCTCTCGATCACCAGTTTGTACATCCGACGGACAAAATCTTCCTCGTCGGCCCACGTCTTCTTCTGACTCTCGATGAAATCCGTGAGCTGGTGGTTCACGCGCAACTGAGCAATAAACTGGTTGTTCACGAAGCGTGCGTCAGGCATCTCGCTCTCGCCCAGACGCTGTGCACGTTGCGTAGCGGTAATCAATGCACGCTCTGCCATGCGGGTAATCTCCACCATCAGCTCCAGCATATACAGATACAGGTCGTATGCCTTGGAGAGACTGAAGAACAATTCTTTCTCAGCAGCGTCTAACTTGTTGTTACCGTTTTGGTAATACGCATAGGTCATATGTACGACCTTCAGGCGGATGAGTTCTCTATTTATCATAATGATCGACTGCTATCAATGTTTTAGCGTGCAAAAGTACATATTATAAGGCAAAAAATAGCCTTCACTGCCATTTTTTTTCAATATTTTTATGGTGTTTGGCAATTTATACGTACTTTTGGCACTTGAAATCCTATAATCATTAGTATTCAAGACATGAAAGAAAATCAGAACACGTTCGGGCATGGGGAGAAAGACATCCTCTTTTCGCGTGCCGTGAAAGCAGGAAAGCGCATTTATTATGTGGATGTCAAGCAGAATAGCCGTGGGGATATGTATCTCTCGCTTACAGAGAGCAAGAAGATTGTCAGCGGTGACCCGGACATGCCTCAGTTCAACTTTGAGAAGCACAAGATTTTCGTCTATCCCGAGGATTTTGAGAAGTTCACTACCAGCCTTGCCGATGCCATGAAGTTCATCAACGAGCAGCAAGGCCCCGTGGAACAGCGCCCCGAATACGATCGCACAGATATCAAGCTCGACGAGCTTGAGTTCTAAGGTGCAGGTCTTCGTGGCAGAAGATGCAGGTCTTACGGCCTGAAGACCTATATCTTCAAGCCGTAAGACCTGTATCTTCATACCGTAAGATATAAATCCTCTGTCCATAAGGTTTAACCCTTCTGCCGATAAGGCTTAAATCTTCTCGCCATAAGGATTCATCCTTCACCCTCTAAGATTTTTGTCTTCCGAAAGACATCAACAAAAAGCCCCGCTCAAACGAGCGGGGCAATTTATTGATGGGATGATGGTGTGGATTATTCTGCCATATCTCTCAGGCGAACGATGAGGGAAACGTTATACTTCTTTCCATTGTTGCTCTCGACGAGTTTGTCGAACTCTACCCAGCACTCACCCTTGAAGTTTCCAATCTGGTAGAGAACAGTAGCGTAGTCGGGAATGAATTGGTTGTCCTCGGCGTTTGCAGCCTGCTTCTTGCTCCATACGGTGTTGATCAATCTGGGGTTATTGCCAACGGCTTGGTCGCGCCAGCTCCACTGAGCCACATAGCTGTTCTCTTCTTCGTTGAACTTGACAATCAAGTCGCCAGCATTGTTAAAGCTTACAGCGGTCATCAGATAGCCGTCGTCAAAGTCCTCATCAATGGTACAGCCTTCATCTTCAGCTGCCTTTTTCACAGCCTTGAAGCTGCACTCTTCGATGCTCTTGAAACCTTTACCACCGGTCTTTCCTTCTTCCAGAACGAGAAGACGAAGGCCAATGGGCTTCCATGTGCGGCACAGCTTGTCTGTATCGCTGCTCGTTTCAATGGGTTTAGCCTTCTCAGCTTGTGCATTGACCTCCATGTCTTTATTTTCAGTCTTGGTGGTCGTAATCTTGATGGTGTATTTGCCATTACTTGGGCCGGTAATTTCGACAGTGCCCCAAACTTGGCCACCAACCTTGATGGTATAGACATTTCCTTTCTTCTCGTATTCACCGATGATATAGTCGTATTCTTGAGGAGCTTCTCCACGTGTGAAGGCTTTCACTTCTGAAGCTTTCTTGGGGAACTTCAAGTTGGCAGTCTTGAATGCATCGAAGCTTGCTGAAGCCTTTCCATTATATTTGGAATTGTTCACATCGAAAACGAATTTACCTTCAGCTGCTTTGTTCTTCGGTGTCTGATACTGATAAGGAGTAGCATCCGTGTTTACTCCATCGTCATCGCTGCTGCTGCAAGCGGTAAAGCTGAGAGGCAGAGCTACTACCATCAGAGCCCAGAAAATTTTGTTCAGTTTCATAGTTTACTTTATTTTTAAGGGTTAAACATTAATTTACAGGTTAGAAAATGCGACCCGTGACGCGAATGTGCAGGACAGGCCATACTTTAACCTTTTCGATGATGTCGAAAGCATCTTCCACATCATCCATATCCTTGTCTTTCAGGAGAGCGCCGAAGTCTTCAGCCTTAATGTCCAACCAGCCGGTTCCTTCGGGGGAATAGGCTTGCACCTTGGGTGTTCCGTGGAATTGCACACCGAGGTCGGCAGCCACTGCCACACGCTTGCCGGCCGCAGGAACAGCGCGGCCGATGCCGATGCCGATGTAGGGCTTCACGCTGTTGTACTTCATGCGCAGTTTGATGATGCCGTCTTCATTGGGGTCAACAGCATAACCGACGGGGTTGCGCTCAGGAGCCGGGACAATACCACCGTTGATGGGAGCATTGGGGTCTTCTTTCAGCTCGGCAGTGAGGAATTCGCTGTTGCCGAAGAACAGACCTGCGGTCACGTGGAAAGAGGATTTGGCACCAAAGGGATAGCCGTCGATGAGGATTTTACCATCCACTTTCTTGAACTTGGTCTTTACGCCCATGTCACCTTTATTGCCGTTGCGTGTATAGCTGATATCGCTTGGGTTGACGGTGATATTGGGGAAGAAGTTGATACCTGCACGTATGCCAGCCCACTGTGTAGCCGTTGTGGCGGCCTCGATACCAATACCATCAAGACCCAACGAAACACTAGCACCAAGATGGTTGAAGAGCATGTTGTCATCTACGTACTGTGCCTTCGCGCTGCTGGTAATCATCAGCAACAGAACGATGCAAGAGGAGATTTTTTTCATAGGATGAGAAGTGTTAAGGATTAAAAAAATTTATACTTATAGGCGCAAAGGTATGTTAAAATGAGTTTCACTCCAAACAATTCATCGTTTTTTTTCCTTTTTCCGCCCAAAAACCGCCGTGTCCGTGTGTTTTTCTCACTTTTTAACCGTATCTTTGCGCACAAAATAACCACCAGACACATAAATATCTCTATATAATGGCTATATTCTTTTTCAGGACTCCGCAGCAGTCCATTCTCGCCACTCAGGCAGGCCGTCAGCTCACCGTTGAGGATATTCAGAAACTTTGCTGGCTCTACGGCGATGCCACGTTCTTGGAAGTCCAGGCAATCGACGGGCGGTTCGTAGGACCTCGTCGCGAGATGATAACCCCTTGGAGCACCAACGCTGTGGAAATCACCCAGAACATGGCCATTCAGGGTATTCAGAGAATAGAGGAATATTGGCCCCTCTCTAACTCTCCCCGTGTGGGAGAGGATTACGATCCTATGCTTCAGCGCCTGTACGACGGGCTCGACCAGAATATTTTCACGGTGGATATTGAGCCGGCTCCTATTCTGACGATTGAGAATCTGGAGGAGTACAACGAGCAGGAAGGCTTGGCGCTCTCGCCCGAGGAAATAGAATACCTGCACAAGGTGGAGGGGCAGCTCGGACGCAAGCTCACGGACAGCGAGGTGTTTGGCTTCGCACAGATCAACAGCGAGCACTGCCGCCACAAGATCTTCGGCGGCACGTTCATCATCGATGGCAAGGAGATGCCCAGCAGCCTCTTCCAGATGATCAAGCGCACGACGCAGGAGAATCCCCACAAGATCATCTCTGCTTATAAAGATAATGTAGCTTTTGCTGAGGGGCCTGTCGTGGAGCAGTTCGCTCCTGCCGACCACTCCACCAGCGACTGGTTCCGCGTGAAGGAGATAGAGAGTGTCATCAGCATTAAGGCCGAGACACACAACTTCCCTACGACGGTGGAACCTTTCAACGGAGCCTCCACAGGCACGGGCGGAGAAATCCGTGACCGCATGGGCGGTGGCGTCGGTTCCTGGCCTATTGCCGGAACGGCGGTGTACATGACTTCCTATCCGAAGCCCCTAGCCCTTGATGGGCAGGGGATGGCTCCTCGCAAATGGCTTTATCAGACCCCTGAACAGATTCTCATCAAGGCTTCCAACGGAGCCAGCGACTTCGGCAATAAGTTCGGTCAGCCGCTGATAACAGGCTCTGTGCTCACCTTCGAACATGAAGAGAATGGTGAGCAGTATGGCTACGACAAGGTCATCATGCTGGCAGGCGGCGTGGGGTATGGCACCAAACGCGACTGTTTGAAGGGCACACCTGAGAAGGGCAACAAGATTGTCGTCGTTGGCGGTGACAACTACCGCATCGGCTTGGGTGGAGGCTCTGTGTCCAGCGTGGATACAGGTCGCTACAGCAGCGGCATCGAGCTGAATGCTGTCCAGCGTGCCAACCCCGAGATGCAGAAGCGCGCCTACAACCTTGTTCGCTCTTTGTGCGAAGAGGATGTGAATCCCATCGTCAGCATTCACGACCACGGTTCGGCAGGCCACGTCAACTGCCTCAGCGAGCTGGTGGAGGAGTGTGGCGGACTCATTGATATGTCAAAGCTCCCTATCGGCGACCCTACGCTCTCCAGCAAAGAGATTATTGCCAACGAGAGCCAGGAGCGCATGGGACTTCTCATTCAGGAAGAGCATCTCGACCATGTGCGCAAGATTGCTGAGCGCGAGCGTGCTCCGCTCTATGTCGTCGGTGAGACTACGGGCGATGCCCATTTCGCATTCGAACAGGCCGACGGCGTTCGCCCCTTCGACCTTGACGTGGCTCAGATGTTCGGCCATTCGCCTAAGACGGTGATGGTCGATGAGACCGTCGAGCGTAAATACCAGCCTGTTGAATATCCTATAAGCCCCATGAGCCCCATTGGGCCTATGATAGAGAGCGTTCTCTCGCTCGAAGCTGTTGCCTGCAAAGATTGGCTGACGAACAAGGTTGATCGCTCGGTGACGGGCAAGGTGGCACGCCAGCAGTGCCAGGGCGAACTGCAACTGCCGCTGTCGGATTGCGGTGTCGTTGCCCTTGACTATCAGGGGCGCAAGGGTATCGCTACCGCCTTGGGCCATGCCCCGCAGGCAGGCCTTGCAGATCCCGCAGCAGGCTCTGTCCTCTCTGTGGCTGAGAGCTTGACGAACATCGTGTGGGCGCCGTTGGCTGAAGGCCTTGACAGCGTCAGCCTTAGTGCCAACTGGATGTGGCCGTGCCGCTCACAGAAGGGTGAGGACGCCCGCTTGTATAAAGCTGTTGAAGCGCTCTCCGAATTCTGCTGTGCTTTGGAAATCAATGTCCCGACAGGCAAGGACAGCCTCTCCATGACTCAGAAATATCCCGATGGCACAAAGGTTATTGCCCCTGGAACCGTCATCGTCACCTCCGGTGGTGAGGTCAGCGATATCCGCAAGGTGGTGAGCCCAGTGCTGGCTGACGAGCCCAAAAGTGCCCTCTATCATATCGACTTCTCGTTTGACGAGTTGCGTCTCGGTGGTAGCGCTTATGCCCAGGCTCATGGCAAAGTGGGCTCAGATGTGCCCACGTGCACGAATCCTGAGTATTTCCGCGATGCCTTTGATGCCGTGCAGGAATGCGTGAAGAAGGGTTTGCTGCTGGCGGGACACGACATCAGCGCCGGCGGTCTCATCACCACTCTCCTGGAGATGTGCTTCGCCAATACCAAAGGCGGCATGAAAGTGAACCTCAACAATTTTGCAAGCGAGGACATCACGAAGATTCTCTTTGCCGAGAATCCTGGCGTCGTTGTGCAGGTCAGCACCAAGCACGAAGATGAATTCAAGAAGCTGATGGATGAGGCTGGCGTGGGCTATATATATATAGGTGTACCCGCCAGGGAACGCTCGCTGCGCATCCGCAAGGGCAGTTTTGAGGAAACCCTTGACATAGATGAACTGCGTGACATCTGGTATCGTCCTTCCTATCAACTTGATACGAAGCAGAGCATGAACGGCTGCGCTGATGCCCGCTATAAGAATTATAAGCAGCAGCCACTCGTGTGGAAAATAAAACCCGCCACCCTGTCTCTCCCTTGTAGGGAGCAGAGGGCTGGGTCTCCTCGTGCTGCTATCATCCGTGAGAAAGGTACGAATGGTGAGCGCGAGATGGCCTACAGCCTTTATCTTGCAGGCTTCGACGTGAAGGATGTCATGATGACCGACCTCATCTCAGGCCGCGAGACGCTGGATGAGGTGCAGATGATTGTCTTCTGCGGCGGTTTCTCGAACTCTGATGTCCTCGGCTCAGCGAAGGGGTGGGCAGGTGCCTTCCTGTATAATCCCAAAGCCAAGGCAGCACTCGACCGCTTCTATGCTCGTCCAGACACCCTTTCGCTCGGTATCTGCAACGGCTGCCAGCTGATGGTGGAGTTGGGGCTCCTAGAGCTGGCCCCCCTGTCATCCCCCGAGGGGGACACGGATGTAAAGTCCTCTAATAGCAAAACAATAGAAGCCCCCTCGGGGGCCGTAAGGGGGGCCACAATGCTCCACAACACTTCGCACAAGTTTGAGTCCGCCTTCCTCGGCGTCACCATCCCTGAGAACAACAGCGTGATGCTGGGCTCTTTGGCTGGCAGCAAACTCGGCATCTGGGTGGCTCACGGCGAGGGCAAGTTCCATTTGCCGCAGCCCGAGAGCGCTTATCATGTGGTGGCTAAGTATAGCTACGACGAGTATCCTGGCAATCCCAATGGTTCTGATTATAGCGTAGCAGGCCTCTGCTCGGCTGACGGTCGTCATCTGGCGATGATGCCTCACCTGGAACGTGCGATCTTCCCCTGGCAGTGCGCTTTCTATCCTTCCAACCGCAGCCGTGATGAGCTTACGCCTTGGATTGAGGCATTTGTCAACGCCCGTAAGTGGTGCGAAGAACACGCTTAGGTGATAGAATAAAAGTCGGGAGCATCTGAACAATGCTCCCGACCTCTTCTTTTAGGGCTTATGTTATCAATCATTCCCAAATATCATCCCAGTTGCGATCTGCTTTTACACCATCGCTTCCGTCGCCGCCTTCCATTTTGGAGGTGTCAACGTTGATCTTGTTGTCAACGAAACTGTTGGCAAGGAGCTGGCATTGTGCTTCGATGGTCAACCCGTTTGTAGTGGGTGACAAATATGTCTTCTTCATAGTCGGTCCTTTTTTAAGATTTATTTAACCAACATCTTATTACTGCGCTGGATATAGATTCCTTTCTGGGTAGGCTGTCCGTTGAGGCGCGCACCATTGAGGGTGAACCAAGGCTCTGTGTTCAACCGCAGATTCTGATCACCGTCAATCTTTCCGATGCCGGTCTCAATGCCGTTAATCATCAGTTTGACCTCTGCGCCTACGGGCAGCAGAAAATAGGAACGCAGTCCTGACAGTCCTCCCGATGTCAGCTTCTTCAGAGCGCCCGTGTCCTTGCTGAGATAGGCCACAGAGCCGTCAGTAGGCAGAACTTTTTTATAGGTCTGTGCTACGAAGCTGAAGGTCCCGGTATCAACGGTTTTTCCTTCGGGTTCGGTGATGTTGACGCCCTCGAATACAGGGTTCTCAATATTAGCAGTAGGGCGGACGAAGTAGGGCGTACCTGCGCTGATGGCTGTGACATCGGAAAAGAACAGGGTGTTCTCATTTTCACTGGTCAGCTCTACAATATCAGTCCCTGCCAGCGCGGAGGAACTGATTTGTTCCTCCGTGAGGGAAAAGGGGACGGAGAAGCCCTGCCAGACATTTGCTGTCAGCGTGCGCTCGAGAGTTACATCGACGCCGGCGGCAACGGTTGCCGGTGTGGTGTCGCTCTCGCGAATGGTGAGGTGCTGCATGTCGAGGGCGTAGGAGGCTCCAACTTGTGTGTCGAAGGCAATCTCATCAGCCGAAATCACTTCGACAGCAATGCGCTCGCCTGCGTATGTGACTGTGGCTTTGGCTATACCAGGATAGTTAACGGTACATTTTTGACCTTTGCAACTTGTAATGGTGGCAGAGGTCAGCTTGCTGTTTGTCCAAGCCTGATCCACGGTGAAATCGCCCACAGCTTTGAGGCCATTGACGCTACCGCTGGTCCATGCGGTTGGCAGTGCGGGCAACAAGTGGATAGCTCCATCATAACTCTGCAGGAGCATCTCTGCTACGCCGGAAGTGTAGCCAAAGTTTCCGTCGATCTGGAAGGGAGAATGGGCATCCCAGAGGTTATAGTAGCAACCGCCTTGACCCGACATAGCGATGACGTAGCTCCTGCTATGCTTGAGCATGAGAGCGAACACAGCGCGTGCATCGTCTCCTTTCAGGGCGCGTGCGAAAAGATTCACCTTCCATCCGCCAGACCAACCAGTGACGTCGGTGGCATTGCGCACGAGCAGAGAGTTCACGGCCGCCTCGTAGAGTCGTTTGCCTTCGTCATCCTTGGCGTAAGCAGACACTTGGCTATAAGGATAGAGGGCCATGAGGTGACTGAGGTGGCGGTGACCGGCGGCATCGCTTTGTGAGTTCAGCGTGAGGTCTGCCCATTCACTTAAGCAGGTCTTTCCATTATATATTTCGGTGTGGAGTCCCTTGTCAAGCACCTCCCAGAAGTCGCGCATTTCCTGTAGGTCGGTAGCGGCGATGGGAGAGTCAGTTCCTAATGCCTCGGCACCTTCGATGACGCTGCGCACGACCTCTGCGGTGTTCTGCTGTGCAAAAGCCGTGGAGTGGCCGGAAGGCCCGTGCTCAGGTGAGTATTCGTCGGCAACAAAGTATGTGCCGTCGGTAGCCTTGGTACTGATATCTTTGAGGAATTGTGCAGCTGTGAGCATTGCGGGCAAGGCACGACGCAGGAAATCGCGGTCGAGTGTGTAGCGGTAGTGCTGCCAGAGATGCGAGCAGTTCCACGCTGCGAGGCTCTTAATTTTGAATGCCATCCACGACGATGTGCCGCCGAAGATATTTGTCTCGGTGGGAACCATCCAACCGCGCACGCCGCTTTGGTAGCGTTGTGCCACGGTGTGGAAGTTATAGTCATCGCCTGCGTTGCTGATGATGTTGTTTAGGAAGGGCAGGTGCATGGTGCTGAGGTTGGTGATTTCAGCAGGCCAGTAGTTCATCTGCACGTTTACATCGGTGTGAATGTCGCAGTGCCAGAAATTGGTGTTACTGTTGTCATTCCAGATACCTTGCAGGTTAGCAGGTGCGTTGATGAGCACGTTGTTGCAACTGATTTCGAGATAACGACCATACTGGAAGTAGAGTTGCTCGAGGAAGAGCCCATCTGCTTTCGTGCGATTGGCTGCTGTAGCATAATTGTCAACCAAATCCTTGGTAATCATTGTGCTGGCTGCATCGCCCAGTTGCAGGCTCACGCGTCCCATGAGCTCAGAGAACTGTGCCACATGATCATTGTACACCTTGCCCCATCCATCGGAAATAGCAGCATCAAGCAACAGGCTGTTGGCAGCCGCTACGTCATTGCGTGTACCATTGACAAATGTTGGTGTGCTGTCATCGAAGTTGGTGGCCGCGGTCATGTAAAGGACAATCTCTGTAGC
>Ga0310697_10001643_pt1 | contig 25462 bp, 37 predicted proteins | sample 172DNAGHGlowgp2_FD_203883 | JGI IMG/M metagenome (GOLD analysis project Ga0310697, IMG submission 203883) | Sheep rumen microbial communities from Palmerston North, Manawatu-Wanganui, New Zealand - 1728 DNA GHGlow gp2 (v2) (version 2) | ecosystem: Host-associated > Mammals > Digestive system >...
TTGTCCTTGAATTATTGGAATATCTAAATCTAAATAACTATTTGTAAGTCTTGCTACTAATTTTGCATTTTTAGATATCACGCTCGCAACACCTTGAGAGGTTGCAGGCTGATTGTTTCCGCTTGAAATTATATCTGTTGGAGTACTTGCTACGTTTACAATATTTCCTGCTTCATCGACAGAAATAATTGCAACATAAGTTCCCACTCCCATTGTGAGATTTACCGCGCCACTCTTTCCGGTAGTTAAGGTCAGTTTTCCGCTTCCTGCTAATTGCTTGAACCAAACGTGATAAGTCTTCGCTCCTGTCTTTTCGTTATCGAGATAAAGGGTGAAAGTTGCACCTTCTCCGACATTTCCCACAAAACCGATTGTGTTATAAGTTACATCGGCTTTTGGCATTGCGGTATCAGTCGGGATTGTGTACCACCTTACAGAATCGGTTGAGTTTGCCTTTTCACTTGCTTTCTGAATCTGTCGCAACATCAACTGTAATTGGTCTGCAAGGTTGTTCTGCGGTTTTCCGAAACTAAACTGAATGTCATAACTGCCCCAAGCCCAATGTTCCGTTACAGAAAGAATCTGCACCACTGCTGATTTTCCGCTGAAAGCAACGGTTATTAAATCGCCAACGTCATACTGCTCTTTGTAGATATAAGGACATTTAGCTAAACCATTTCCAGACATTTGAATTGTTTGACCATACTGCGTAAGCATAGCCAAGGCTTCTGCTTCATACTCTGATTCAGTTGTCATTGAAGATTGATTATCCCAACTTTCAAAGCGGTCTAGTCCGCTCGGTGTCCCGTTTTCTCCTTCATAAATATCCCTATCGTCATTCTGACCTTTACCGCCAACATAGATAGCATTTGAAAAACTTGCCGAACTGTCGGTAAACTCTCCATTTGCAAGACTGTCGAAACTTGTTGAAAACTGCACTGTCTGACTTCTGTCTGTTCCTTCGTAACATTCAAGAGTAAGAGAAGTTCCGTCAAAAGCCAACCGCCAACCGATTTCCGATTGTATCGCAATTGTTTTGCAGACTTCATAAAGATTGCTGAACTGCTCGCTTACAGAATATTCCTTGCCGATTGCTAATTCTGTCGCAGGAATAACATTATTAATCGGCAACTGTCTTTTTGCTTCTGCTCCTGCTCCGCATTGGTCTTTAATCAGATTACGCAGACACAATTCGCCTTTGGCGGTCATAGTCCACAATCCATTAGAGTTCATATTTTTAATTACTCTGCGTTTAAGAAGGTATCTTGCATCATAGCCTGTTATCGTGCGAATCTGTGAGCCTTTTCCATCTGAACCTATAGAATCTTTTATTGCGTATATTTCTCCGAAGTCATAAGGATTTGGACCAATCTGAACAAATAAGCCACGCTGAAATAATAGGGCATTCGGGATATTATAATTAATTGTAATTGTAAAAATTCCTGCTTGATAAAGGTTATGTTCAAAAGATATTTCCGCATAATCATCAATCTGTGCTAGCAGAATGAATTGAGAATTCTCGTATTTATATAACTTGATTTGAGGCTTATCTTTGTAACTCATTTTTTATACCCCTATGTATCTCTGTCTGTAAATGATTCTTCCATTTAAGTTGCCTGCTGATTTTGAAAGAAGGATTTCATTTGTTCCTACCTGTAAACCTAATGTCATATCACTATCTGAAGTTAATGTTGATATAAGGTTTTCAAACTTTGCAAAATTTGACTTGACAATTTTTCCTTGTGAGCTCACCCCAATAAATGAATCCAATCTTTTAGAATATATAATTGCCGTCACAATCGGATAAATACTTGGTGTTCTTCTAACCCAATTTATACCATCTATACTTGTTAGATTCGAATTTGACGTTACAAACATTCCCAAAGAAGTAGAATATACTACACTTCTTAATGTCATCCCTGTCGTTCTGCTTATCCACGTTATACCATCTGTACTTGTTAAAATTGGACAGTTTTCACCAACCACAACAAACAAACCTAGCGTTTCTGAATATGTAACAAAGTATAATTGATTAGTAACCCCCGATATTCTGCTTGTCCAATTTATGCCATTTTGGCTCGTCAGAATAACACCATTTACACCAACTGCAACAAACATTCCTAATGTTTCAGAAAATATTACAGAGTTAAGATTAGACGAAACACCAGATGTTCTGCTTGTCCAACTTATACCATCTGGACTTGTTAAAATTCTTCCCACAGTTCCAACTATTACAAATAATCCTAATGATTCTGAATATGTAACTGATAGTAATGTAACTGTTACTTCTGATGTCCTTCTTGTCCAACTTGTACCATTTGTACTTGTTAAAATTGTTCCGTTTGAACCTACTGTAATAAACAAACCTAATGATTCTGAATATGCAACAGAGTATAAAGTTGCATTACCTATGGAAACATCTTGTTCTCTCCAACGCATACCGTCTGAACTTGTTAATATAACCCCCCTATCTCCAACGGCTACTAATAAACCTAATGATTCTGAATATGCAACAGAATACAAATTTTCAAATATTTTATTAGTAACATTTGTTATTCCTTCCCAAGACACCCCATCATAACTTATTAAGTTAATGATTGTTGTCGCAAACATTCCTAATGATTCTGAATATGCAACAGAATACAATCTAGCTGATATACCGCTATTTTGAGAAATCCACGTTATACCGTCTGTACTTGTTAAAATAACTCCATTTTCCCCAACTGTAACAAACAAACCTAATGATTCTGAATAAGTTATTTCTCGCAATATAACAGTTACCCCCGATGTTCTGCTTGTCCACGTTATACCGTCTGTACTTGTTATAATAACTCCATTTTCTCCTACAGTCACAAATATGCTTAAACTTTTTGAAAAATTAACAGAATGCAAATTTATAGTTACACCGCTATTTTGAGAAATCCACGTTATACCGTCTGTACTTGTTAAAATAACTCCATTTTCCCCAACTGTAACAAACAAACCTAATGATTCTGAATATACAACAGAGTATAATGAATTAGTTACACCGCTATTTTGAGAAATCCACGTTATACCATTTGTACTTGTTAAAATTGTTCCGTTTGAACCTACTGTAATAAACAAACCTAATGATTCTGAATATGCAACAGAGTATAAATATATACTACCTATGTAAATGTACTGTTCTCTCCAACTTATACCGTCTGAACTTATTAAAATTGTTCCATTTTCCCCAACCACAACAAACAAACCTAATGATTCTGAATAAGTGACTGCCCACAATGAATAACTCAGTGCATTTCTAGTAATCCAATTCTTACCATCTGTACTTGTCAAAATTGTCCCACTTCCACCAACTGCAACAAACACCCCTAGCCTTTCTGAACAAGTTATTGAATATAAAATACAGTTTGAAGTACTATATTCTAAATCCTCTGTTGCCACCTGTTTTTGCCCCACATTAGTATTAACATTTACACCATTCTGAAAATTTCCATCCAACTTAATCAGTTTATTTTCAGTAAAATTTCTCACCTGTGGGTTTATAACATTATTGCTAAAAAAATCAACTTTTACCCCGGTGGTAACATCACCATTATTTTCAATTATTTTTCTAGCTCCGGATTTTAAGAAAATACTAGTTTCTTCTAAATCTTCCCAATAAGGTTCGCAGGCAGTCCAAGCCAAACTTGCCTTCGGTGTTCCGCTATCATTACTGTTATGAGTTTCAAATAAAGGAATCTGTGCAACGCATTTAATTCTTTTTGAAATAAAATCATTTGTATAAATCAGATAACCTTCGCCAAGTTTCGGGTTTAATGCGTGTATCAGTTCCCTTCTTAATCTATATCTTGTTTCGAGATTTCCGCCATCATTCATTGCAAGGGTAACGCTCAATTCCCTCTGCTCCATTAAAGCGTCAAGGAAAACTCCGCCATCTTGAAAAGGCACTTGCTGGCTCTGGATATTAAGAGAAGTATTTGCAAAGCCTTCCCATTCTGTAATGCCATAATTTCCGCTTGTCAAATCAATTTCATCACCTAAAGAGTTTTTCCATACTAACTTCTGCATTTTATCACCTCTCTTAAATTACACCATTTATAGCAAGACTTCTGTTATACTGCTTCAACTGATTCATCATAGCATAAGCAGAAGTGTCTTGTAAGTTATTGAATGTCACATTGAAATTATTTGTGTTGCCGTTCATTCCTGCAAGAACTTTTTGAGTGTTGCGGTTATTGATAACTTGTTCACCACCTCTGAACTTTACCAATTCGGGACCTGCTTCACCTACAACTGCTAAACCACTTGGAGCATTGTTTGTACCATCTGCAAAGAAGTGTCGCATAAAACCAAACGGCACAAGTAAATCAACTGCCAAATCTCCAACAGTTGAACCTGTGGAATTTTTTCCATAACCGCCTTTTGTGAAGGCTTCTTCAAGTCCTTTTCCTAGACTCTCAAAAATTTTTTGAAAACCTTCTCCGATTTTACCAAATACATTCTGCCAAAATTCAGCAGTAAAAATACGAGTGAAAATATCTGAAATTGTTGCACCGATTTTACCTACAATTTCATTAATTATCTTTGGAATTGTTTCTACAATTTTTGTAATGACCGCAAGAATGATTTCGGGAAGTTTTGGCACTAATGCGGTTATAAGACTTAAAATCAAGTCTACCACTGAACCGATAATATCGGGCAGTCTATCCATCAATGAATTAAATGTATCTATCATTGACTGTACCATAGTGTCTACAAACTTTTTGTCTTTGAATAAATCTGCTACCGATTTTATAAGTGAGTTTACGATTCTTAATAATGCGTCTACTAACTTTGGTAAATCTTCCATCGCTTTTTGCAAACTGTCAGAAATGAATTTAGTTACATCTCCTGTATGATTTTCCAACAAATCTGCAACGCTTGTGAGTAATTTCATAAAAACATCTTGCACAGATGTTTGAATCTTTAATGCAAGATTTAACAGTGATTGGAGTCCGCCTTCATCAAGCCATCTGAACAATCCATCAATAGAATCTTTTATGACATTTGTGAGCAAATCTAAAAGCCCTTCAACTACGGGGATTGCGTTTTCTTCCAGAATCTTCAAAAACTTGTAAACAATATCCGCAAGATTTTCGTTTGAGAATGAAATCATATTTTGGATTATCGTCAAAATGTTCTGAACAATATTTGGCAGATTATTTGCCAATTCTTCGAGTATGCCATAAATCACTGTGGCTATGTTCTCTGCCTTTACTGAATTAATAAGAGTTGAAAGCATTGTGTTTATGCTTTTAAGAACGGTAGAAACAAACTGTGGAAGTTGCGGTAAAGTTTCGACAAAGAAAGTCAAAACAGAGTCTTCAAACTTTAATAAAATATCCAATGCGTCACTGATGTTAAAGTTTATCAATTTTTTAAAAACATCAAAAGCGGTTTTTAGCATTTTCGTTGCTATTTTAATTGCGTTTCCTATTACTTTAACATAAGCGTCAAATCCCGCTTTTATCACTTTTCCGATTTTGTTTAATACTTTCGACACTTCTTTTGCATAAGTGCCAATAAGATTTAACATATCTTTTATTTTGTCTTTAAGGTCTTTCTTCTCTTCTTTATCCTTCCCCTTTTTATACTGCCCTAATTCATTATAAATCTTTTTTGTTTCTACGCTATAATATTCTTCAATACTGATTTTATCTTCTGCGGTCAATCCTTCTTCTTCAAGGGCTTTTTCTTTTTCCTTTTCAAGTCTTTCCAATTTGAGTTCAAGGATTTTTTCGTTGTAATCTCTCCAGATAGAATAAGTTTCCTGTCCTTCTTCTTCCGCTAATTGCATTGCTCTATCCCTTTCGGTTTCAAGCATTTCAATTCTTTGGTCCAAGAGTTTAGAAGCCCAATCGGTTTTCTTCTTGTTGAGTTCTTCCTGTTTCTGTAATTCTGCGGTCACCTGTGCTTCAGCAGCTGCCCTTTCCTTTGCCTTTTCTGCTTCCGCATTTGCATTAAGTGTACTCTGATAACGTGAATCTTCTTCTGCTTTAATTCGTTTCAGTATAATCTCTTGTTCCGCACTAAGTTTCTTTAATCCGCTTAAATAATTTTTAAGTGCTTCAAGTTCATCGTCACCAATTACTTTGAGTACACTTCTTGTATAATCTACCCTTCCACCAATATCAGCGGGATTTATTCTTGCAATCTGTTCTGTAATTGCATTCGCAAGTTTCTTTCCGATAATCTGCGAATCCATAAAAGCATTAATTTTATTTATTGCTTCAATGCCCTTTGTATAGAATCCCGCCCAGAACTTGTTCCACATATCAGAACTAGGCAAGGTGAATTGTCCTAACGCTTCTTTGAAATCACCTTTAATATTTTGTAACTGTTTTGAAGTATCCGCAGTCGCACCCGAAAGCCCTTTGAACTTTTCGCCCAATATTTCAATGGCTTTTCCCTGTTTCAATTCTTCTTCGGTCAAGCCTTTTAATTCTGCATTCTGTTGTCCTAATCTGCCGATATTTCCGTTAAGAGTTGCATTTAATTGTGTTATGGCAGTATCAAGACTTATACCCATTCCCGCAGACATATCCATTGCAACTGACATAATCTGCATTACTTCGCTTTCAGTTCTTCCCAATGAAACAAGGTTTGTCATCATTGGTATAAGTTCTTCGTCACCATAATTTGAAACTTTCTGCATTTCACTTGCAAACTCTTTCAAGGCTTTTGAACTTGCACCGGATATAAATGGGTTGTTCTGGATCGCAGTATCTAACGCACGTTCTGCAATTACCTGACTTTTATACGCTTCCGTACATTCATTAATTGCCTTTCCTACATCTTTTGCGAACTCGATAACTGTATTAAATGATTTTGTTAAACCCTGCATTGCCAGGGTAACATTTGCGACTGAGCCTATAAGCCCTTTCTTTCCTAATCGGTCAATGGAATTGGCAAGTTTATCAGAAAAGCCCTTTAATGACTTTTCTGCCTTATTCATTCCTTTTTCAAAATTGGTAACATCTGCTTCAACTTTCGTTTTAAGTGAATAATCTTCGCCTGCCATTTTTTCCACCTTCTACATAAAAAAGCCTTTTAATGCACTTTCGCTCGCAGGGTAATCTCTACCCGCAATCGGTGCATTTTTATCTTCCTGCATTTCGTCCGGGTCTTTTCCCCAAACCATACAAGCTATATAAACCGCAAGGTTTTTCGTTCTTGCCTTTTCAATTTCTTTCTTTTGGTCTATTAAAGCAATTATTTTTCGTGGAGTGGATTCCCAAAAGTAACCCTCGCTCAACCCCATTAGCAGACATTCTGTAATAAGGTATGAGTAAGGGAATTCATTTATTTCGCTTCCTTCTCCGCTTTTTTTTCTTCTACTTCGGGCAATGAACCATACAACGCTTCGGCAAATTTATTGCTGATATAATCAATATCATTAAGCCCGAAATCATCGAGTACTGTTTCTTCGTCAACCCCTTCTTTGTCTACAAGTCCGATATAAACAAGGTGAGGTAAAGTTTCAAACGGTCTTTCTTCTACTTCCTTCTGCAACTTCAAAATGTTTTTAATTCCGCCATATTCCCTTTCAAGAATAGCCCACGCTTTGAAACCAAATTTTAATTCTCTTTCTTTCCCCTTGATTTTAATTGTGACTTTTTTTGCGTCTACCTTTTCAAGTTCTTTAGCCATTTTCTTTTTCCCCCTTATATGAAAAATGCCCCGCAAGGTGATTTCAGTTTACACCAAACGGGGCAATTACGCAACGTAAAAAAAATTAAAGACTTGAATCAATCATAGGTGTAGCACCTACTCCGCTATTGTCCTTCAATCCATTTGTTACGAATGCAGTTGTTGGTGTTCCTGTTCCGCTTGGTGTGAATTCAATTTCATCACCATTTACAGAATAAGAACCTGCCATCAATGCACCATCTCCATCAAGCACTCCGATTGTCTGTCCATTGATTACTGAACCTGCAACAAATACGAAGTCTTCTGTGCTTGCCTTTGCACCTGCGAATGTAACCTTTCCACTTGAAAGTGTAGCAGTTACAGTCAATGCAGAAGTATCAGCAGATACAGAAGTTACAGGGGCATTGAACCAATTTGTAATTACACTTGCAGGGGTTTCATCATCATCGCTTCTTGCGTGTGAACAAATAACACCATTTGCAATTGTCTGTGCAAACTGTGCAGTAAGGTTGATATGACCGAACTCAATAGATTCAGTCTTTGTGCTTCCGCCTGTCTCTGGTACAGAGAATTTACCCTTTGCATACCAGAAATACTGATAGCGTTTTTCTCCGTCCTTTTCGCCCGCAATCCATACTCGGAAACCAACCGCAAAGTAAGGACTCTGGTCGAGTGGGGTTTCGATTGTAACTCCGTTTACCTTTCTCTGTCCTAACATCTGTGCAAGAACTGTTGGGTCAACGTCAATCAGCTCAAGGGTCATTTCTGTATTACCACGATTATTTGTAACAAAGAAAACTCCGTTATCGCCATAATCTGTGGCAACATCACTGTTTGGGTTTACGGTAGCATTTACTGCACCTTTAAGTGCAATAGGTGTATCGTAAACAATTCCATTTGCATCATCGCTAATAACTTTAGCAATGTGGACTTCATCAAGTCCGATTCTTGGTGCTTCGTTCATTTTTTTTCTCCTTCTAAAAAAATAACGTTATTTATTTTCAAAGGAAAACTTCCCTTGTAAAATACATCACTCTATGTCGCACATTATCGTCTACGTCTCCGACTTCCCGATTGTTACGACAAGTAAAATAATTCTCTCTCATTACTTCCGCAACCTTCAAACCGATTGCAGAAGTAGTCGCATAATTTTTCAATGCCTTTGTAAATATATGAATCTCAACCGCTATAGAATCTCCCTGCGGTAAATTGTCCGCAAACTCTATATCGGTTTGATTTTCGTCCAGATAAATAACGCAAGGAAACTTTTCTACTGTTTCGGGATATGCGTCTAGCACAACCTTTACTAAATCTGTTATCCGCGAATCATTCAAAATTGTATTATATAATTTCTTTGCATTAATCATATATACCAACCTTAACCGCGCCCGCCATTATCTCTTTTATTTTCTCCATACTCTTTTCGGTCGCAGGCTTCAACCAGGGTCTAGGCTTCATTCTGCTTGTACCGAATTCCAGATATGCGCCATAAGGCGGGTCTTTTAAGTTACTTCCAACATAGCCCACTAATTCGTTTTCGTCTACCTGATAAGTAACCGACCTTCTTAATGTTCCCGTATCAACCGCAGGCGGATTGCCTGGAAGTGATGGGTGATGCCCTTTCTTTCCATAAGTTTTGGAAGTATCTATTGCAGTATCCCTCATTTCTTCCATTGCTTCTCTCTGGATCGTGGCACAACATTTCGCAATAGATTTTCCCAATTCTGTTACAACCTTCTTTTGCTTATTCTGTAAAATGTCTATAAACTCTGAAGGTGTAACTTGTTTCATTCTTCTTCCTCGTTTTCAACCGGGATTAAAAGTGCTTCGCTATGCACTCTCCATTCATTCTGCGGGCAAATATTATAATATTCTACCCTTCCGTCAATATATGTAACTCTCGCCCTGTTTCCCGCTAACATAAAATTAGACTTTGTATAAAAAGCCTTTTTTGTATGGGCGGTCTTTTCATTAATTCCGTACAAATCAATCTGTTCTTTTGTCAAAACATTCGGTTGTACATCTGCTTCAAAACTATCAATCGGAGTAGTAAAGTCATACTCTTTTATTCTAGTTCCTTCGTCATTCGTTGTTACAGATAAAACCGCAATATCTATTCTCGCATTAGGATAATGAACCATTTATGCCACCGCCTGCCTTCTGTAATCAACCAACATACTGCAAATTTTTGCAGACAATCCACAATCTGCCATTGTTCCACCATCTGCAAAAGTTGTTGACTGTCCGCCCTCTGAATAACTCTTTATGCCTTCCGCATTATTCAACTTGATATTGTAACTTTCTGCACAAGCCAAAATGCACGCACTCATAATATCATAAGGTAAACTGTCTTCTGACCCTTCGGTATAACCTTCATCGCCAGGCAGATAATATCCGCTTATATACTCAACTTCAACTTCATAAACTCCCGAAACTATATCGTATGTCATACCCCTTGTGTAATACTGACCACACCAACCAAGCCCACGGTATAACATTCCGGTTTTAGAATATTTCGGAATAATTTTGTAATCTTCAATTTCTTGTCCGCCAATCTTTACTTCGCTTACACTCTGGATAGGCTGACAATCAAGAATCAATAATTGGTCATTGTTGACGTTATGCACTTCGCTATTCTCTTTTCTCTGAAGCGGATAGCCAAGGTAATTTTCAATCATTGCCGAATTCTGTTTAATCAACATTGTAAGAAAATCGTTTTGAGTATCGCCTGTAATTCCAAGATAAGTTTTTAAACTTGCTAAAGTACATAACATCATTTTCGCTTTTTCCTTATTTCTTCACAATCGAAGTAATAAATGTAATAAGTGCAGAAATAGCACCGAGAATACCCGCAACAAGCGCAGGAACTTTCGCAACTTCTTCAACAGTTACACCCGCAAAAATCAATCCACCGCAACAAATTGCAATCAGAATGAATTCTACTGTTTTTGTAATCTTGTTGTTAAAAAATGCTTTGATTTTATCCATTTTCTTTTCCCCCTTATATTAAAAGGGCGGTTTCCCGCCCCTTGTTTACTTATGCCGATGGGTCAATTCTTCCATCACCAAGAATAACCGATGCTTTTGTTGCACCTGTCATTTTGATAAACTTCTTTGCACCGCTAATATCAAGTGCAATTCCTACATCTGTTGTAGTTCCTGCATCGGCTGCAGCAACAAGTGTTGCGAAATCTTCAAAAGTTCCATTGCTTGTATCGCAATGCTGAACCTTGATTGCAGTAGAAGAAGTTCCACCGATCGCAACGAAAATAGCAGAATTGAATCCTGTTCTATCAAATGCAGTTCCTGCACTTCCTTGGTATTTGAACTGATTAAGAATCTTGCTTCTCATTTTGCTTACGCTCCTTTATAAGATTTTATAGGGCGGGGGAACTTCCCCACACCCTTATTTTTTTAAGCCTGTGTAAGACTTGCCTTTACGAATGCTTCTGCGTGGCGAACGTTGAAGTCGTGTTCTGTGATAAGGCGAACGAGTGTAAGGTCATTCTGGAATGCAGAAATCTGATTTCCGCTTCCATCGTCAAATGTACCTTCGCGCGACATCTCAACAGAAATATCGTAACCAACACCCCACAAGAACTGTGCCCAATCACCTACCCAGAAATCAGCCTTTGCATTTGTTGAATCGTAACCTACTGTTGCAGATTCAATGAAGTCATAGCCCTTGAGCTTTCCTGCGTCAAGTGACGGGAATGCGAATGGACCAGAAGCAAATGCCAAATCTTCAAGCCAAGATTCACCAATTGGGTTGAAAAGCCATTTAACATTTTCCATAGGGATATTTGCCTGCTTCAACTTTGCAAGCATTCCTGTTGGAGTTTTTACACTCAAATCTGTTCCGCTTGCAGGAGTCCAAGTCTGAACCCCGCTTACGTTCTTCAATCCGAGTGGAGTATGTGCAGTTCCTGTACCATTTAGGAATGCGTCATCAAGTGCAACCTTTGCATTTCTCATAAGGTCATCAGCAACCCAACCATCAATGCCTACTGCGTTATAGCGGAGAAGGTCGTTTGAAATTGGTGTAAGTGATGCAAGTTTCTTTGCCTTAAGATTTACTTCGCCATAAGTAGCCTGTGATGCAGGAATCTTCTGTGCTTCACCAATCCAATAAGCAGAAGCCTTAGCAGTCATTTTAGGAATAGAAAGGTTTCCGTTTGGCATTGGAACTTTTCTTACACCGAGTTTTTCAAGGATTGTATTTGCATAAAGAGCCTTGATATAATCTGGTGAGAATGCGATTGGTACAGTAAATCCACCATCGGCAGGAACTGAAGCAGTAGCGGTTTTCTGACCAAGTACTGCGTGAAGTGCCTTTGAGTTAGGATAAAGTTTCTTTGCAACTTCAAGAGCTTCATCGGCAGAAACCTGCTTTACATTCATAGCATTCTTTTCGTTCATTGCCTTAAGGTATGAACCAATCATTTCGTTTACAACAGTTGTTGAAGTTTCCTTTTTCAATCCCTTCATTGCATTTTCTGCATTTGCCTTTTCAAAGTTCAAAAGCATATTTGCATTGTCTTCAAGGGATTTCTTGTTATCTGCAAGAACCTTGCTAACTGCCTTTTCTACTGCTTCGTTGAATTTCTTTTCGTCCGAAACATTAGCCACACCGCCCATTTCTGACAGAATAGAAGCCTTTGCTTCTTCAATCTGTTTCTTGCTTCTCTCATCAATGAGAGTTTCCAATTCTTTAGTTGTCATTTTCGCAACTCCTTTTAATTTTTTTCGGTTCTTCCGTTTTATATAAAAGGCGGATTCTTTCCACCCTTTATGCACTTTAGTTTAATTCCCTTATTTTATTTCGTCAAGGTTTATTTCGTCTTCTTCAAAAGTGATTTCTTTCTCGTCTTCAAGTTCAATTACATCAAGATCGCTTTTCGCCTTTTCCAATTTTTCTGTCTGTTCTTTCATTGTTTTATGACATTCTGCAATCTGTCCTTCAAGCTCTTTTATTCGCTCTATAGGGTCAATCATTCCTTTTGCATTTTCATCACCAAACGACTTAACCGCCTGGGCGATTGCGTCCTGATTTGCCGGAACTGTTACCGCAGAGAACTCCAACAATTCCCAATCATTTACAATAAATCCGCCTGTCTCTTTATTTGGCATTACATCATTTGCAATAAATCCAACAGAAACTGCATTAAGCATTCCTGTCTTATAACAATGATAAGTAAAATCTACAAGTTTTGCTTTTTCGCTTGCTTCAGATGGATTTGTTGAAAGTTCATCAATTGTCGGGAAGTAAACATCACAATAAACCGCCTTGCCTTCTACTCCCCAATTCTTCGGGATTCCAAGCGGGTATTCGTGGTAATTGTGAAACCCTAAAAACTGCGGATTCTTTTTGAAGTTCTCAAAGTTACAACCCTTAGCAATCAGAATGTCTCCATCTCTGTCTACCACTTCGCTTGAAATCTTGAATCGTACTGTTCTTTCTTCAAGTTCTTCTGCCTTTACATTGAATATTGATTTTTTCATTTTTCCACACTCCTAATCTTGTTTAATTGCAAATAAATTAAATTCATTTGCCTTGCAACTTTCGCAATATTCTTTTCCCGCTTTGTCGCTTTCACAATTTTTACACAAATCTATGGATTCGCTTATTTGTGTTATATCGCCCCTTAAAATATTCTGTAATGCAATAACATCTTTTTTTGTAGGATTATGTTCTTCTTTTTCATCAATAAAGATTTTAATAATTTTTTTCATTTTATCACCTCCTAAAATATAACGGGCCCGCAGGTGCAACGGCAATTACAAACATTTCCCGCACTTCCGTTCGGGTCCAACGGATAAAGCATATTATCAACTCCGCCATCTGTAAGGTTCTCTACTTCAAATGTAGAATCAATATCTGCAATTACTCCGTCCATCTGTAAATGGCTTTCTCTTGTCCTGTCATCAAGGGTAGAAATCCATTCTTTCTTTTCAACTCCCGTGGCCTTGAATGTCGCAACCTGTCCCAAGTTCACACTCGCCCCGGTCTCTGTTCTCGCAATCAGATAAGCCCTTGTATTTGACAATTCCGCAAATACTTCTTCCGCGCCTTTCTGCAATTCCTTCTTCAAGTTCGCCATACTTGAATCTGTTCCGTCTGCAAGAATCTTTCTCAACTTCTTCAAAAGCTCTTTTTTCGTGGTCTGATTAAGTTCCGTGCTTTTCATAAGTCCGTACTTCTCCACCCACTTATTAAACATATCATTGGTGATTGTAATCTCGTCAATGATTGTTACATCTTTCTTGCCTTCAAGAGCTATCTTTGCATTTTCCCTTCCTGACACCATAGAATCAAGCCAACACTTAGCAAGCCCACGTTTTACCGCTTCATTGCATTCTTTCTGGAAATAATCGTTACACAAATTATTAATTGTAGCATCGTTTATTTCTTCAAGTTCTTTAATCTTTGTCAGAATATCACCCGATTGTTTTTTCGCAATCTTTTTTATTGCAGAAATAAACATAGGTTCGTTGTTTTTCGCTTTGGTGTCGAAGTTATCCCAAATCTTCGCCCGCCATTCGTCCCTCTGTTTTTTCTGATTCAGAACTCGCCCCGCACTACCGCTTAGGGCTTTTTTTTTATCCTCGTCTTCCGGGGGCTCTTCTTCGGGCTTATCTTCTTCGGGAAGTGGAATTGTTGAAAGGTCGAATTCTTCCCCCGCAGGAATTATTGTCTGTCCGATTGGTACAATGTAATGTCCTTCTTCGGGTTTTGGATTTATACCAAACTGCTCGCAATACTGCTCTTTTGTAATACAACCATTCTGCACACCAAATTGATAAATACGCAATTTAAGTTCATCGTCTTCGATAATTTTAATATCGTGCCGACAAATTAAATCGTCATATTCATTTAATAACTGATTATTCAAGACACGCTCAAAAAATCTAAGGCGCGGTACAAATACATTTTTCTGTGCAAGATATAAAGAACTGTCAATTGTTGCTCTGTTTGAGTTCTCAATAATTCCGAATGCTTCCGGCGGAATCTGATAATGTTGTAAACATTCATCTCGCAGGAATTTTCGGCTCTGGACCATATCCAATTCCTTTGGCGATATTCCCAGGGGTTTAACGTCCATTGCACCTGTCAAGATCGCGGGTTCTCTTGCCTTTCTGAATCCACCGATTTTCTGTTTTAATGATTGTTTTAATTTATCCGCGCCCTGCTCATTACCCTGATAACCTGTAACAATATAAGGCGGTGTAGCGTCATTGAAGAAAAAGTTTTTCTGATATTTACTTGCATATTCGTCCGTTTCCAATTCGTCCGCTATGCTTTCACTCATTCCCTTTCCGTTTCCGTATGGGTCGTTCAAATCTACATCTTTAAAATAAATAAAATCTTCGGCAGGAACTGTCAATGTAATTCCGCCCATACTTCCATAAGGTGTGATTAAATAAAAATGATTTCCGAGTGTAGGCTTTTCAATTATCCAGGCTTTCGGAATAGGAAGTAACGCAATAATCTTTCTTCCGTCTCTGACTTTCAACCAACCGCATTCGCCTACGAGGTCGACATACGCAAAAGTCATATAACGTAATGTCCACCCGTCAAGCTCTGGAAACGTTGGAACCGGGTGGTCTAACAAATCATATAATTCGTGTTCCCCTAAAACTTCCGCATTTTCCCCATTCTTTCTGTAATCTGATTTTCGATAGAGTTTTAATTCTTCACTCGCACAAGTTTTCGCTATATATCTGACCGGGTCCAGACGTGGCGAATTGCCATATAATTTTGGCATTTCACTACTTGCCCGATTCGGTGCTACACTCCATCTACGCTTGATTTTGTCAATTAAATCCATTGTACAAAACCCCCTATTGTGTATAATTAATTTTATACACCACAAGCGGGGTTTTGGCAAGGTTTATTTTAATAAGCCATATATTAAATGCCTTTTTTCGTCAAGATATTCATAGATTAAATATCTTTCAGTCATTGAAGTTATGAAGGTTCTGAAGTTCTGCTGATTCAATTTCACAAGCTTTGCGCACTCTAATTCTGTCATTTCCCGATTGCTCAATGCTTCTGCCAAATCTCGCATTTTTTCCAACCTTTCAAATCTTAACTCCGTCATTTTTGCCCCCTTCATTGATCGCTTTCATTTTTTCCATTTCCGCTTTTAATCGGTCGATTATTTCCGGGTCTTTCGGATAATACCGATAAAGCCAATGTATCATTTCGTGTGTCTGATTATTACAAGGTAAAAAATTGTCATTCAATACTTCGTAATTTTCTTCCCGCAAATCTTCGTGGTGAAGTTCCCACCTTCGCCCCAACTTATGCAGAGTTATTAAATCAATCCCCCCGCATTCCTTTTTCTTTTTCGCCTTGAATTCTTTCCAGACTTTTCTCGCACGGAAATTTCTTTTCCGTCTCTGTGCTTCATTCATTTTCATAACCTTCTCGCAGGATTGATAAATCAGTTTTAAGCAATCGGATTTCTTTTTTCAGTTCTTCTATTTCCTGATCGCATTCAAACTTCTGTATCTGCAACAGTATTTCTGTTTCCTTGCACCTTGATATATTTTCAATCCCGAATAGCAACATTATAGCTATAAGAAGTAAAACCAGGCAAGAAAAATATTTTGTCATTCTTTCCCACACTTGTTCTTTTGTGAACTAATCTTCTAAATCTTCAAACTGTTTAGGAAACATAATCTTTAATATCTGCCTGTATTTCCGCCTATCCTCAAATCCAAGCATACAGTACATACCGATTAAAGCAAAAATCTTTTCCTGTCGTTTTGTCATTTCTCCACCTCGCTATCTTTGAAAAATAATGCGACTTTCTGTAATGTTTTTCTGCAATAATCAGCCATTGAAGAAGGTATACAGTCGTAAAGTTCAAGAAGCAGTTCCTTTGCTTTGGTGAGTTGTTGGCTTTTGCTAACTAGCATATTGTTTAATTGCATAAGTGTTACAACTGTGTCATTGTTTGCTCTGATTAAAGTTGCAACATCTTTTATGCCTTTTAGTTCTGCATTTTCCTTTTCAAGTTCTGCTATCCGCTTTTCTCTTGGCTCTGCAAAATCTGCGAGAACTTCTCTAGCGTCTCCACCAAGAATGAGCATTTTACTTGTTCCCCATTTCTTTTGCAAAAATTCTTCTGCTTCTTTCTCAAGCTCGTCTTTAGTCATTTCTTACCCCCTACAAATCGCAAATACATTATTTCTAGCCCTAATCTTTCCGCTTCTTTCTTTTCCCTTCTCGCACCTGGGCTATCTTCCCAACCTTCCAACATTGCAATATGTGTACAACTTCTTAATGCCCTTAAATCTTCCGTCATAAAATCTTCGTATGTAGCATCCGGCTTTCTTTTAAGCACAATATCTGATAGATTGCAGGGGTTTACTACCTCATACCCGCAAGCCCGATAGAATAATTCTGCATTTCTGAAATTCTCTCTGTACTCGCTTTCTGCAAGCCCTGTCATTTTTCCCGATAAATAAATAGTTTTCATTTTTCGCCCCCTTTTGCTTTTAATGATAGATAGACAACACTTTTTTTTCTTAAAGGTGTTTCAATTATTCTTTTTGTATTCCAACCGCAATTGTATCTGTGTCTTAATGTTTCGGAATCTACGTTTAATTCTCTTGCCCATTGTGAAATTGTTTGTGATTTGCCATTGTATGTAAGTATTATATTATTGCTTTTGTTGTTTGCTTGTGTCTGATTGTTTACCCATCTGCAGTTTTCGGGGTTATAACTTTTGTTATTGTCTATGCGGTCAAGAGTGCAAACGCCCCTTTCTGCTTTTGGATTATAGCCCGCACTTTCTGCCCATTTTCTGAAAGCGTCAAAATCATTTTTCCATTCATCGCAGACAGTAATTCCACGCCCGCCGTAATTACGAAAGCGTTTATCGTTCGGATTATAACACCGCCCTTTCATATTACACCAGACAATATAAAGCCTTGTTTTTCTGCCATTGTGTTTTGTGTTTGCTTCAATCTGTCTTTCGTGTCTATAGCAACCGCAAGATTGTGTATGCCCGTTTCGTAATTTTGCCCCGTCTACAATACAAGATTTTCCACAATCACAAATACAATTATAAAATGAATGATAGTTTCGCCCGTTCCCCTTTTGAGTATAAGCGAAAGAAACAACCAACAGTTTATTAAACTTCTGTCCTGTAATATCTATTCTTTTCATACCCCTATTATGATACATACTGATAAATAAATCAATAGCAACAATCATTCCTACGGGAATAAAAAGCAAGGCAGACGGAATCTCCCGTATCGGGTGAACGCCCGTTGTGGCGGTTTTTGAAACAACTCTTTGCAACTTCGCTTCGATTGTCTTTCGGCTCTAACTGTTTCAAACCTTTTGCATTATAGAAATATTGTCTTTCACTTAAATCTTCAAGAAGTTCTTGTGTCAAATACTCTTTAGGAATATACATCTGCTTCAAGGGTAATTCAAACATCATTTCACTTGCACAATTTGCGTAAACTGTCGGGTTGTCTGCTCTACCGCCAAAAGCAACGGGAACAACATTATATCCCCATTCATTCAGCAAATCCAAAACGCCTATGTTTCCACCTTGGTCGCAGATTATCGGAATTAACTTGTCATAATTCGCCATTTCTTGCACCATTCCCGCTACGTCTTGCGTATTATAACCCCTTACGGCTCTAATCTCTAAGACGCAAAATCCCTGTCTTAATGTTGCTACTGTCTTGTCCCCTGTCGGGCTTCGGGCTATATCAAGTCCAATACTTCTTGCACCTTCCTGTCTTTCTTCGGTGTTTCGGTTTTCGTCTGAACAGTCCAGAACATCAGACACAAGCCAAACCGCATTTGTCTGTTTATTTCTAGGATAACCCAAATAAACGTGCTTCGCTTCGTCCGGGTCTCTCTCCATTAAGTTTTCGTATTTCTCTAAAAGGTTATCTGGATAAAATGGGTTATCTTCGGCTAAAGGTTTACACTTTGTAATAAGCCAATCGGGTTTCGGGTTACTGACAAATTTTTGTGTAATCGGGTCATTTGTGGTATTAGGATTATAAACCGCCCAGATTTCCGCCTGCCTTTTCTCCCCTTTGTAATTCCACTCTTTACGGATTGTCGCTTCCAGAGTATCCCAGGTTTCAAGGCTCACTCCGTCCGCTTCTTCAATGAATGCGATTGTATAACTATCAAGGGATTTTAATTGCGAACTTGTAAAATCATTCAAGCCATTAAATGAAAAATAACTGCCATTTGTTTTATTTCTGATATAGTTTTGTGTGATTTCAAAATCTGTATAGCCTAGTTCTTCAATCTTTCTACACAAAAGCGAATAGCTCGAATCCTTGATAGATTTCTGAACGGAACGCAAACAGATAACTTTTATATTATCCCCGAAATAGTCCGGGTGTTCTGCAAACTGAATTAATAATGAAGCGGTGGATTCTGATTTAGCACCCGCACCACGTCCACCGCTCGCAACTTTTACGGGGTGGGGCTTTCTCCATTCTTCAAAACAAGGCGCAACCTGTTCCCGATATAATCGCAAATATTCTTTCTGTTCTTCATCAGATAAAGAAAGAAACTTTTCCCGACTAATTGCAGGAATAACTTTGTCCGCCCTTTTATATTTCCCCTTAATCATTTTTCGCCTATCAGTTCATCAAATATTTTTAATCTTTCTTCGGTAGTCTGCATTTCTGCCTTTACGCTTCCTTCAAGATTTACTTTGTCGCCTTCCATTGCCTTTCTGATTTCGGTCATAAGAGATACAGAAGAACTATCACCCCTTGCAATAATCTTTTTCATACATTCATTGACAAGTTCTGCACCTGTCAATTTTCTTTCTTTATCGCCCTGCCTTACGTTATATTCTTTTTCTAGAAATTCTGCGTAAATCTGCGACATAAGTTTTTTCTTTGCGTTATTCTCTTTTCGCTTTTCTGCCCCTTTGCGTTGCATAGCACGGGCTTCTTCACTTGTTGGAGTTCTTAAATTCTGTTCGTTCATTTATTCCCCCTTTTTCGTGTTATGTTCGTGTTATCTTTTACTTTTTCATACCCTTTCCCGATATACTGAAAAGAATATGTGTTGCGGTTTATACTTGCCTGTTTTCTTGTAATACTGTTTTTCCCGCACATCAAATGTCCTGTATGTATCAGCTTAAAATCCTTATTTTTAATTACATTTTTTGCAAAACCTTTTAGACTTGTAATCAATGAAAAATAAGTTGTATCTGTATTTTTCATTACATATTCACCTAACCAACTTATCATTCTCTGACCTATTCCTAAACCTTGATAATCTGGCAACACAACAATTCTGTGATATATCGACATATTTCTATGTGAACCGCAGGGATAATGAATATATGAACAGAATGCAACAGGTTTTCCCGTTTTTGTAAATACTGTGAATTCCTTTGCAGAAGCATTAAAGGAATGACTTAAATAATGATACTTGCTAAAATATTTCCAATATCCTTTTGTTTGTCTGATGTCAAGTTTGATTTTTTCCCGCCGAAGTAACCCCCTTGTAATTTTGAATTCCATTGTATCTGTATTGAAAATCCAATCGGGTTCAAGCCATTCGATAATATCAAAATGGCAGGTGATAGCAATAAACTTTTTATTCTGTTTTCTTACTGTTTTTTGAACAGCAAGACTTCCGAATTGCGCAACTTCCCTGTCAATAACAGAAGTATATTCGTCAAATGCAATTATGTCTTTTTTCTGTAATAATGCCCTTGCCAAATCTACACGCATTTTTTCGCCGTTTGATAAAACTTTATAAGGTTTTACCCAACTTTTCGGAGTAGAAAATCCTACAGAATTAAGGGCTTTTATAATTTCGTCATAAGTACATTCTTTTTCAAAATCGTCTATAACGCAATCGTGAGTATACTTAAAATTGCAGATACAGTCTTTGAACAGTTCGTTTGCAATTGTTGTTTTTCCTGTGCCAGATTTACCGACAATAATTCCGATATTCCAATCTTGCGGAAAATCAAAGGAACCTGTGAAGCGTTCCTGTATTATATCTTCCTGCAAATCAAATTGGTCATAAACCTGTGCAACCCTAAACGATTTTTCTTTTATTCTGTTCTCTTTTACAATGTCGAAACTTTGCATTTATAACCTTCTTCAATCATACGATTGTAAACCTGTTCTTGTTCTGCACTATCAGAACATTGAATTATAACTTGATATTCTGCTTCATAATCAACTTCGGAAGGCATTATTTCTTCCGATCCATCAAGCCCCCCCCCGCTAAAATCTATAACAGAATCGGGTAAGGCTATTTCGTCAAAATTGAGTTCCAAATCTTCGGCAAACTCCAAAACTGATTCTTTTGTCATTTTGCCGTATTGAGAATTCAATCTTAATAGCTTTTGTTTTGCTTCGGTCTTGTTTTTACATTGGATATATACAACAGGTAAAGGCGGGATAATATATCCGTCTTTCTGCATCTTGCATAAGGTTGCAAAGCGACCGTGTCCATCAATTAAATAGTTTTTGTTTCCGTTCTTCCAGATAAAGAAGGGGAATGAAAAACCGAACTTGCAAATAGACAGTTTTATTTTGTCATAATCAATATCCGTTCTTTCTTTCAATCCGCCCTGCATTTCTGTCATTTCTGCGATTTCAAGGGTTTCGCTTGTTTCACATTTTATGCTTATTGTTTTAATCTGCTTCATTCTTTCTTTTCTCCCACAATCTCAATGCAGTTCCAACCCCTACGGATATAATTATTGAAAGCCATAAACTGCAAAATATGAATAAAATAAAACCTATTATTATTTTCATTTTTCCACCCTGTAATTAAACTGATATTCGCTTTTTGAAATCTCGATAATAGTTCCATCTTCCCGCTTTAATTTTACAGTTTTTTCCGAGATTTCCCAAACTTCATATTTCTTTTTTGACCAACGATTAGTTACAACCATTTTTCGCTCTTCCTTCGTTTATAAGTATTTTTCGTGCAATAGCACCTTCAATATCAATATTTTCTTTTGCAGAAATTGATAAAACGCAAATTACAATGTCCGCAAGTTCATCGCAAAAATTGTCCGCTTCTTCTTTCGGTGAATAAACATATCTTGTGTAACTCTCCACCGCTTCCAGAACTTCACCCGCACAATGTTTCAAAGCATTCATCGTATTTTCGTGAATTCCCCTTTTCTCTGCTATCTCTAATGCTTTTTGACTTGCTTCATTCAGATTCATTTCTGCCCCCTTCTGCCCTATCAGTTTAACACATCAAGGGCAGATAAGCAATTATTTTTCTTTTGCCTTTTTATCGGCTTTTTCAGTTGTCAAATTTTCCTTTACAACTCCGTCAGGAATAAAACAAACCTGTCCCGAAAATGTTGTGTAAATCCAACCACCGATTGTTTTGGTGTACTTATTGCCATTTCCATCTGCAACTGTTTCGCCAAACTTCATACCCTTAATTTTTTCTTCGTTCATATCTGAACCCCCATTTGTTTATATTTTTCTAACAGTTTATCTGTCAGTTTTCCCAATCCTTCCGCACCCCACATTTTCACAAATTCCGCAATCAGAATATCTGCTATAACGTCAAGGTGATTTCCGTAACTACTTCCAACATCAACAGAATTATTGCAGGATAAAGAACAAACATACTCGCCATTCAATGTATGGTCTATTATCCAATTTCCATATTTTTTTCGGTAAATCTCGCGGTTACCGATTTTATGCGCATACTGTCCCGAAACTATCGGTTTATTACATACAGGGCAAATCCCGCTAGATCGCATTAAAGCTTCTTCTCTCTGTTCAATCTCTCTTTCATTCATTCTCTCACCTTAAAATATATCATACTCATTATTGTACGGGTCTTTTATTTTCGGGGCTTCTTCCTTCTTCAAATCGGGTTCAAGCACAATTCCCAAAAAAGCACAAACTTCATAAGCAGTATCTATCAGATATGACATTTCAACTGTGTTTATTGTTGTCATTGATTCGGGAACAGGTTCACCAGATATTTTTGATATATGATATGGATAGCCTTTGCCGATTGCTTTTTTCTTAAGCTCTATTTCTATTGCTTCGGGGTCATCGCCTGTTTCCCCGCAGATATATTCAACTAGTTTCCAAAACAAGTTATTTTGACTTCCCTTGCCTGTGGTTCTGCTTTTATATGGCATCTTAAGTTCTACGGAAAAATAACAGTTATACTTTTCTTTTGATTTATGCCATTGTTGCAGGATTTCAGATTTTATTGCCATTGTCGGGAAGTGTAATAAAAGCCCCTTTTCCTGCATTTCTGTATAACACACAAACTTCATTTTTCCCCCTAAAAAATGGCTTTTTGTTGTTCGTCTGGAACACCTTTATATTTCGGTTTGGTATTACAATGGGAACTGAAAATATAAAGGCTATCACAACAACCGCCTGCCAAGGCTTCAAGATTTTATTCCTGTAACTTTCTACGAACCTTTTACAGGAACTTTAATCTCGATGAATTCCAAATTTGCAGTATTATTTCAAACAATTCTTAAGCATAGTTATATTTCTCTGCTTAATAGCCTTGTTTGCATAATCCAATTGTGAATCATTGAATGTGTTCATTCTTGCTTTCACCTTCTGAATCAAATCATCAACATTTTCACCCTTTTCTTCATTGGGGTTTAATGTTGCATCCAACAAATCATTTTCCACAATTTCAAAACAGTTCTGATATAAATATCTTTTAAGATAAGTTATAACCGCACCTGTATTTTGAACATCCATTGCCCCTTTAAGGCTTGCAGAACTCATTGGACTTGTAAAAGTAATTTTTTCGTTTTTCTCGCAATCTACAAAATCAAGTGTTGCAAGATCTGGTGTAAAGTTTACGATGCAGGAAAATTTCAGTTCCTGTGCAATCTTATTTATTGCGGGCAGAATGTCTGCAAGTTCATAATAAGTATAACCCGCATAATTATTTTTTCCGCTTTTCTTTACATTTGCATTTTGGAATCTAATTCTTGCTTCATTAAGCTTTTCAAATACGTTCATTCTTTACCCCCTTACAATCTGCCCCGCAGAACCCGCAGGGCAACTTTTAATCTTACCGAAAAACCGCAGACATTCACCCATTCCGCAAACTGTCGAACTACCGCCCGATTGTGACTAAGCACTCTTTTTTTTGCCCTTTTTACTCTACTGCTCATTCTTTTTCTTCGCTCCTTTTTTATCCTTCAGTATCTGCAATTCCTTCGGGAATGTTTTCAATTCAATAAACTTTGAACGGCTTACACCCATTTTTTCCGCCTGGGCGTCCAACCATTCCAACTGACACGGGCGGAGATATACGCTAAATCTTGCCCCGTCCTTTCTTCCGTCTTTCAATGTACTAGCCATTTTCTGCCCCCTTAATTGCCGAATGGATTATCTTCCGGGAAGGCTTCACCGCCAAACGCTTCGGCAACCTTGTCCGCTTCCTTTTTTGAAACGTTCGGAATTTCAACCATATCTGCAACAACCTGAACTCTGCTCTGTTTCTGTCCGTCCTTCTCCCATCTGTCCTGCTTCAGATAACCGCTAACAGTAATCTGTGTTCCCTTTGTCAATCTCGGTTTAAGGTTCTCTGCAGTTTTTCCCCAGATAGTTACATCAAAAAATGAAGTCTCGTCTTCCCATTTATCGCCCTTCTTTACTCCACGATTTACCGCAATATTTACAACCGCTTTCGCAGTTCCATTTCCAACATAAGAAAATGAACGTTCATCGCTTCCAACATCTTTGGTAATTCTACCAACCAAAACAACACTATTAATATCAGTCATTCTTTTTACCCCCTTATGACTTCAAATAAAATATAAATCCAACTTAATAGCAAGATCGCTATGGCTATTATTTTTGCCCCGCAGGGCTTAAACTTTTTGTAATATTTTTCCCCTTTCTTCCTGATGGTATATTTCATTATCCGTGTACTCCGTTATACATTCCCCAAGTATACAACAATGAAGCAAGATTGATAAAATCTTCTGTGTCCATTTCATTTTTCAGACGTTCCAGACAACCACCAAGCGAACTATGTGTTTCTTCATTTTCTGATTTAAGCACAAATTCTACAATGCTGATTTTCTTTAAGGTATAAACCTTTCCTTCTGCATTAAAAATCTGTGAAGGTTCAAACTTGATTGTGTTTTCTTCTTCCTTCCAACTGATAATATATTTCATATAAAGCCCCCTTAGCTCTTGATATAGACATCTTAACACGCATTGTGTTATATGTCAACACTAAAAAGCAAATTCGCCCTGTTTTGTTGCCATTTTGTAAAATCTTTCTCTCTGTTCTTCTCGCCCCTTCTGGACTACTTCGCAGGGTTTCAATTCCGGGTGTTCTTCCATTATTTTCGCCCTTGAACGTCTCACACTTTCAAAGCTCGGCAACTTCATATTTTTTCGTGCTGAAAAAAACTCGCCAATCGGCATATTTTCAATATTTGTTGTTATCCTTCCGCTATTCCAATAAGGGTGAACTTTTCTCAATACTTCCAGATAAAGAACATCATCATTCCCCCTGAGTGCAGGATATTCCCGCAACAGATTTTCAACCAATAATTTTGTGTCTTTTAATTCCATACCGCGCCCCCCTTATTTGAAATATGTTACGCTTTCTAATTCTGCTTCAAACTCAATTCTTGTTTTTGCGATTTCACCGCCCATTTCATAACACCCATTATTTCGTTTAATGAAAACTGTGCCTTCAAAATAACAATCTTCTTTGTCTCTATTTATAACCCCTAGCCAACGTTCGCCCTTAATAATACAAGGCTTTCCGTCAAGGTCGATTATA
>Ga0310697_10001645_pt1 | contig 25416 bp, 19 predicted proteins | sample 172DNAGHGlowgp2_FD_203883 | JGI IMG/M metagenome (GOLD analysis project Ga0310697, IMG submission 203883) | Sheep rumen microbial communities from Palmerston North, Manawatu-Wanganui, New Zealand - 1728 DNA GHGlow gp2 (v2) (version 2) | ecosystem: Host-associated > Mammals > Digestive system >...
TCAAGACTATGACTGATGAACGTGATGCAGAAGGCAATTTGTTGCCCGATGAACAGCGCCTCACCAAGGTGGGACGTTTCGTTCGCTCTACCTCTATCGATGAATTGCCACAACTCTTGAATGTGCTCAAGGGGGATATGTCGATGATTGGCCCACGTCCTCTGTTGGTGCAGTACCTGCCACTATACAGCCCACGACAGGCACGCCGCCATGAGGTGCGTCCTGGTATCACGGGTTGGGCTCAGGTTCATGGTCGTAACTCCTTGAGTTGGAAGGAAAAGTTCGAGTACGATGTCTGGTATGTGGACCATCTCACTCTTGCTACAGATATTTCGGTCATCTACAATACCATTTTGACTGTCATTAGTCGAAAAGATATAGCCCATGAAGGAGAGGCCACCATGACCCCCTTCACGGGCAATGATTAGCAGTCTGAAACGTCCGAATAGTCTGTTTGGTCTCTTTGGAGATTGAAACTAAAACTCACTTCGTGCCAGGGATGAGTTCAAGAATCTGCTTGATGGGCATGCAGAGGTCATTGGCATCGCTGGAACGATGGTTTTGGAGGATGCTCTCTGCCACCTTTACCATGGCGGGATAGGCGGCACGAAGCATGTGGTTGGCGTAGATGACGATGTTTACGCCCCACTCATGAAGTTCTTCCTCGCGAATGTGGTTGTAGGTAGTTGGTACAACAACGATAGGTACGAATGGATGCACCTGACGGAAACGGGTGCAGAATTCCTTGATGTCCTCACCTGTCTTATCCTTGCTGTGAATCATAATGCCGTCGGCACCAGCCTCCACGTAGGCTAAGCAGCGCTCCATGGCATCATCGATAGATTTGCCGGCGATGATGCTCTCGCAACGAGCGATAATCATGAAGTCCTTGGTCACCTGAGCGTCTTTGCCCACACGTATCTTATGGCAGAAACCTTCAATGCTGTCTTGAGTCTGTATGGCATCTGTGCCGAAGAGCGAGTTCTTCTTCAAACCGACTTTGTCCTCGATGATGACGGCTGAGATGCCGTTGCGCTCTAAGGTCCTTACCGTGAAGGCGAAATGCTCAGGTTTACCTCCTGTGTCGCCATCGTAAATAATAGGTTTGGTGGTGCATTCGAGGATGTTGGTCAAGTCCTGCATGCGTGTTGTCAAATCCACGGCCTCGATGTCGGGTTTGCCCTTGCTGGTGGAGTCTGTGAGCGATGAACTCCACATACCGTCAAAGGAGTCGGTGTAGAGGCCATTCTTCACTTCGATATTCTCGCAGATGAGACCTGACAAACCATCGTGTACCTCCAGAATCCTCACCACGGGTTTTGAGGCTATCAGACGGCGAAGCGTTTTCAACCGTACGTCGGGTGTGGTTCCTATGGCTTTGATTTCTTTGTCAAGACTAGAAGAGTTGATACCCTTGGTGTAAGGTATTTCCACTACCTTTCCTCCCCATTCCTCCATAGCTTCGATGGCTTCCAGACGCAGTTCCTGGTCAGGACCAGTCTGCCAGTCATCACCATGGATCATAAAGTCAGGTTTCAGTCGCCGCAGGTTGGGTGCGTAACTCCATTCGTCCTGTGGAACCACACGGCTTACGCCTTTGATGTTCTCTACCACAGCGCATCGTTGCTCGTAGGTGAGGTAGGGCAGTCGTTTGTGCGCGGCAATGGCTTTGTCGGTGAACAACCCGATGACGAGGTCGCCCAGTTTGGCGCCTTCCTGTATGATGTTAATCAAGCCAGGGTGCATGATGTCGGCAATCATGCCGAGATAGACAGTTTTACTCATATGAGGATAATATTTCTTTAGTCGATGCAAATGATAAGAATGATGGATACGTCACTTTTTGCTTTTCCTCCAGAAGCGAAAGAGGTGTTTTATCTTCCGTCGCTGTTCGAAGTGGTGGAGTTGGGCTTCCACTTTCGCTATCGATTCATCGGGATTCCATCCCCTGGCTGCGGCGTAGATGCCGACGAGTTGGTGGAGAAGAGGAATGATATGTGTCAGACGGATGAGATTGTGAAGGCACTGTGACTGAGAGACAGGTGGGGTGACGAACTGTGAGCGGTTGATATCGATGACGGAGAATTGGTAGTGTGCGCCACGTTTCTCATAAAGGAAATTCGACAGGTTGGTGTCGCCGTGCATCACACCCAATTCATGCAACCGAACGATGAAGGTCATGAGGTCGTGGGCGAGTTTGCCGTTGTCGTATTGAGGGTCTGTGCGCAACACCCTGCAGTCGGGGTTGTTGTTCACGGCAGAAATGAAGTATCCGTAGGTGAACAGCCCGTTTCTTTTCTGCTCGATATAGGCGATAGGTTGCGGTGTGTCAATACCCAAGTCTAGGAGTCGTAGGGCATATTCGTAAGCCCGTCGGGCCTTGGAAGGACGATAGAAACTGTAGGCGAAACGTTGTATGAGGTTCGGGAACTTATAACGCTTTACAATCAATGGGGTTCCATCAGGAGCCATAAACCGTTTCACGATGTTGCGCGATTCATAAATCAGCGTGCCCTCGGTGTCAAATACCGAGGGAATGCTGTTGATGAACGATGCGATATGTGAGTAGGAATCATTGACCATTGAACAGTTATGCCTTCGACTGCTTGGCCCAGTTGTCTTTCAGTCCGACTGTACGGTTGAAGATGAGATGGTCGGGCGTGGAGTCCTTGTCGGGTGTGAAGTAGCCGATGCGCTGGAATTGCAAGTAGTCACAAGGCTTGAACTCCTGCAGGTACTTCTCAACATAGCAGTTGGTACGGACTTCGAGAGAGTTGGGATTGAGCAGTTCACGGAAGTCGCGTTCATCGGCAGATGGATTCTCCACCATGAAGAGACGGTCGTAAAGACGAACCTCTGCGGGGAGGCAGTGCTTGCAGCTTACCCAGTGCAGAGTGGCTTTCACCTTGCGGTTGGCGTCGGGCATGCCGCTCTTGGTTTGTGGGTCGTACTCACAATATATCTCCTCTATCTCGCCAGCCTCGTTTTTCTTCAGGCCTGTGCACTTCACTATATAGGCGTTTTTCAGACGTACCTCGCGGCCTACACTTAGACGGAAGAATTTCTTCGGTGCGTCTTCCATGAAGTCCTCGCGCTCTATCCAGAGTTCACGACTGAACTCGATGTTGTGCTTCTTGCTGTTTTCGTCCTCAGGGTTGTCGATGGCTTCCATTTCCTCAACCATGTCCTCAGGATAGTTGGTGATGACTAGTTTGAGCGGATTGATGACTGCGCTTACACGTGTGGCGCGGGCGTTGAGGTCCTCGCGTACCGCGGACTCCAAGAGAGCAAAGTCGTTGAGTGCCTCATATTTTGTGTAGCCTATCTTGTTGATGAATCCGCGGATTGACTCTGGGCTGTAGCCACGACGGCGGAAACCGCAAATGGTCGGCATGCGTGGGTCGTCCCATCCGTTCACAAGCCCTTCCTTTACCAATGCGAGCAACTTGCGCTTACTCATCACTGTGTAGGTGAGGTTCAATCGGTTGAACTCTATCTGGCGAGGACGGTTGTCGTCGAGGTCTTGGCCGTCTTTAAGCAAGTCGATGAAATAGTTGTAGAGGGGACGGTGTACCTCAAACTCCAATGTGCAGATGGAGTGGGTCACTCCCTCGAAATAGTCGCTCTCACCATGGGCGAAATCGTACATAGGATAGGCGTTCCATGCTGTGCCAGTACGATGGTGTGGGGTCTTGATAATGCGGTAGATGATGGGGTCGCGGAAGTGCATGTTGGGGTTAGCCATGTCAATCTTGGCGCGGAGCACCATACTGCCTTCATCGAACTCACCTTTGTTCATGCGCTCGAAAAGGTCAAGACTCTCTTCTATAGGACGATTGCGATAGGGGCTGTCTGTGCCAGGAGTGGTGGGAGTGCCTTTTTGCTGGGCAATCACTTCGCCTGACTGCTCGTCAATATAGGCATGACCTGTTTTGATGAGACGAACAGCGAAATCCCACAACTGCTGGAAGTAGTCGGAGGCGTAGTAGATGTTCCCCCACTGGAAACCTAGCCACTGTATGTCTTCCTTGATGGCGTCAACGTATTCTGTGTCTTCTCGCGATGGATTGGTGTCGTCGAAACGGAGGTTGCAAACGCCGCCGTATCTCTGTGCGATGCCGAAGTCCATGCAGATGGCCTTGGCATGTCCGATGTGGAGGTAGCCATTGGGCTCAGGTGGAAAACGGGTCTGTATCCTTCCGCCGTTCTTGCCTTCAGCAAGGTCTTTCTCCACAGCTTCTTCCACGAAGTTCAGCGATTTCTTCTCCGTTGCTTCTATTGTTTCTTCTTTCATTGTGATGGTTATGTTTTTTTGTTGATGATTCTGTTTTATCGGATTACCGGATTTCAGTATTTATAGTTTATTTGTGATTGTCAATCTTGTGGCAGACATTGATGAGCACGCTGCCGAGGATGCCGGCGCACAATGAGCCGAGCAACACGGCTATCTTGCCTGTGTTGCGCAGGAACTCACATATCTCAGGAGTGTTCTCGCCAAACGACAGGGTATCGACAAAGATGGACATGGTGAAACCGATACCACCGAGACATGCCACGGCGAAGAGCATCTTCCAAGTGGCATTGTTGGGCATGGCACCCACCTTGGCCTTGATGGCGATGAACGAGGCGATGGTGATTCCGATGGGTTTTCCAAGAAGCAGGCCAAAGAACACTCCCATACCTACGCTTCCGAGTTCGGGACTGTACTGGAAGATGTTGAAGTAGGAGAGGTCGGGTATCTCCACACCGGCGTTGGCGAGCGCGAAGATAGGCATGATGAGGAAATTGATGTAAGGATTGAGCGCATGCTCAAGACGGTAACTCATGCCGATACTGCCTTTCGACACTACGCTGAGCCGACGTAGGCAGTGGCGTTGCGGGCCGTTGGGGAACGGGTCTTCGTTGTCCTTCTCTAAGATGTCCAGTTTGGCGATGCGGTTCTGGTATTGCTTGCGCTTACGGTCGAAGTAGGCACGGTTGTAGCGGGCATCCATTGGAATGAGCATGGCCATTACCACACCCGACATTGTGCTGTGTACCCCTGAGTAATAGAACAGAATCCAGATAATCACTGCAGGAACCAAGTAGCATAACATCCGCTTCTCGCCCAAACGATTCTGAACATATACCATAACCAAGAGCAGAAGGGCGATGCCCAGTAAGGGCAAGTTGATGTCGCCTCCATAGAAGATGGCTACCACCAATATGGCGCCAAGGTCATCGGCGATGGCGAGGGCGGTGAGGAAAATCTTCAGCGACACAGGTACCTTGTCTCCCAGAATCGACATGATGCCGATGGCGAAGGCTATATCGGTGGCGGTGGGTATTCCCCAACCGGAGGCGGCTTCTGTTCCTATGTTGAATAGGGCATAGAACAAAGCGGGAATTGCCATACCGCCAGCAGCGGCGATAACGGGGAGAATGGCTTTTTTGAACGACGATAACTCACCGCAAACAATCTCACGCTTGATTTCCAAACCTACGGTAAAGAAGAAAATCACCATCAGAATATCGTTGATGAATTTCTCAATGTTCATATTCTTGGGGAAATAGAACTGGATGTCGCTTACCCCTGTGTCGGGGTTCACAGGACTCTTGACATGGATGGAGATATCGGTTTCAAGAAAACTTTTGTATAACTCTTTCGTGAAAGGAAGGTTAGCTAAAAGCATGGCAATAATGACACACACAATGAGTGTGATGCCTGGTGCCCAGGGCTGGTCGATAAAACGACGACGACGGATGTCGAACGACTTCAGTCCTCTGTTCCATGTGTAGATTGGGAAAAGGCGCATAATAGGTAGTTTTGATGAAATTTTTATGAGTCCGGATTATCTGATTTTACCGGAACCTCAGTTTTTCCAGATTCTTCGGAATTATAATCTGCAAAATTACATAAAAATATCTAAAATGCCCCTTACTTTCCTCAACTTTATTGCTGTTACGGTGATTTTCCTGTTTTTTATATGGGCAATGCCGTTTCACTAGGCGTGTGATTGATGACTTCGTATCCAAAGCCATGTCTATGCATGTCACGCCAGCGAGTTTGCTGGAAGTGTCGTGGACTGGCATCACATAAGAGATGACGGTGTCCTTTGCTCCTTCGTTGTCGTAGTATGGGTCCACCCATTGGCTCTCTCCCGTGGTGACGACTTTCTTGAAGAACTCGATTTCCCTATAGTCGTGGTTTGCTCCGCCAATCTGCTTGGTCGTCACACCCGAGTCTGTTTTCTGGGCGTAGGGTTCGAAGAGAAGCCCTTTTGTGGGATAATAATTGGGAACGAAAGAGACTGAACCGCCTTGCACGTAACGATTCATAGCAACCATTCTTCTGACAATGCTGAATATGGAGTCGGGAAGGGACAGATTCTGCTGGATATCCCATATGTGACTTTTCATGATGTCCTCAGTCGAATTGAGAGTGCTTTTGATAATGATGGCTTTTAGGGTCAACTCACTCTCAGCGCGTTTTTCCAACTCTTTTTTAATAAATAAAGAGGGAAACCGTCTTTTTATTGATGATTTTCCCTCTTTTTTCTTTAATAAATGCGTTAGGCACTGCTATTTTGCCTCCCACCAGTCGAAGTTGAATAGGTTTTTCTTTTGCATGATATTGCCTACGAAAACGAAGTAAAGGTCATGGGTGCCTTTTGTGTCTTTCAACGACGTGGTGAACTCTGTGAACTTATCGCGGGTGTTGGGAATAATGACACTGCCGACACATGGACCGTCGGGCGCGTCAAGACGTATCTCCAACTTGCCTCCGTAGAGGTGGGCGGCGCAACTCACCGTCATGCTCTTGGCACCACTCTTGAAATCAACTCCTTTCACCAGAATATACTCGCCCTCGTCAATGTCGGTGACGAAGAGGGTTGGATTCCATGGCCCTGATGGATTGGCGCGGGTAGTTTTCAGACCATATCCCCATGCCATAGTCTCGGCTTCCACACGGCGGAAGGGGTCGAAAGCTTCCACCTGTTGTAAGGTGGCATCAAGGAAGTAAGGTACTTCCTGAATGGTGCCGTCGGCATTATATGTCATTTCTGCGGCGGATACGGAACGTTGCTCTGCATGGCGGCTGGTCTCAAGACGGAACACGTCGTAGTTCAGGCCGAAACAGTAGGATTTGCCTTTATAATCGATGATGCCTGGGTGGTTGCCTCGTGTGCTTACGGTGTGGTCCATGATGTGGCCCTTGTATTCCCATGGGCCGGTGGGGCTGTCGCTCATGGCATAACCGATGCCTTCAGGGCAACAAGTCGAAGCGAAGGCCAGATACCATTTCTTCTCGCCTTTCGCGTTCTTGCGCGACCAGAGCCAAGGTCCTTCTTGGTAGTCCTTGATCTTGGGCAATTTCACGATGTCGCCACTGTAGGACACCATGTCTTCGTTCAACTTCACATAATAAACGTTGGGGTTCCCCCAGTACATATAGGCTTGTCCGTCATCGTCAATCCATACGGTCGGGTCGATGTCGTCCCAGTGTTCTTTTTGCCATACGAGGGGTTGTCCCAATGGGTCTCTATATGGTCCTTCTGGGTTGTCGGCTACCAAAACACCGATACCATTGCCATGGATAGGGCAGTACATATACCATTTTCCGTTGCGCTCAATGACTTGTTCTGCCCATGCGCCGTTGTTGCCTTTATACCATTTGAAGTCACGCAAAGATGCCACAGCGCCGTGGTCCTGCCAGTTCACCATGTCAGTCGATGTGTAGAGCAACCAGTCTTTCATGTTGAATCCTTCTGCGCCGTCCTCGTCGTGAGTCGTGAAGAGATACACTTTCCCGTCGTGGACAAAGGGAGCGGGATCGGCTGTGTATTTCGTCTGGATAATCGGCATGTTCAACTGCTTAGGTGTGGTTTGCTGCGCGTTGACGCTCATACAGCATAACGACAAAAGTGCAAAGGCTGATGTCGCTCTCTTGATGATGTTTTCTTGTCTCATAAAGATATAAATCAGGTTGTTTTCAGATGATGGCACAAAATTAGTGTTTTTTTGTTATTGCGTCCTCCAGATGGTTCAGTGAGTCTATCTTTTGTAGATGCGTTTGGATTCCTCGTAGCCGTAGGTGAGGATGAGGCTGTCGGCGCCAGGATAGACGTAGATGATGCCGCCATGGTACTCGCCGAACCATCTCGGGGTGTAGTTGTTGCTTTTTCTACGTCCAGTGTGAACCCAACGATAAGGCGTGTAGATGCTGTTGCCACGTGCGCGTAGCCGATTGGTTTCGGCGGAGTCGGGCAGACTTTCGCTGCTACTCCATGAGTGGACCACTGTGCGCATATCAACGGTGCCGATGGGACCGATGGAGTCGGTGACCTCGTCATCGAATGTGGTGTCGTAATGGAAGATAAGGGTGCCGCCCGACTCCTCGTTAGTGTAAACCGCGCCTTCTTCAGGACGTTCGTCGATGTCGGTGACGGGCAGGTCGATGCCGAAAGTGTCGGGATGGAAATCAACGCCGTACCTCATGACGGCCAACTGAGCACCAGTCAGGGTCTGGCCTTCCTGAGACATCAGTGTGTCGCACAGTTTCCTCACAGCCGACTCCTCAGGACCTGGCAGAGGATAGTCGTGATTGATGTTTCCGCCATTGTTCCCTCCATGGCATGCAGCGAGAATGACTGCCGTCATGGGTAGGCTGAGCAATGCGCTCATGATGTTTGGCTTTCTGTTTGTTCTCATATTCTCTATTGTTTTATAGTTGTCAAAGATATCGCCTTAGGAGCTAAAGTTTAAAAGTTATAGGGTCTAATGCCTGAATCCTGAGGTATAGATTCTAACGTCTATAGACACGCTTGGACTCCTCGTATCCCCAGGTGACCAAAAGGCTGTCGGCACCAGGATAGACGTAGATGAGGCATCCGTAGTACTCGGGCGCCCAACATGCGGGGTAGGTCTGGTCGTTGATTTCATAACTCTCGTAATACAAGGTGTGGTAGGGGGTGTAGATGCTGTTTCCACGGGCTTCCACACTGCGCGTGTTGGCGGAGTCGGGCAGGCAGTCGGCCGATTCCCATGAGTGGATAACTGTGCGTATATCGACCGTTCCGATGGCACCGACCGAATCGATGCTCTCGTCATCAAGACCTGGTCCATAATGGAACAAGAGTGTGCCACCTGTCTCCTTATTAGTGTAGGCGACATCAGCGACAGGTCTCTCGTCGATGTCGGTGACGGGCAGGTTGATGCAGAAAAGGTGTTCCTCGTCATTGGCGGTGTCTTTTAGAACAGCCAGTTGCGCTCCGGTCATGTTTTTACCCTCACTGCTGTGCAGCACGTCGAAGAGTTTCATCGCGGCCACCTCCTCTGGATTGGGTTCGGGATAGACGGTGTCGGCGATGTTTTTGCCTTTGGGTTTCCCGCCATTGCAGGCAGCGAGAATGAGAGTCGTCATCAGCATAAAGAGCAAAAAACTTATGATATCAGTTGTTTTTGTCGGTTGTTTCATGTTGTTCCTAATGTCTTTACAAGATATCATGGCAAACTTAAAGAAAAAAACGCAATCACGCAAATCTTTCGTAGTAATTTTTCGATGGAGTCTTTACTGTTATCATTCAGTCCTTATTTTTCGCATCGAGGTGATAAGTGAAGGTAAGGTTGATGTAGTGGTGGCGGAAATCCCTCCATGAGGTTGTGCGCTGGTAGGCCGAGCTGAAACTCCAGAAGCTGTCCTGCTTGTTCAGAATGTCTTCAAAATCCAGTTCCAGACGGGCTTTGTTCTTCAGGATTTTCCATGTCACGGCAGCGTTCCAGAGGAGTATGTTACGGTTCATCGATTGAACCGTATAGCCTCGGTGTGTGAACTCGGTGAGGTCGGTCGCGAAGACGAAGTTGCCCATGGTGGCTTCGGCGTTGAATCCGAAAGCGTTGTCCCAAAGCGTGGTGTTTTGCTCTGGTGAGGCAGAGAAACGAAGTCGGTCGACTTCTATAGAAACGAATGCGGAGGCTTTGAACCCATTTTTGTCGAACGACAGAGTGAGTCTGTCTCGGGGGTGGAAGTCGGTTTGGCGATTCAACGTGTGTTCTGTTTGGGTGGGCAACAATGTCAGATAACCGTAATGCTCTTCAGTATTGAGACGGAAGTCGTTCTCCAAGCGGAACATTTCACCGAGTGCCTGGTCGATGTTGAGTCGGAAATCCCAGTTATGGCCTCCTTGGATGTTCTCAGGACGGCTGACATAGACGGCAGTTGTGGGATTGTAGCTGAGTGCTGTCACACGGTCGCGATCATTGGTCTGATGGCCGATGCTGGCATGTAGTGAGGTTTGGCTTCGGGCGAGCATCATGTTGTAGGACAGCCCGAAGTTGTGGTTGTGAGAGTCCTTCAGGTCAGGGTTTCCTTCGGTGATGAAGAGCGGGTCGGTAAGGTCGCGGTAGCCGATGGTCAGAATGATTCTCGGCTGCGATGTGCTGAATCCATAATTCAGTTCGAAGCCCGCGGTCTTGCTGAGTTTCCACGTAGCGCGGACGGATGGGTCGATGAGCAGAACATTCCGTACGGCGGCGGTATCGAGCAGTCCGCGTTGGTAGTCCTGGCTCTCGCGCTGCCATCTAGCCGTGACATTGGGCATGATTTGGACGGGAGAAAGGTTGATGGTGGAAGAGAGCCTCAGATGGTGTCTGTTGTTCGTGTGATGGTCGCGGTAGGAGTTTGCGGTATCGTCCACTCCGTTGGTCATGAAGTCGCAGTCGTTGTTGTCGTGGCTGTATTGGTAACTGTACTGCATCTGCATCATCCATTTCTTGGTGAGCCAGCGGTTGTGGTGGGCTTCTGCCGAAGCGTAGAGATAGGAGTAGGGTGAGGTGGAATGTTGGTTGAGTTGGTATGGCGTAATAGACTCGGTATGTGAGGTGACCGTTCGCTCCATCCAGTAGCTGTCTTTGCCATCGATGTAGTTCAGTTCCAGACTTGCGCCGAGCGAACCGTCTTTGATGTAGTGCTCCCATCCTGTGGAGGTGCTGAGTGCGGTCTCTCGTCCGTTGCTGTGGGCATTGTTTTGCTGCGATAGAATCGAGGTGTACGGAGTGTTGGCGTCTTGGGCTTCCTCTTGTTCGATTGTCTGTCGGCTATGCGAGCGTTTGTTCTTATGCTCCACGCTGGCGCGAAGGGAGAATGTGTTCAGTGAGTCGATGGCCCATCGCAGGTCGGCGTTCAGCCTCGGAGCCAGTTTGTGGTTGCGGTCGTATGTCTCGCTGCTGTTGCGTGTTGCGTCCGTGTTGGGCATGTAGTTCTCGGTTTCCTCGTGTGTGGTGTTCCATTTGTCGTCATGAGCCACACCCCCAGTGAAGCTGTACTGGCTCCTCAGTTCCTGCGTTCTCTCCTTCTTGTTCCACTTGTGCTGATAGCCCGCCGCGGCGCCTTGCTCCTGTCCGTAGCCGCTTCCCATACTGCTGCTCCATCCGCTCATCGTCTTGCGGATGTTCTTGTTGAGGTTATTGGCATTGGCGGACACCATCACAGGATCGCTTTTCGACAGGCGGTTCATCGTCAGTTCGCCCTCGTAGTATTCCGGAGTCTGGTAGCCCACAGTCACGTCGCCGTACCAGCGGTCGAGGAAACCAGGCTTGATGGTCAGGTCGAGCACCATGTCTTGCGTGCCATCGTTCTTGCCCGTTCGTTCACTGAACTCCGATGCCTTGTTGTATGCCTTGATGTCGTGCACCGCTTCGACTGGCAACTGCTTCATCAACTGGTCGCCGCCCAACATGCTCTCGCCGTCCATGGTTAGGCGGATAGGCTTGCCGTTCCACCACATCTTGCCCTCGCCGTCCACTTCTACGCCTGGCAACTGGCGGATGAGTTCGTCAAGTCGTGCGCCTTCCTGCAAGTGGAACGCTTCGGGATGGAAGACGATGGTGTCGCCTCTGACTGTGAAACGTCGCGCACGTCCTGTCACTTCAACCATCCTGAGCATCTGCGGTGACATTTTCAGTTCTATCGTGCCGATGTCGAGCGTGTCCTTCTGGCTGTCGTTGAAAGCCAGCACTGTCTTCGTCTTCGAGTAGTATCCGAGCATCGAAGCCTCGATGGTGCATTTCCCGTTGGCGTGAATATAGAACACGCCCAGTGAGTCGGCTCTTGTCGTAGTCGTAAAAGTGGCGTTGTCCGTTTTCTGGATCATCTTTACCGATGCGTCGGGCAAAGGTTCCATTGTCTCCGCATCGACAACGAGACCTTTGATCACATCTGCCTGTGCGGTCTGCATGCCAAGAAAAAGGCATAGCAAGGGCAGGATGCGGAGTTTTCCGCATCGAAAATAAAGGGTTCTCATGTGAATGATGATTATTTAGTTAACGTAATATCTAGGAGCTTTTTTTTCAGTACTCCGCGATGAATTGGTCGAGGGTCACGGAGGGGTCGGTGATGCCGAAGCCTTCTTTTTTCAGTTTTTGCTTGCGGTGTTGGACAGCGGACACGGAGATGACATAGATGGCGGCCAGTGCGTTGTTGGAGAGTCGCAACCGCGTGAGCATACAGAGGCGGATGTCCTCCTCGCTGAACTCAGGGTGTTCGGTGCGCAGACGACTGACAAAGTTACCATCGGCGGTATCTAAGGTCATCTCTATCTCTCGCCAGTTGCGGGCGTTGATGATGGTACGCTTGCCCGCCGTCGGTTCCAGCATGTCGAGAATCTCGCTCTTGTCCATGATATGGTCTCGCAACATTGTAATCATCACGTCTTTCTGTCGCAGACGCTCGGTCAGTTGTTCCGCTTCGCGCTGATGAGCAGTGCGTTCGGCTTCATGGCGTTGCCGTGTCTTGTTGCGCCAGTTGCGGAAAAGGAGCGCGAGGAGCAACAGGCTCAGTAGGAGGATGACGATAACCGCATTCATCAGCCGTTGTTGCAATGACGCGGTTTTCATTGCATAGCCAGCGGCCAAGTAGGTGTCCTGGGAGATGTTGAATGCGTTGATGGCGTCTTGCCACTTAGACTCAAACTCCGGCTTACCAGATTCAGCTTCGCCTTTTTCGTGTCTTTGTTGATTGTCTTCATACGTGTCGGCAGGCACGCTGAATTCGGATATGTTTGTTTTCCCGTCGTAGCTGTAACCCGAAAAAACGGCATATTTAAAACCCGGGGCGGGTAAGGCCCATAGCGAATCCAGACACAGGAAGACGGAATCGCAGACATTGGCGGATAGCTGTCGCTCGTGCTGACGGGAAACGATGTTGGCGACGCACTCCAATGATGCGAATCGGTGGAGATCGAAGGGTCCAGTCTTCAGGACGGCATGTCCGTAGTCGTTCAACAACGTCAGGAGCCACCTCGTATGGTCGGGCGACAGTCGATATTGTTGGAGGGCACGAGTCTGGCACAAGAGTTGCATTTCGCCTTCCGTGCGTTGGCCTAAAAGATGGTAAGCGCGATAACCCAAGGCGTGGTCGTCGTCGGCCTCACCACAATGGATGGCGAGATGGAGGAGTTTGTCGGAGTTGAGATGCAGGGTCTTTCCTTTGTCTTGGCTCAGCACCCAACAGATGCGTCCGAAACGTCGCAAGGCTTCCTTGTCGTCAGCTGTACCACCAAGGCTCGCGTGTTCATAATACTCATAGACACGCAGTAGTGAACTGTCGGAGAGTTGCACTTGGTCATCCGTTTTCTGAGAGACCATTGTGCGTTTGAAGTTCCATACAGGTGAGGTTACTGGCTTTGGTCTGTCCGTATCGGAGGATACTAATATGGTTGTGTCGGCTGATGACAGGCATGAGACCGTGTCGGTGTTGAGCAGTTGATCGCGCTCTTCCTTCACCAAAGCCCTCATCAGGTCGTACAACATTTGTGAGCTTTGGGTCAGTCGTGTTGAGTCGATTTTTGCCAATAGCTTTGCCGCACTGTCCACGTCAATGAACACAATATCTTCTGCCTCCTTCAGGAATCGCTTCTGTGGCAAGTTGCGAAAGTACCATCCAATAACGCCGACGAATGCCAGCAATAGCACAGCAACGATGATTCCAATAGTCTTCTTTTTCATGTCGTTTCCGTTTTTTTTTTTGCAAAAGTACGGCAAATGGATGGTCTTCGCAAGAGAAAAGGATGGAAATCGGTATTCCATCCTTTTTGCACTGATATTTAGCTACTTTCCGCTTCTTTTTCCACCTCTTTTCCATCTTGTATGGTGGAAAAGACACAAAACGAAGGACCAATCCGTTCAATTATCACCCATCAATTCGGTTATAAAACCATTTTATATCAGGAAATAATCCAATAAAAAGGTGGAGAAATGAATTTTTTGTGTATATTTGCACAATCAACATTCCACTGGGATGGTTTTTATGTTCATTGATAAACATGTAGTATATATGAAAGGCTCTCATTATTCTTTTCTTTATTATTTATTCCTTTGTTTCTTTGGTATCAGCACTCCGGTTCGGGCAGATTCGGTGGTGACCCCAAGCTTGATCAAGGCGGCACAGAGAGCAAGTACTCAGGCATCTATGTACCTGGCAACAACGCTGCCATCGAGGCCTATTTCAATGCTGGTCGTTACGTGAATCTATTGAAGGCTGACTTTGTCAGTCCCAGAGTCATCACCATCGGTGTCAAAGTGCCACTGAAAACGGAGAACGACTTGCTTGTCATAGATGGATTCCGTCTCTACTACTACGGCAATCAGTCCCTATCTGGCATTGACGACCTGCGCAGCGAGTCTCTCTCCAACGAGATTGAAGGCTATTACGACCTCAACGGTATGCGTCTCGCACGGCCTGTTCGAGGTGTCACCATCATCAAGTACAAGGACGGTCATTCGGAGAAACGTATGATGCGTTGATGACGTTTGTTGTCCGCTAAAACTATTTTGTCAATATATGAATTAAGGTCGGGTTCCTCGTTTGGAACTCGACCTTTTTTGCGACCACTGAAGGATGTCATCGTAGTTGATGTAATTGCAATATCTAATGACTAAAGACGATTGACTTTTAAAGAAAAAATGAAAACGTACAAGTCTTTCGTTGTATTAGTTGACTTTTATTTGTAAATTTGTGGCAACTATCCAATTGGGATAAATAGTACATCCCCAAAACTAAAGACAATTATGATGAAGCATTCATTCTTTTTCGTGTCGTTGCTGCTGGCATCGACCTACACCTATGCCGAGGACGTACCCGTGACCGAGTGCCGGTATGCTGGACCATACATGCTTGAGCGTCCCGTGATGATGGACAGCGTGAACCTTCAAGGCAAAACCTTCCAGGACGACGAGTGGCTCAAAGCCCCCATCAATTTCTCAGCTTTGAAGGATGCGAAGACCGTGATGCAAGGGCAACTGCCTGCTTGCAACCAAGGTTCAGCGCTACATCTGTTGGGTTTCAATATTCAAAACACATCATTCACCGACGCGGAAATCAAGGTCTCAGGCTTGCACAACTACCGTCTGCTGGTTGACGGCAAGGAATGTGCGGGAGGAAAGACTACACTTCAGCCCGCCACACATGAGGTGGTGGTGAAGTACCTGTCACAGCCTGGAAAAAACGACACCTTGGACATCAAGGTGAAGACAGAGCGCGATGGAGTGGTGGAGGTCGTCCCCAATGACGGCCAACGTCGTTACACCCTGCTCGACGTGCTGCTCGGCAGACGTTACAGCGGCATTGAGGTGTCGCCCGACGGTCATTATGCCATTGTCAGCTATTCTCAGACCCGTGAGGGAGGAAGCACCGACTACAACTCGAAACTGTGGGACCTGCAGCAAAAGCGGATAGTCAACACCAATGCCAACGGACACTGGATGCCTAAGACCAACAAGTATTATTCCACTCGCCGCGACAACCAAGGGCATAACACGCTCTACGCTATTGATCCACGGACTGGAGAGGAAAACATCATTGCAGAGAACTTGCCTGAAGGTTCTTTCACCATGTCGCCTAACGAGGACTATCTCATCATCAACCATAGGGAAGAGGGTGAGAAAGAAAAGGACAGCGGTGTATTCGAGGTGGTGGAACCCGAAGACCGTCAGCCTGGCTGGCGCAACCGCAACCAACTGCTCAAATACGACATCGCCACAGGGCTCTGCACTCCGCTGTCTTTCGGCTACCATAGCGTCTATCTCAACGATATCAGTGCCGACGGTCGTTTCCTGCTGATTAGCAAGTCGGAAAACAGACTCACACAACGACCTACCACCGTGACATCCATTTTCCGTCTCAACTTGAGCACCATGCACACAGACACCCTCGTGGTGAAGGATGGATTCGTCGGTGGCGCTCTCTTCTCACCCGACGGGACACAAGTACTGATTTCTGGTTCTCCCGAGGCACTCGGAGGAGTGGGCAACGTGGTGCCTGAGGGTAGGGTGCCCAGCATGATTGACACACAACTTTTCCTGTTGGACATCGACGGCAGATTGTTTAAGAATGTTTATGTTGATACACCCGTACGTCCTCTCCAAAACAAGGAGACCTTGATGAGAAAGATACGTCCGCTCACCCGCCAGTTCAATCCTAATGTGCAGCGCATGACATGGAGCAAGGCCGACGGTATGGTTTACTTCAATGCGGAGGACAAGGATTGCATGCACCTGTTTCAACTCAATCCCAAAGACGGTAAGATTCGTCGTATTGACACACCCGAGGAGATGGTGATGAGTTTCAGTGTTGCCAATTCCGCCCCCGTCATGGTATTCTATGGACAAGGCGCCTCCAATAGCGACAGGCTTTACACCCTCTCGACCAAGAGCCTCAAATCCTCCCTGCTGGAGGACCTCTCTGCAGAACGTTTGAAAGGGATAGAGTTGGGGGAATGCACAGCATGGAACTACCTCAACGACCGAGGCGACACCATCTGCTGCCGTTTTTACCTGCCACCACATTTCGACACTACGAAGAAATACCCCATGATAGTGAATTACTATGGCGGATGCTCTCCCACTAGCCGCAATTTCGAGAACCGATACCCCCAACATGCATACGCCGCTCTTGGCTATGTGGTACTGATTGTGAATCCTAGCGGAGCTACTGGTTTCGGACAGGAGTTTTCCTCACGCCATGTCAACACTGCTGGTAAAGGAGTGGCAGAAGACATCATCGGCGCCACTAAACAGTTCTGCAGTGAGCATGCTTGGGTCAACAAGGACAAAATTGGATGTATCGGCGCCAGTTACGGAGGGTTCATGACCCAGTACTTACAGACACAGACCGACATCTTCGCCGCCGCCATCTCCCATGCTGGCATCTCCGACCATACTAGCTATTGGGGTGAGGGCTACTGGGGTTATTCCTACAGTGAGGTGTCAATGGCCAACTCCTATCCATGGACCGACAAACATCTTTATGTGGACCAAAGTCCGCTCTTCAATGCCGACAAGATACACACACCGCTACTCTTCCTCCACGGTACTGGCGACACCAACGTGCCTGTAGGAGAGAGCATCCAGATGTATACAGCGCTCAAACTCCTTGGTCGACCCACAGCGATGGTGCTGGTCGAGGGGCAGAACCATCACATTCTTGACTACAACAAGCGCATCCAATGGCAGAACACTATCTTCGCTTGGTTCGACCGCTGGCTTAAGGACGAACCACAATGGTGGAACGCCATGTACTCCGACAAACACTTGTAGCAGAGTTTACCGTGTATTCTGAGTATTCGAATATTTGGGTATTCCGAATACTCAGAATTCTTGTTTTTATTTTCTGAAAAAATCTTAATAATCAACGGGAATCCAGAGAATAATTGTAACTTTGTGATTTGAATGTATTCATTTCACTTCATCAGCTCGGATTATGGAACTTACGATGTTCGAACGCATACAGCTTCTGCCTCTCTTCCAAGGACTGAGTACAAGGCAACTGCAGCAGATTTTCGAGAGAATCAAACTTGACTTCTGCCAGAACAAGGAGAGGGAGACGATTGTGGTGAGGGGCGACAGGCACAACCAACTCATCTACATACTCAGTGGACGATACTCCGCAGAGTATGTGTCGGCCAGTGGAAAATACCGATTCCTCGAGATACTCAATGCGCCTGCATTGCTTGAGCCTGAAGGCATATTCGGGTACAATCAGGACTATCTCCGCACCTACAAGTTCGTCACTGACGGAAGCACCTTCCTCGTCGATAAGAATGTCTTCAAGAACGACCTTATCCACATTGACGTAGTAAGGACCAATATGCTCAACATGCTCAGCACCAGGTTTCAGAAAGTGCAGCAACAAATATGGAACCTCAAGAACAACGGGTCGATAGAGAAAAGAATCATCCGTTTCTTCTGCACACACTCCACGGTGATGGAAGGATACAAGATGGTCAAAGTGAAGATGGAGGATCTTGCTGAACTCCTCGGAGAGTCAAGAACCAATGTTTCCAAGGGCCTCAACAGCCTGCAGGATCAGGGAGTCATTCAACTCAAACGAATGGGCATCATCATGAACAACCTTGAGAAGGCTATGGCCTCCTATTTTTATGAATAATCAGACATTATGAGCAATATTTTCATTGATAATTATAACACACCTCACCACACCTTTCCTTTCGACCGCATACGTCTGGAGGACTATGAGCCAGCGATGCTCGAGGGCATACGGATAGAGAATGAGGAAGTGGAGCGTATCGTCAACAACCCTGAGCCTCCCACATTCAAAAACACAATCTGCGCGATGGAGAACACGGGCGAACTGCTCGAAAGGGTCACCACAGTTTTCTTCAACCTCCACAGCGCGGAGACAAACGACCAGATGGAGGCGCTGGCACAGAAGATGTCGCCCGTGCTCTCCGAACACAGCAACGACATCAGTCTGAACCCCAAACTCTTCCAGCGGGTGAAAGCCGTCTATGACTATTATCACTCCGATGAGACGAAATTGCAAGAACTCACCCCTGAGGAACAGATGTTGCTCCACAAAACTTATGACGGATTTGTTCGAAACGGGGCCAATCTCGATGAACAGCAAAAAGAGGACTATCGCAAGACTACGGCCGAACTCAGCCAACTCACTTTGCAGTTCTCTCAGAACAAACTCGCTGAAATCAATGCCTTCACGCTCCATATCACCGACGAGAAGGACCTCGACGGACTGCAACCAACTGCTATTGAGGCTGCACGCCTCTGTGCCAAGGAGAAAGGCCTCGACGGATGGGTGTTCACACTCAACGCACCGAGCTACATACCCTTCATCACCTACAGCAGCCGACGTGAGCTCCGCCAGAAGATGCACATGGCCTACAACACCATCTGCACACACGACAACAAGGAGAACAATATGGAGATATGCCGCCGCATTGTGAATCTGAGACTCCATCTCGCCAATCTCCTGGGTTATGAGACTTACGCTGACTATGTGTTGGTGAACCGCATGGCCGAGAACAAAACGAATGTGGAGCGTATGCTTTCACAACTCACCGAGGCCTACTTGCCCACAGCGCAAAAGGAGGTGGCGGAAGTGGAGAAATTGACCAAGGAGATGGAAGGCGACAACTTCCAGCTCATGCCTTGGGATATGGGGTATTATTCCAACAAACTCCTGGAACGAGACTACAACATCAATTCCGAAATCATGCGTCCTTACCTGGAGCTCAGCCAAGTGAAGAAAGGTGTGTTCGGACTCGCCACACGACTCTATGGCATCACTTTCAAACACAACAAAGACATCCCCGTCTATCATCCCGATGTGGAAGCCTACGAGGTCTTCGATGCCGACGGACACTTCCTCTCCGTGTTGTATTGCGACTTCCATCCTCGCGAGGGTAAACAAGCGGGGGCTTGGATGACCAGCTACAAGGAGCAATGGATTGACGAGGAGGGGGAGAATAGCCGACCACAAGTGTCGGTGGTGATGAATCTCACCAAACCCACCGACACCAAACCAGCTTTGCTCACTCTTGGTGAGGTGGAGACTTTCCTCCATGAGTTCGGACACTCACTCCATGGCATGTTTGCCAACACACACCACAAGAGCCTCAGCGGAACAAACGTCTATTGGGACTTCGTGGAACTGCCCTCGCAGTTCATGGAGAACTATGCCATGGAGCGCGACTTCCTCAACACCTTCGCTTTCCATTACCAAACAGGTGAGCCTGTGCCCGAAGACATCATCAACCGACTACAGCGAAGCCGCAACTTCTGCGTGGCATACTCCTGCATCCGTCAAGTGTCGTTCGGACTGCTCGACATGTCATACTACGACATCAAAGAACCGCTCACCCAAGACATCATAGAGCATGAACGACAGGCTACACGGAAGGTGAAACTTTTGCCAGAGGTGGAAGGAACTTGTATGACTGTGCAGTTCTCACATATCATGGCTGGTGGATATGCCGCTGGATACTATAGTTACAAGTGGGCAGAGATACTTGACGCAGATGCTTTCTCCCTCTTCAAACAGAATGGCATCTTCGACAAGAAAACGGCTCAGAGCTTCCGCGACAATATTCTCTCGAAAGGGGGAACTGAGCATCCTATGATACTCTACAAACGATTCCGTGGACAAGAGCCAACTATTAAAGCTTTACTTGAACGAAATGGTATAACAAACTAAGGAATAGGAATATATGAAGTTTAATCTCGTAACTACAATACTGCTTTTTTTGTTGTCTGCCGTCACACTTGTGGCATGCTCATCCGACGACGACATCGACGATATCTTCATAGGTAAGACATGGTATATGAGCGGTGGAAAACTCAACGGCACCGACTTCAGCAAAGAGCAAGTAAGTAGCCTCTATATCTACAAGGATAGTTATTGGATAGTCTTCTCCAAAGACACATTCACAGGTAAACTCTCCACCAACACCAGCTTCAGCGGAACTTGGGAGGCTGATGGTAAACACCGAACACTGAAGTTGAACGTCACCTCGTCTGTCAACTGCGAGGAGAGTCTTCTCGATGCCAATATCTTTCGCGTCATCAAGAATGTCAACAGGTATTCCGGGGATGCCAATATTCTCGAGATTTTCAGCGACGACAACAGTTACATCAACATGGGCTCAATCAGATAATTTTTTATCCAGAATAATCGACTATTCCGAAAACTACGGAAAAACATTCGCATTATGGACAGCAACAAACAATCGCTACTCGACCAACGATATCTCAGAATGGCCCGTATCTGGGCTGAGAATTCCTACTGCCAGCGACGTAAAGTGGGGGCGCTCGTAGTGAAGGACAACATGATTATCTCCGATGGATACAACGGCACACCCTCGGGGTTCGAGAACATTTGTGAGGACGAAAACAACACAACAAAACCCTACGTTCTCCATGCAGAAGCCAATGCCATCACAAAACTGGCAAGGAGCCACAATTCCAGCAAAGGAGCCACCATGTATATCACCGACTCGCCATGCATTGAGTGCGCTAAACTCATCATCCAGTCAGGCATTAAACGAGTGCTCTATGCCAACACTTACCGCCTCGATGATGGCATCAACCTCCTCAAGCGGGCTGGCATCGAGGTCCAATTTATCGACCTTAGCGAGTACGACGAGAAAAAGTGACTCCCTCATAACGCCTTTTTCAATGTATTTCAACTGATATAAAAGTAGCATCACCACATTACTTCAATAACCAGAAGCATGAACAAGTCATCTAAATTCATCCCTACAATCATAGCCGTCAGTGTTATTATCGGAATACTGATAGGCACTTTCTATGCCAACCGGTATTCGGGAAACAGACTCAACATCATCAACACGACGTCCAACAAACTCAACGACCTGCTATACATCATCGACGACCAGTATGTCGATAAGGTTGACATCTCCGACCTAGTGGAGAAGGCCATGCCGAATATTCTCTCCGAACTCGACCCGCACTCGTCGTACATCTCCGCCAAGGACGCCTCGTCGGCTAATGATGAGCTGAGAGGCAGTTTCAGCGGCATAGGCGTGCAGTTCACCATCAAGGACGACACCGTTCATGTCAACAATGTCATCAAAGGAGGACCATCGGAAAATGTGGGCATACTGCCTGGCGACCGTATTATCTCTGTTGATGACAAACCTTACGTGGGTAAGGAAGTGACCAATGAGGAGACCATGCGGCGGCTGAAGGGGCCCAAAGGCAGCAAGGTGAAATTGGGCGTAAAGCGGCATGGTGAGTCTCAGCCCGTCTATTTTACGGTGGTCAGAGGAGAGGTCCCTGTTTTTAGCGTAACTTCCACATACATGCTCAATCCCGAGCTTGGTTATATCCGCATCAAAAACTTCGGAGAGACCACTTACGCCGAACTGCTGCTGGCACTGGCCGACCTCGAATACGCTGGATTCAAGGGGCTTGTGGTTGACCTCCGCGGTAATACCGGTGGTTACCTCACCGCTGTCATTCAGATGGTCAACGAGTTTCTGCCGAAGAACAAACTCATCGTCTATACAGAGGGACGGAAGTCAAGACGTGAAGATTACAGGAGTGATGGAAGAGGTGCCTACCAGTCTTTGCCCATCATTGTGCTGACTGATGAAATCACTGCTTCTGCAGCGGAGATTTTCGCCGGTGCCATACAGGATAACGACCGTGGCGTGATTATCGGACGGCGTACTTTCGGAAAAGGACTTGTGCAGCAGCCTATTGAATTTAACGACGGGTCGTTGATACACCTGACCATCGCACGTTACTACACTCCCTCCGGACGGTGCATACAGAAACCCTACACCAATGGAAAGGGTAAAGACTACGAGATGGATATCGTGTCGCGCTACGAGCATGGAGAGTTCTTCAACGAGGACAGCATCCGTCAGAACGGCCCCATCTATCATACCGGTATCGGACGTGAGGTCTATGGAGGAGGAGGCGTGATGCCCGACTATTTCGTCGCCGAAGATACCACAGGCTACACCACATATTTCTCACAGGCTGTGTCGAGCGGGCTCGTGGCGCAGTTCTGCTTCGATTATTGCGATGATAACAGGCAAACCCTGTCGCAATTCACCGAGGGTAAGGACATTGCCAAGTATCTGAAGAAGCAGAACACACTAGAGAAATTTGTCCACTTCGCCGACAGCAAGGGACTGCAACGGCGGAATCTCATGATTATCAAGTCGAGGGAACTCTTCGAACGGGCTATCTATGGCAACATCATCTACTCCATCCTTGACCAAAACGACTACCAGATGTATATGAATGAGGATGACCCAACTGTCCTCAAAGCCATCGAAATCTTTAAACAGGGAAAGACAAAACCTGTTTTGGAGAAGAAAGACAACGCCAAAGAAGAGAAAAAAGAAGAGGACAATAGAAAAGTGGCAAAGGGAAGCCTTTCGCCACGCGACGCACGTATGGCCACTCCTTTTTACATTGCTTTCGCATAGTTTCTGAGATATGTTCATGACTAAGACGGAGTTGCGAAAGCACATCAGGAGTGAAAAGAAGCGCATTGGCGAAGAACGCCTGCTTGAACTTTCAGAGAGTGTGGTGGACCATCTTGAACAACACCCTGACTTCCTTTATGCACGCACAGTGTTGCTCTACTATTCATTGCCCGACGAGGTGTCCACCCACGCATTGCTGCTCAAGTATGCCAGCCTGAAGACTATTCTTCTGCCTGTGGTTGTCGGCGATGACTTGCAATTGCGCGTCTATCAACCTGAACTGATGCAGAAAGGTGCTTTCGGCATCATGGAGCCTAGAGGGGAAGTCTTCTGCGACTATGACACCATTGACCTCGCTGTCATACCTGGTATGGCTTTCGACAAGGACGGACATAGGTTGGGTAGGGGACGAGGCTACTACGACCGAATCCTGCCACTCATCCCTTGCAAGAAGATAGGGCTTTGCTTTCCTTTCCAGTTTTTCGACAACATCCCCACAGAAACACACGATATCTCGGTGGATGAGGTCGTTTTTTGAGCATTGAACATTTCTTGGATTTCCTAGGTGTTTCTAGTCTTTCCTAGGTTTTCCTAAGCATTCCTATGTATTCTTAGGCTTTCCTAGGCATTCCTGGGGTTCATGTTTCATATTATAAAGCATACGTTACATGGTGTCTTTGCAGTTGCTGACGATTCGTATAATTTTGCAAAAACAACTGTTTAAACGTATGAATATGAACATTAGAAAGAAAAAACTTGAGATGATGAGCCTAGGCCGTCTGACGGTGAAGTGTTGCATCGCACTGTCCGCATTTTTCCTTTTCTCTACGGCCATGAAAGGCCAGAATCCTTATCTGCCCCTTTGGGAGCATGTGCCTGACGGCGAGCCTCGTGTGTTTGAGGACCCCGACAATCCTGGTAAGTTGCGTGCCTATATCATCGGTTCCCACGATGTGACGTTCACTGGTTATTGCGGTCCTGACATCCGTATGTGGTCGGCACCCGTTGAAGACCTCAGCCAATGGCGCGACGAAGGCCCTATCTTCACCTATTATGTCGATGGACAATGGGATACGATGTTCGCACCCGACTTGGTGGAGGTCAAGGACAGGATGACGGGTAAGAAGACATACTATCTTTATCCACATTCACGTGGCTTCAGAAGAACACCTATGGTTTGCAAGGGCGACCGCCCTAACGGACCCTTCACTCCTGTGAACCTCACAGAAGATGGACGTACATGCAAACCTGGTTCAATTATCGACTTCGACCCATCAGTCTTCGTGGAGAATATCACCGACAAGAAAGACCCCGACTATGAACGTGGATACAGGGCATACGTTTTCTATGGATTCCGCCATTCCACAGCTTTTGAACTCGACCCGACTACCATGTACTCCGTACGTCCAGGCACAGATATTCACGATTATTTCATTCCCGCTAGCGAGCGTTATGGAGAGGTTCGCGACCCCGAGGGAACACAATACCCAGCTCTTTATAAAGGACAGAACCCTGGCGACTTCAATTTCTTCGAAGCTTCCTCCATCCGCCAGGTAGGCAACAAGTATGTCATGGTGTTCTCTGGTTATTCAGGCCCCGACTACGGACTGGGCTCCACCAACTCCGCCCTGCGTTATGCTTTCGGCGACAGCCCGCTTGGCCCATGGCGCTCGGGAGGTGTTTTGGTTGATTCCCGTGGCGTGGTGCCAAATGAGGACGGCACACATCTCACCACAACCAATGCCGCGCACAACACACATGGTTCTTTGCAGCAAATCAACGGCCAATGGTATGTCTTCTACCATCGTCCACCGCGTGGTTTTGGCAATGCACGCCAGCCTATGGTGGCACCAGTGAAGATTGAATGGGATAAGAAAGCGGTTGCTGATGGTGGTACTGTCAGAATCACAGCCTATGACCCCTATGCTAAGAACAACGAATGGACGGCTTCTGCCTCCGACGGCACTTGCTATACCGGAGCTGAGGTCACTTCAGAGGGATTCCAGATTTTTGGACTGCCTCCCTACAGTTATTATTCCGCTGGTATCGCATGTTATACGACGGGTAACGAATGGATGCAGGACAACTGGGATGTTTGGAACAATCACATGGACTTGGCGGGAATACGCAACAAAGGTATCATCGGATTCAAGTATTTCGGATT
>Ga0310697_10001647_pt1 | contig 25388 bp, 19 predicted proteins | sample 172DNAGHGlowgp2_FD_203883 | JGI IMG/M metagenome (GOLD analysis project Ga0310697, IMG submission 203883) | Sheep rumen microbial communities from Palmerston North, Manawatu-Wanganui, New Zealand - 1728 DNA GHGlow gp2 (v2) (version 2) | ecosystem: Host-associated > Mammals > Digestive system >...
AGTCTGCCCCATTTGGCCACTCTGGAATCTACCCATTGTGTTATGTTCTTTGAGCCTCTTGTCGGATTCGAACCAACGACCCCGAGATTACAAATCACGTGCTCTGGCCAACTGAGCTAAAGAGGCTTCTATCGTTGTGCAAACAGATACGGGGTGATCTCGTTTGCGGATGCAAAGGTACTGCCTTTTTCCAAACTGACAAATTTTTTCTCACTTTTTTTTCAAAAAAAAATTCAACATCGCTCCAAAAATAGCTACAACACTCTGCAAGTCAAATATTTGCAGCACAAAAAGAATTTAAGCGATATTACCCATCAATTAGGGTCAACAAGGGTCGTTTGCCACAAAAAGGCCCGCCAGCTCGTCATGAGGATGAACTGGCAGGCCACAGTCTTGTATCTTCTATTTTTATATTATAATGTTAGGCTACTTGTCACGGCGTCCTTTCTCGAGCTGGCGCTTGAGGGCGTCCACACAGTTGTCAATGGCTTCCTCGAAGGTGTCGGCCACCTTGCTGGCAAACAGGTCCTCGCTGCGGGGAATCGACAGACGGACGGATGCCTCCTTGTTCATGGCGGTCTCGGGCTTCACTACCTTGAGGATGACCTCGGCGCTGGACACGAGCTCGTTCTTTTTACTCAATTTCTCAACTTTCTTGTTGATGAAATCGTTCAGTTTCTCGGTTGCTTCAAAGTGGATGGCATTGATTTTAATATCCATATTAACCTCCTTTTTTAAGTGCCCGTGGATGGGCGAGTTCATAATTGTGTTGTAATTCACTCAATGTCACATGGGTGTAAACCTGTGTCGCCGCGAGGTTCTCGTGACCCAGCAGTTCCTTGACACTGTTGAGCTCGGCACCATGGTTGAGCATGACGCTGGCAAAGGTGTGCCGCAGCACGTGAGGGCTCAGCTTTCCGGTTCCGCCAGCCGCCGCCAGCGAGTCGTGGACGACATGATACACCAGCGATGGATAGAGCGGCTTGCCGCGCAATGTGACCAGCAGATTGCCACATTGGGGCCTGACATGCGACCTCAACGTGCGATAATGTTCTACCCAGCCCGCCAGTTCATCGCCGTAGGGGACAATGCGGTCCTTGTCACGTTTGCCCCTCACCTTGAGTTCCCGCTTGGTGGTATCGACGGCTGCATCCTGCAATCCGATGAGCTCGCTCAGGCGGATGCCCGTCTCATAGAAAAGCATCACAACGAGGCGGTCACGCACTTGGGTGAAGTCGTCGCGGTCGATGTCGGCATCAAGGACGGCGTCAACTGTCTTCTCGCGCACAAACTTGGGAAGGGGTTTGGGCAGCTTGGCCAGATCAACGCCAGCGGCGGGATTGGTTTTCACCTGTCCCTGGCGCATGAGATAGCGGTAGAGCGCCCTGATGGCCTGGGTCTTGTGCCGCAGAGTTCCCGGGCTGTCGCCTTGATGGGAGCGGCGGTACAGCCATTCCCTGATATCGCCGGTGGTCACCGATGCCAAATCCAGGGGCCGAGAGCCTGCCGTCATGAACGATGTCCACTGGTCAAGGTCACGGCGGTACAGGTCCACCGTACGCCAGGACAGATTGCGCTCAAGGCGCAAGTATTGCAGGAATCGTTCAATCGTCGCGTTCATTACAGATATTACATTGTGTGTGACAAGCAGTGCATGTTCACGGAGCGTGAAGCAGGTGCGCTGCTTTTTGACGTGCTAAAATTAGCAACTTTTTTTATGAAATACAAATTTTTGGCAAAAAAAGCACAAAAAAAAACACAGGAACCATCGCCTGTGCGATAATTCCTGCATTGTATCGTAATGCTAAAAGCGGGATATTACTCCTCACGAGCGCGCAGCTGCTGCACATACTCGGCCTTCATCATCTTCTTGCGGTTGGTGATTGAGGGCTTCTCAAAAGCCTGACGGGTACGCAATTCCTTGATGACACCGGTCTTTTCGGTTTTACGCTTGAATTTCTTGAGGGCGCGTTCGATGTTGTCGCCTTCCTTAACGGGTACAATAATCATAATGAGTTTGTTTTGTTTTTAATGTTTTATTTGTTTGTAAAATGATTGGAATTTCTTTTCCTGGTTGTGGTCCTATAAGGATGACACATCGCCAGCTAACCACGTGCCAAGCGATGCCTTATCGGGTGATATGTATTGATAATCAGTTCTTTACAGTAGGTTTACCAACCTCCTTTCGTTTTAAAGCGCCGCAAAGTTACACATTCTTTCCACAACAGCCAAGCATTTTTTCGTTTTTTTTAAACGCCGCCGAATTAAAAAAAACCACATAAAGAACATTGCATGGATACAGTGACCCATGCAATGACCTAAAATATTGTTATTATGCAAAAGACATCTACCACAGACGGCACCGACTGCCTGGGGTGAAATAGAGTCGTGCCCCTACTTCTTGCGGCTGCGCACTGAACGAATGCCCGTGTTGACAGTCTGGGTGCTGGTCTTGGGCTTGCGTTCCTTGATCTTGGTCTTTTTCTCTTTGGCCTTGGCCTTAGAGGACTTCTTGGAGTCAGACGATTTGGCCTTGCTGCCACGCTTGGTGGTTCGGGTCACAGTTTTCTCCTCACCATCGGTGGCGGCTTCGCCCTCCGTCACTTCGGCACCTTCTTCACCCTCCTCGAGCTCTCCCTCGGCTTCGGCACGGGCCTTTTCCTCGGCCTCAGCACGGGCTTGAAGTACCTCCAGTGGGGGTACCCACAAATCCTGGTTGAAGCTGCGCAGCCTACGCTCGATGCTATCCTGAGCATGCTTGTAGGCCACAGTGTCGGGGAAGAGGTCCTTGAGGGGCTTGTTGCGCAGGTTCTTGGTCTTGATGATATCACCCGTGTACATATTGAGCTTGAAGAAGTCGTCCAAGCTGTAGCGCGGCAGGTTGTTGTCATCGTCGGTAAAGACATACTGCATGGCCATATAGGGGCGGATGTCGTTGAGCTTGACCCAGAACATGGGATAACGCTTGGTCTCACCACTCCAGTCATCCTCCCTGTATTGCACAGGGCAAATGGCCTCGACGCGCGGTTTCATCTGATTGCTGCGGGTGTCAAACTCCCACTTCTCGATGATATAGTAGCTTTGAACCAGATTAGAGTACAGATCGGCATCCTCAAACTCATAGATACGGTTTTTCTCGGTGCTGCCTTTAGCCTCGGTATAGAGGATACCAAAGCGATCCAGCTCGGCTGCTATATCAATCTTGTGCTTATCGTTAAAGATTTCGGCCTCGTAGTCGTAGGCGGCAATCTTATTAGACGTCAACAGTCGCATGATAATGAAGTACAGGCTCTCGCCATCCTCATTGGGCATCTCGGGATAGAACAGGGCCGCATTCTTACCCTTGGCAAAAGGCACCTCACGATATATCACCTTCATCCACTGCAGGTCGGCATCGCTGGGTTCCTTGACTTCATAGAAAGACTGCTGCCGGGTAGTGATGGCCGGAGCTCCGTCATTCTTGTCCTTGTTGCGCTTATCTTCGCCTGTGCGCCTTGTCACCTGGGCATTTCCTGCCAGCGCAAACGAGAGCAACAGCAATGCGATTATCAATCTAAGACTTCTCATATTCTCATTATTGACATTATAAATATTCCATGTTTAGTTGATGATGATCTGGATGGGCGCAATCGTGCGCGTGATGCCATCAGGACCAGTAGCCTTGACATTGGTGATGAAGAATTGCTTGCCATGCTGCATGCGGCGGAAGCGTTCCTTCTGGCGCTCGGTAAAATGAGAGCCGGAACTTACCTCGGGATGGTAGTCACCCATGGCGTCAACAAAGTTACATTCAAACGAGATCACCTTGTAGTCAATGTTGAGCAGGTCATCATCGATCGCTGCATCCAAGCCACTAGCAGCCAGCAAAGCGGCCTTGGACAGACCCGGCTTTCCACCCTTGTATCGGAGCGTTTGACCGTTGGCATCCTTGTAGGAAATGAAGGGCATGGGATCAGGCAGTTTGCGCACCCTGAAGGTGGTGCTGCCCACATTGGTGCGCTGCCCGTCCATCTCGGCGGTCACCGAGATGACACACTCGGCGCCCACCTTGGTGGGACGCGCCACCCAGCCGTCGCCACTCTTGGTGAGCGTGCCGTTGGTCATCGTGGCGCTGATGCTGTTTTGGGGCACGCCAGGCACTGCGATGCTGATAGGGTTGTTGATGCCGGCATAGAGCACGTTCATCATCGTTGCACTGATGGTTGCCAGCGGGTCGATAACCGTATAGCTGGACTTGAAGTCGCGCTTGGTGATCGAACCATCGCGGCCCAAAACCTCGATCCAACCCGAATACTCATAGTTACCAGCCTTGCCCGTTCCCACCTCATAGAGGCCCATGTTGTTGGCCAGACGTCCGCCGTTGACATAGACAACAGGACGCTGGGTGGTATCAATAGCGGCCAAAACAATCTGTGCTTTATATTTAGTTCCACGCATGACGATGCGGGAGTCGGGCACAACAAAGGCATTGACCAGGTTCACACGCAAGTCGCCCAAGTCAACATTGGTAATCATCTGGTTCAAGACCTCACCCTCGGCATATCGGATATCATTCTGCAACTTGGTGAGCAGGGTGATAGCGGCAATGCAGGGCATGTTGTCGAACATAGTCTCTTCCCATGACTTCTTGGTGTTGGCGTTTTCGGCTGTCTTGGGAGGCACGGTTGACAGGGCGGCTTCCAGGTTCTTGCGCTTCTCCGGGTCTTCAAGGAACGAAGACACGAACTGGCGGTACTGGTCGATGCGGGTCCTGAGGAGTTTTCCCTTATTACCCGTTGGCGGCAGCATGACCTGTCCGGCGGCATCGGTATTGTCGCGGCTGCGGATGTTGTTCACATCGGCATCCTCGCCATCGGCAGTCCTGACAATCATGAGCTTGAGTGAGTCGATATAATCATAGAGCTTGTCGGTCTCCCCCACGACCTGGGTCGCCTTGTCGAGCCATATCTTGCCTTTCTCGGGGTTCTTCTCGTTGAAGGCCTCGAGCTGGGCATATAGGGCCTGGTTACGCGCCGAAATGGTGCGGTTGGAGCGTGTCAAACCGTCTTGCACCTGACTGAAGCCGTTGAGCACATCGCTCGACACATTCAGGGCAAGCATGGCCGTCAAGACGATGTACATGAGGTTAATCATCTTCTCTCGCGGCGACATGCGGTTGACGCTCTTATTTTTTGAGGTTGCCATCTATAAGTTTTTCTCTATCGGTTAGAATAGGATTGATGTCGTTAGTTTAATCACAGTTGAGACGCCATCAAGCGTCATTGTCATTGTTGTCGGGCTCGATGCCTGGCATTCCGGGCATGGGACGATACATGTTCACGGTCATCGCCTTGACCATCTTCTCATACACGCTGTTAAGCTGCTTCATGTAGCGCGCCATCTTCTCGGTCTCATCACAATAGTGGGCACTCTCGGCGGCGCTCTTCTCGTACATGTCGCGTATGTCCTTCAGACCACGGTTCACCCGGTCGATATTCTCGAGCTGTGACGAGATGCTCTTGAGCTGGATTTCATAGATAGTGTTCAAGCCACTGATGTTGTGGTTGAGGGCCTGCATCTGATCGACATATCCCGTCGAGCTGTCGGTGATGTTCTTGCTATTATCGGTGATGGCCCGATAACTGCCAAGCAGAGTCTCGCTCACCTCATTCAGGGCCGTTGTCGTGGCCTGGAGCTTCTGCATCTGCTCGCTGATGCCTGCCATCTGGCTCAAGTACTGCTGGGTGGCATCGGTGAGCTCGGCCATGCGCGAGAGCTGGTCACTGGCGGCTGCCATCTTGGCAATGCTCTCGCTCAGCGACAGGGTATCCTCCTCGCTCAGGTTTACTCCTTGGGGCAGACCCACGGCACTCTTGGCCTCGCCGACGCTGACGTTAATGTCACCGCCCTGATACCCTTCTCCACCACCGGCACCGCCAATGATGATACCCCCGCCGCCATTAAAGTCTGGACGGTCCTCGGGATTCTGGCTGGCCAGAACGGGGAACACTTCCTCCCAGTGATATTCCTTCTCAGGTTTGTCAAATGCGGTAAGGATAAACATCAACACCTCGGTACCCATGCCGATACTGAGCAGGTAGTTACCAGCTGGCATGTGCAGGATCTTGAACAACGCACCCAGGATTACGATGGCAGCACCAATACTGTAGGCAAAGTTGAAAAAACGCTGTCCGCTATCACTCTTGAGGAAGCGGCCTGCCTTCTTTTTATATCTCTTGATTTTACCCATCTTTACTTGAACTATAAAAAATTGAGTGTTACGATTTATTCTCTTGTTATATATATTATATGTGAGGATTAGTCCTTGCAGCAGTTCTTGCGCTTGCCCTTGACGAGACCCACCTTGGAACGGACGCAACGGAAACCGATATAGCTGCGCTGCTCGTTCTGGTATTCCCACATGCGCAAGTCGGAGCGCAGGTTGTGAACCACATCCTTCCAGGAGCCACCGCGCACGATCTTGCGCGACATCTTGTATGGATCTTCCTGGGCCACATAGTAGCGGTACTCGGGATTAATATCATCGGTCATGCGGTCAATACTCTCGGTATAGGCTGTCGAGGTCCACTCGCTCACATTACCTGCCATGTCATACAGGCCGTAGTCATTGGGCTCGTAGGTCCCCACAGGTGACGAGATGATGTAACCGTCCTTGACATAATTACCCTCATCGGGCTTGAAGTTGGCATAGAAACAGCCCTCGTCAACGGTGAGAGGCAGGTCGCCGTCCCAGGGATACTTATTCTTGTTTATTCCGGCACGTGCGGCAAACTCCCATTCGGCCTCGGTGGGCAGGCGGAAGGGCTCAACATAGATGCCCTGGTTGCCCAGCGACTTCTTCAGGAACTCGGTGCGCCAGTTGCAGAAGGCGTTGGCCTGTTCCCAGCTCACGCCCACCACCGGATAGTTGTTGTAGTTGCCGTTAGCAAAGTACATGCGCACATAGGGCTCCTGATACGCGTTCTCAAAGTCGTTCACCCAGCACGTCGTGTCGGGATATATGTTGACAATATAGGTGTTGAGGAAGTCAAAGTCGCTCTGCATGGCACGTGTGATGGTCTGGCGGACAATACGTCCCTCGTCATCAATATAGGCCGTATCCTTGCTGATAGTGGGCGGCGTCAGGTCCACCTCGTGATCAGTATTGTAATCACGACGAGTGGGGTCAAAGCGGTGTTTACGCTTGGCGGCCTCGGTGAGGTTATAGACCTCGTAGCGGTAGTTCATCTGTGAGGCGTCAAGTTCCTTGACTCCTGTAATGGGATTGATGCGGTAAACGCTATTGATGGCACGCTCCTCATCCTCGCTGGGGTTCTTCCAGGGGATAGACTTGCTCCAGTCCAGATGCGGGGTCACGGGGTTACCCTCCTTGTCCTCCTCGATCTTGAACTCTTCATTACCGCCATATTGCGGATCGGCAAGCCGCTCACGGATAATCGAGTCGCGCACCCAGTACACAAACTGCTTGTACTTGGAATTGCTCACCTCCATCTCGTCCATCCAGAAGGCGTCAACCGAGATGCCGTGAGCAGTAGAGTCGATACCCCACACCGAGTCTCGCTCGCTGGGACCCTCGCGCATCGATCCGACATCAACAAGCACCATGCCATAGGGCGTGGTCTCGTTAAACACGGTGGCGCCTACGCCAGTGACTTCACCGCCATAGCCTCCACCCTTGCGGACTGAGCTGCACGACACGGTCGCCACGGCGACCAACAGTATCAAAATTAGTTTCTTCATATTCTTACATTAAGCGAACGCTTTTTTGTTTGTTCTTGTTCTTCTCGGGTTTCACCAACTTCACAAAGTAGGTGACAAAAACCTCATGGCTGCCAAAGGTTGCCTTACTGATGGCCGATACCGGATAATCATAGGCATATCCAATATAAGCATCCTTCAAGTTCACACCGATAAAGGCTGTGACAGCATCCTTGTAGCGGTAGCCAGCACCGATGCTGAGCGTGCGGTTATACCGCAACGTCGCTGCGACTTGAGCGGTCCAAAACTTGGAAGACATCGCAAACATCGCAGACGGTTGTATTTCAAATAACGTATTATTAATGGGAATATTGCCACCACCCATAAAATAATAGCTACGGCTCACGTTGAACTCATAATAGTCGATAGCCTCGCGGCTCTGCTTCAACTCGATGCTGGGTGATGTCACATGGGTTACCGAAAAACCAGCCCAGTAGCGAGGGGATGAGAAAAAAACACCCACATTGGCATCAAATGACGTGCCCGAAACATCCTGCTTGGGGATGGCCTCGTCATTACCCTGGCTCTCATCGTCACCCACCTCGGGCGTTATCGCCTCCTTGGCACGGAATGTCTGGGAGAAAATGCCTGGCTGAATGCCCACGCTCAACGTGTGGCGTCCAAACCTCTTCTTCCACGCCAGCTGAGCACCAATGCGCGTGTTGGTGAACAGGCCAATGCGTTCAAACTCAGCTTTCAAGCCCACACCAAATCGCTGGCTGAGCAGCTTGTAAGGCATATCGGTGGCGAGGTAGAAGTTCATGGGCGCATTCTTGAAGTCCACCCACTGCATGCGGCTTCCCAGGTTGATGTTGATACCATTGAGCTCGCCAGCCACGGCAGGATTGTAATAGGATTTCCCTACCCAGAAGTGTGACATCGCCGCATCGACCTGGGCCTTCATCCCCAGCGAAACGGCAACTATCAGGGTCACAGCGACCAGCAAGCGTTTTATGTCAATTAACATCACGGTCATCAACCAGCATTAATTTTACTCAAAATAGAAGGTGACTATAACCATATTATTGGTCACTTTATTAACACTCTGGGAGAACCGAGTCAGTTCAGGACTATCTTCAAGATCAGGGCGGTTCTTGTCCAGGATATTCTTCAAGCCAAAGCAGAACTTGACCTCAGGACACAACTTGAAGAAGGGCATATAGAAGTCGCATCCCATACCCACGGTCAACATCAAGTCTCCGTTTTTCAATTTCAGTTGCTCGCTGTGGTCCTTGGCCAAATCATGGGCATACATCACTCCACCTGTAAAATAGGGACGCATGTTATGATAACGCTTAGCGCTCATCTTCAGGTCGATGGGAAGAACAATATAGGTGGACTTCACATTCTGGCTCTGCTTGTAATGGCTTTGTTCGATCCACTCGGGGTTGCCCCTGTGGTTGAGGAATTGCACCACCTTGTTACCAAAGTACAAGCCCGGCGACACCCTCAAGTTGAAGTGCTCAGCAAGACGCAAGTCGGCCAGCACGTTCACACTGAAACCCGGCGAGATTGCTTGCACGTCGGCATACCACTCCTCGCCATCATCGGTGATGTAGCCATTATTGGTAATGGCTAGATTCTGGAAATTCATGCCCACCGAGAAGCCAAAATGCACAGGCTTGACATCGGCATAGGGTCGATTAAGAATCATGTCATTATCCTGGGCTTGCGCTACTGCACACCCCAGAATAATCAACAACATCGCTGCTATATGTCTCAGCTTAGTCAGGTCCATTTACCCATAATAACGCAATAATATCCCCGTTATTGCTCACAAAGTGCCTAAAAAAATGATGATAACATCTTTTTTACGCATCATTGAGCAGGGAAACAGACCCTCCCCGCATCAGAAGCCCGTAAGGTGAACGGTATCATCTGAGGCTTCTACACCGCCCGCAACAGGAGTTTTTTAACGGGACGGGTGAACAACCGGTTAACCAGCCAGGACATCAACAGGTCGATGGGAACGACCAGCCAGGGCAACAATGAATAGGGATTGATGCTACCCAAGTCCAGAAAGTCGGCCAGGGCCGAAGTTGAGGGTTGCCCGAAACCGATGTGGACAAGTAACGGTACCATGAAGTAGGTGAATGCGATGGCTGCCACACGTTGCAGCATGAAGAACTCGAACGCCACACCGCTAATCCACTGCATCGGCTTGGATGCCAACACCTTGCCCCACACGCCCTCACGCTTGTTGTAATGCACACACACCAGCAATAGGATGGTCACAGGAATCCACCACAGGCACATCTCGCTGAGCCTATAGAAACCTTCACTGTTGTCCTCGACCATCATGGTCAACGCCGACAAGAACGCTAAGGCCACCAGCTCGGCATCGGTACCGTTGCCCTCGTCATTATTGAGAAAGGGCATGCGCTTGAGCAGGGGCAACACCTCAACCAGCATCATACCCAGCACAAAGCCGATGATGCGGAAGGGCGGGAACACTGTCATTGCGATAAACCCCAGTTCATCGGTCAAGAGCATTACCGTGAGGCAAACCACGGTGAGCGCCGCAACAAGCATCAGCTGGTGCCGCAACCTCAAGGGCATAAACCACCGCGAGAGAAGCGGGAAGCACAGATAGCAGAATAACAGGGCACTCAAGAACCAGGAGAACTGGTTATAGGAGAAGTAGATGTGGTGGCACATCGACCAGCTGTGCAGCAGCGTGAAGTTGAGTGTCAGTGCCAGCGGATCAATCACCAGCTGACCCGTCAAGTAAAGCACCAGCAGCAGCAAGGCCAGTGTGAACCAGTGTAACGGGTAAATCTTGATGGCGCTGCGCAAGGCAAACTTCTTATAGCTCCTCATGTCGAGCGAATGGAAGGGGTGCTTCATCTGCATGAGCATGCCACTAGCCATGAAAAAGAAAAACACGCCTGCCGGCATCAATACAAACCGATCGACACCCATGTGATAGAGCACAATAATGGTCGCAAATATGGTGCGCCAGCCATTGATGGTTTTTATCATATTGTAGTTGTTTGTTTTTGTTGCTAGTTGTTAGTTTGATGCGTCACGGGTCTAGGCAGGCTGTTGGCTGAATCTTTGTTTGACATATCGGTTCACGGGGCGGGTAAACACTCGGTTCACCACCCAACATATCACCAACAGTAATGGCCACACCAGGTAGGGTAACTTGTCGTTGATGTCAAAGCCAAAGTGACCCGCAAAGGGTGCCAACACATAATTATAAATCTGGAATGCCACAAACTGCATCATGAACATCTCAAACGTGATATTGCCCAGCCACTGGAACGGTCTGCTGACCAGCAAGCGCCCTATGGCGCCCTCATGCCCATCAAGCAATGCCGACACCAGCAAGATAGCCCCCATGGGCAGGATCCATATCAGGTCGTCATCCCAGGGGATGAGAAACGACGAATTCATGTACACCACTTGGATGGGCACCCACATCAAGAAGGCGACCACCTCAATTACCGTTGCTGTATAAAACCCCACATTGCGGCAACGCTGCTTGAGCATCTGGTACAGGTGGAAGCAAGTCAAGCCGGCAACGATATCAGGCAGATGGGACAACGGACAATCCTTCACTCGCTCTCGACCTGGGATGTCAAGGGGGACTAGAATCAATGCCAGCACTGCCATCAGCACCATCAGCACCAGCACCTTGTTCCTGAGCCTGGCGCGATACAGCCAGTGAGCCAGCAGGGGATAGAACAGGTAACAGTGGATGAGCACCGCCAGGAACCAAGCCACAGGATTGAGTCCATACCTGAAATCGTGCTGAGGGAACCAGCACTGTAGGAGCACCGCGTTCAGCGCCGTCGAGAGCCAGTTGATGGATTTATCGCTCAACAGGAGGGTCATCACAATCAACACTGCCAACGCCAGCCAGTGTAACGGGAGCAGCCGCATGGCATGACTCATGAAGAAATGCCCATAGCGGCGTGGTGTGAGACGGTCAAACGGATACTTCAGCGCCAGGAGAAAGGCACTCGAGATAAAGAAAAAGGTCACACTCATAGCACCCGCATTGGACAGGCGGGTTGTACTGTGGAGTATCACCGTGATGATCACTGCGATTCCACGCCATGAGTTGATGGTCTTTATCATTTTTTGTGCGAAATTACAAACAATTGGGCAAAGATCATTTAAAAAACCAAATATTTTGTAATTTTGCAGCCGCAAAAATGACAAATACCGCCTATAGCAATAAATCAGGAAACCGAGGTTCCAAATTCATCAAGGACATCGGCATTTATGCCATTGGTAACATCGGGTCAAAGCTCATCACCTTCCTGATGGTGCCTTTGTACACCTATTTTGTGCACGATAGGTCCGATTTCGGTTTCTATGATATCAGCCTGACCATCTGTTTCCTGCTATTGCCTTTTGTCACACTGCAGCTGCGTGACGGTGCCTTCCGCTTCCTGCTCGATTGCGACGACCGCGAGCAGCAACAGCGCATCACCACCTTTGTTGCCCGTGCAATGATCACTACCCTGTCACTATCAGCGATGGTCACGGGAGTGCTGGCATTGACCACCAGCATTCCCTACCTGGGTTATATCCTGGGGCTGCTCATTGCCTTGTCGCTGCAAGAGGTCTATTCCCAAGTTTTCCGCGGGTTGGGCAACAACCGTGCCTTTGCCTTCACCGGCATCTTGTCAGCACTGGGCATCGGTGTGTTCAGCATCCTGTTTGTCGCCTTGTTGGGATGGGGCATCAAGGGTGTGTTCCTGGCCAACATTGTGGCCCGAGTGTTGGCACTAGCGCTGGTCGAGGCCCGTGTTCGGCTCATCACCCGCAACACTCGCTGGTCGCTCAATTCACGTGAGGTGGGGCGTGACATCATCCGCTATACCCTACCCTTGCTGCCTGGCTCACTGTGCTGGTGGCTTACAGGCAGCAGTGACCGCCTGTTTATCAAGAGTTTCCTGGGTCTGGACGTCAATGGCGTGTATGCAGTGGCCGTGCGTTTCACTGGCATTATCAACACGCTTGCCATCATCTTCTATCAGGCATGGCAAGAGACGGCCATCTTGCAGTACCATAGTCCTGACCGCAACCGCTTCTTTTCCAAGATGTTCAATGGTTACATCTTCCTGCTGGCCGTCATTCTGGTGGGTTATATTTTCATGCTCAAGGTGTGCTATGGCTGGCTTGTCGCTCCACAGTACCGCGAGAGCCTGAACTACATTTACCCATTGGGCATCTCGGCTGTGATTTTCGCCATATCAGCATTCTTTGACATGGGCTACCAGTGCGCTAAGGACACCAAACGCACCCTGCCGGCCATCATTCTGGCAGCCATCGTCAACATCCTGCTCAATTTTGCCTTGATCAAGCCCCTGGGCGTGTATGGTGTCATTGTCACCCAGCTCGTGTCTTACATCGTGCTGGTCATCTACCGCTGGCACGACATGAAGCGTTATTTCACCTTGAAGGTGAGCCAGCGCACGAGTGTGCCAGTCATAACCATTCTTTTGAGTTTCATACCCTTCTACTACAATAGCAACCCTTTGATAGACGTCATCTTTACAGTTGCGGCACTTGCGATTATCACTTGGAGTTGCAACAAGGAAATCAGGCAGTTTATATTCTCAAAATTGCCCAAAACACACAACGTGACAAAATAAATCCCACCGATTCTCGTTTATAGTGTACAAGTCAAACACTATTCATTAACCGTATGAAATCAAGATTACTTATAATGATGATTGCGGCAGTAATGCTGTTGTCATGTCAAACAACTAAAGAGAACAACCTGCCTTACTTTAAGGATTTGGCGACGATGACCAGCGGGAACTTGCCTAACCCTCAGAGCGATTATCCCATCTCGATTGCTCCCGACGATGAGCTGGTCATCTCGATCACATCGGCTATTCCCGAGGCCACAGCAGCCTACAACCTGCCGATGGACAATCCCGCCACGCGAGGCAACCTGAGGACGTCAACACAACCACGCACACAGACCTACATTGTTGACGAGCAGGGATATATCATGCTTCCCGTACTGGGACGCATCATGGCCAAGGGCAAGACAATAGCCCAGATAACTCAGGAAATCACCGCATTGGTTTCTCAAAACGTGAAGGACCCCTACGTGAGAGTGGACATCGTCAACTTTGCCGTCGATGTCATGGGCGAAGTGCGCGCCCCACAGCGTGTGTATAGCGGGCGTCAAAATTTCACCGTGCTTGATGCCCTGGCACAATGCGGCGACTTGACCGAATTTGGAATGCGGGACAACGTCATCATTATCCGCACCCAGGACGGCAAGCGCAGCTACCAGCGACTCAACCTCAACAGCAGCGATGTGTTCAACTCGCCTTACTTCTACCTCAAGCAGAACGATGTGATCTATGTTGAGCCCAACAAGATACGCGTTGACAATTCCAAGTACAACCAGAACAACGCCTTCAAGTTGTCGGTTATCTCCACGATTGTGAGCAGCGTCTCGGTCATCGCTTCGCTTGTTATCGCTTTAACCAGATAATCATCAGTCATGACAGATATTAATACTAATAACAACAATCAGCAAGAAGAACAGGTTTTTGACCTGGGTGCGCTCTTCGACAAGTACAAACGTTACTGGTGGCTATTTCTCTTGTCACTGGTCGCTTGCCTGTGTCTGGCCTATTTCTACCTCAAGGTCACCAACAGGGTATATGAAGTGAAAGCAGTTGTGCTCGTGGCACAGGAAGACAACAGTTCAAGCGCGGGCGCCAACCTGCTCAAGAGCATGAAACTCGTGAGCGGAGGAGGAAAAGTCGATGACGAAATGATCGTGTTCTCGTCACAGGAGCTGTGCACCGAGGTGGCACGCCGGCTCAAGCTCAACCGCCGTTATATCGAGGACAAGGGATGGTACAAGCCCGTTGTTGACCACTATAACAACTCACCGGTCGAGGTCATTGCGCCCGAAGAAATGTTCGACACTTTGTCATCAATCAGTTTCAAGATCGACATCAACAAGCAAGGTCTGGCCAGCATCAAGGCCAATAGTGGCCGTGACAAACTGGCCAACTTCAAGGATCTGCATTTACCGGCTACCATCAAGACCACCTATGGCACTTTCACCATCAAGACCACCGAGGACTACAAGCCCAACAAGCCTTGCCACATCAAGGCTTCGCTCATCGGTTCACAGCATGTGGGACAGAGCCTGAACAAGAAAATCAAGGTCAAACTCATTTCCAAGAAGGCCAACGGTATCAACTTGACCATCAACGAGAACGTCAAGAGCCGCGGTAAGGATATTCTCAACACGCTTGTCAACTTGTATAACGAGCGTGGACAGGAAGAAAAGGATGAACAAGCCATCAACACGGCCAAGTTTATCGATGAGCGTCTCGCCCTTATCTACAAGGGGCTGACAAGCAGTGAGGCCGATATCGAGGCCTTTAGGCACCGACACAACATGATTAATGTCGAGATGCAGATGAAGAGCGCCATGGCCAAGCAGGAAATGGCCGACCACGCCATCATCAAACTGGAGACCAACAAGCGACTGCTGGGCATGGTCAAGGAGTTTGTCAACGACCCGGCCAACAAGCACAGCTACATTCCTTTTGACGTGGACTCGAGTGCCGCGTCGGGATCCATCAAGGCCTATAACAACCTGCTCACCAAGCGTCAGGAACTGGAGCATTCGGCCCAGGGCGACAACTTTGCACTCAAGCGCATTGATGAGCAAATCGAGAGCATGCACCACAATATTGTGAAGGGCATCGACTCCTCCATCAAGGGCATCAACATGCAGCTGAGCCGAGCTCAGAACCGCACCAGCTCGGTGGACAACGACATGGACAAGGTTCCCACCCTCGAACGCGAGGCTCAAGACCTGTACCGTCAGCAAGGCATCCAGAATACGCTCTACACCTTCCTGTTGCAGAAGCGTGAAGAAAATTCTCTCGTTCTTGCTGCCACCACGCCCAAGGGTAAGATCGTCGATCATGCCTATGCCTCGATCAACCCCATCAAGCCTGCCAAGATGAAGATTTATTTCCTGGCTCTGGTCATGGGATGTCTCATCCCACTGATGTTGCTGTTCCTCAAGAATCTGCTCACCACCAAATTCTCCTCTCAAGAAGAGTTGCAGGGCATCAGCAAGGCGCCCGTCATTGGCGAGATATGTCACAACCGTCATCGTTCACCACTGGTGGTCAAGGAGGGCAAATCCTCCTCGATTGTCGAGCTGTTCAGACTGTTGCGCAACAACATACAGTTCATGCTGCCCACCGTCGAGGACAAGGTGCTGCTGGTCACCAGCTCGGTTTCGGGCGAGGGCAAATCATTTGTCAGCCTGAACCTGGCTTCTTCCTTCTCGCTACTGGGCAAACGCGTGGCCCTGGTGGGTATGGACATACGCAGTCCCAAACTGGCCGAGATGCTCAACATCAATGATGCACCTGGCGTCACCGCCTTCCTGGCCAAGCCTAATGTGACTCTCGATGACGTGATACAGCATTGCCCCGAAGTCGAGAACCTCGACATCATCGTGGGTGGCACAATTCCTCCCAACCCCTCGGAACTGCTGTTGACCAACCGTGTCCAAATGCTCATCGACCAGCTCAAGGAGCGTTATGATTACGTCATTATCGACTCGGCTCCCATCGCCATGGTCAGCGACACCTACTCGCTGGCACGCTATGCCCATGTGACCGTCTATGTCACACGTGCCAACTACACCAAGCGCAACCTGGTGCGCTACATGAACAATGCCCTGGCCCGCCGACAGCTCAACAACGTTGCCGTGGTACTCAACGACAGCAACCCCAAGATGTCGCAGGGCTACGGCTACGGCTATGGGCAAGATAAGGACTAAGTAGCCAATAGTTCACAGTTATTTTTAGGATTTAGAATTCATCATTCTATATAGAGAGCCCTGTAGCCATGCAACTGACCAAGTCCATAATCATCGAATACGCCCTGCTGGGCGTATTCTGGGTTTTGGGAACTGTGGGCTTTATCTGTGACGAGCTTGTTCCCGGGCTGGAGTCGTTGCGCACCTACATCTTGCTGGCATGTGACGGCATGCTGGTGCTAATGGGCTTGATGACCGTGCGTCACCGCACCGACATCCTGCTTGTCGGGTCACTGCTTCTCATCGCGCTTGGGAGCAGCCTGGTGTTGAACAGGCTGCCTGTCACCATGACATTCAACGGAATGCGTGTGTTCATCGGCGCGTTGTTCTGTTACCCGATTTTCCGCTACTTTTGGGACGCGCCAGGGCGACGCGACCATTTCGTCAAGGTATTTGACAAGAATCTGGAGTATTTCCTGTGGTTACAGGTGCCTTGCATCTGTTACCAGTTCATTGCTTACGGTGCCGGCGACCACGGTGGCGGCTCATTGGGCAACTGGTACTCGGGCACCATCTCGATGATGATTTATCTCATTTCCTTCTACCTGTTGAGAAAGCGCATCAACCCGAGACACTTTGTGGGCTCCATCATGAAAAACGCCAAATATGTGCTGCTGTTGACACCCACATTCCTGAACGAGACTAAGATCAGCTTTGTGCTGCTGGTACTCTACTTCATCCTGATGATGCCCATCGACAAGCGCATGTTTACCCGTGTCCTGCTCGTCACGCCCGTCATGTCGTTATTGTTTGTAGTGGGCTACATGACCTATAAGATGACCTACACTGGCGACGTGAGCAGGACAGCCGATAGCCTTGACATCTTCAGTGAAGAATACCTGATGGAATACATGTTCATGGATATGGAGCATGCCGAGGAAGACGCGACATGGAACATGGAAAATAACGAGAACGGCATTGCCGACATTCCACGCGCCACCAAATTCCTGCTATTGCCCATGTTTGAAGAGGAGAACCCTGGCCACATCCCATTCGGCTTTGGCGTCGGCCACTTCAAGGGCGGCACCAAGATGGATCACTCCGAGCTATATGACCAATATGAATGGTACTTGATTGGAACAATTCCCTATTTTATCCACGTCTATTTGCAGTTGGGTGTTGCGGGCATATTATGGTATCTCGCATTCATCATCTCGATTTTTGTGCGTCACCCCAAGGGATACTCCAAGCGGGACCTGAACATGCAGCTTTTCCTGGTGATGCTCATCGGCATCAACTTTTTCTATATCGAATCGCTGCGTGACCCTGTGTTCTGCATCGTCCTCTATGGCCTGGCAGCAGGCGCATGGCTGCCCGATGCAGTTGCCAGCGAAGAGCCATCCGAGAGAATGAAACTCAGCCGAGCAAACGCTTAAGTCGCCGGTTGTTCACCACACACCAGTGGCACAACCGGGGGTAATGCAGCAGCAGTTGCAGCACAGCAGCCCGGCGCGGCAGTTTGTAGCTGCGGTCGTTAATGGCCTTGTTGACCCATGGGCGGCTCGTGTCAAGCGGATAAACATAAAAAGCAAGCCTCTCCAGCTTCATGCACAGCAACTCCTGCTCCAGGGCATCCAGTTTGCCCCGAGATTGCAGGTTATTCTCTACCAACGTGAAAAATCGTTCCCAGTTAGTTTGACTAGTCAGATGGCGGCTAGTGACCGTCAAGGATGTTGGCACATAATAATACTTCACGACCGGCTTATTATAAATCCCGACTCGGTTAACATAGGCACTCATGCAAATGTTCATATAAACATCCTCATTTGGGAACACTTGATCTTTAGGCGGAAAAACTTCTTCACGATACACCTCGCGACGGCCCAAATTGCCCCATGAGGCACACATGCAGCGACGATCGAACAGAAAATGCAGATATTCATCACCCGTCAACACTCCTTCAAAAGGATGAGGAACTTCATAACTTTCCTCTTCTCTTACCTTAACAAATGAACCATAGGCCAAATCCAGCTGATTGGTTTCACACCTATCGTACAAGAAAGTTATGGCGTCAGGCAATAGTTCATCATCGGCATCCAGATAGGCAATAAAGTCACCCGTTGCAGCCTTGAAACCGTTATGGCGGGCTTCAGCTGGCCCCAGATTCTCCTGATGGACGACCCTCAAGCGCTTGTCCTGTTGCGCCAGTTGGTCGGCAACGGCGCCAGTCTCGTCGGTCGAGCCATCATCCACGATCACCACTTCGATGTTAGTATATGTCTGTGCCAAAGCGCTTGCAACACTACGTGGCAGATATCGCGCGGCATTGTAGGCAGGGATAATGATGGATACTAATGGTGACATATCGATGACTTGTAATTTTTTGGCAAAGATACGATGTTTTTTCGAGAATAAACATTACTTTTGTCATTTAGTCTAATAGATCAAATAGCTTATGACAATGAAACAGTTCTTGAAATACTGCTTAATCGTGATACTGTTTGGCATGACCACCCTTGCCGGTCAAGCCACGACCTTCAATATCGAGGTAGCTAAAATACGTGGTGACTTGTCGATGGAGTTGCGCCGCATTAGCGCTAACGCCACCTATAATGACACCATATTCCTCAACTTCGGTATGGGCACCTACACCCTGGATGGGGCTGTGGACATGAAATGTAATGTCGTCATGGCAGGCTTAGGAGTTGACAAATCTCTATTCGTTCTCAATAAAGATGACAAAAAGCCATTGAAAGGCAGTGACTCATATCTGACTATCCGAGGTACACTTGAGCGCCCCATCAAGGTTTTCATTCGTGATTTGAGCATCAAGCTACAGGAACATAAAGGCATCTGGTGGGAAAAGTCAGGGTTTCACGCAATAAAAATCTATCACGCCGACGAGGTTGATATCCGCAACGTCAACAGCACCATGTCCAATGCGTTCATCACCAATTTCGATTTGCGTGTCTGCTCCAATGTGAATATCGAGAATTGCACCATCAGCAACTACAATAATTGCAAAAGTGGCGGCAACCTGTGGTTGCGTGGAGAAATGCACAACATCAACATTCACCACAACAAAATCTACAAGTATGGTAATGACGAAGCTGTTGCGCTTTTTAATAAAACCATCAATGCCAATAAGGACATCATGGGCAACATCAGCCGCACCAACATCAAAATCACAGATAATGAATTCCACTATCAGCATAACGACAAACTCATTGATGGTCTCTATAACGAGATGATTTTCTCGGTGCTGACCTCACTCGAAGACAATGAGCACTGCTGCGATATGCGTGGTTTTGAACTCGCAAGAAACAAATTTGTGACAAACGACCTGTGCAACAGGGTACTCCATTTCCAATTCAAACCTGTTGACAAACACAAGGATTTTGTCATTCACGATAACGAGTTCATCAGTAACAAAGTCAACTCATCCGAAACGTTCTACCACATGGATATTGACGTGTGGGACGCCTCTACTCAACAAGATATTATCGAAGTTAAAAACAATACTGTCATCAATAACTACGCCATCATGAACCCCTATAATGGGTCAGGATATACCTTCTTGCTGGTACGTGGTGGCAATGTACTGCTCGATGGTAATATAATCACTAACAGAATCACAAGAAGCCCCAATGGCCAGAGCTATGGAATTAACCTGTTGTGGTCTGGTCAAGAAGGTGGCTCTGCAACCTTGCGCAATAACGTGTGCAAGGGACTGGCACGCATTGCTACCTTAGAGTCGGGCAAGGGAATTGGTCAGTTTTCCCTAAGCGCTTACAATAATTATTTCCAGGGACGGACTTCCATCTATTGCAAGATAATTGACAAACTTAATCTTGACTTCAGGAACAACACGTTTGATTGCAACCATGAGAGTTTCTTCTTGGAGGACTTTGCCAGCAAGGGGAACGTTATCTTTAATAACAATAAGGTTACTGTTTCAACGGGTATCGGCAAGCTCATGACTCATTACGGAAAGGCCTCCACATCATCCATGAGATTTGAGAAACTGGAAGTCACCGGCAACGAGTTTCATGGGGTCAAGAATCAAAATGAGATGATGAAGCACATCACTAACGTGAAGAAGCGCAAAGTCAAATCCAACGCATTTTATTCAAAGTGAGAGTCCTAATTATCAATTGTATCCTCTCGACTGCCGAGAAAGGCGTCATCACTCCCAAAAAGTCCATTTGGGATTGCATGATCAGCACCTTTGCGCGCGGTTTTATCGAACTGGGCCACGAGGTCACCTTGCTGGCATCCCAGGAATTCAAGCCCACCAACGACGAGCAACTGCCCTTTGAAGTCATTTACTTCCCCTCACGATGGCCCCGTGTGTTCAAACCCGATTTGCTGCCCTGGCCCATGCGAATGCGCTCATGGCTCAAGCAGCATTCGGCCGATTTTGACGTGGTGATAGCCAGCGAATCTTTCCAAATATCCACATTGATAGCGGCTACGGTTTGCTCTCCCAAACTACTCATCTGGCAAGAGATGGTGAGGCACCAGCGCTTGTTGTTTAAACTGCCCTCCAAGCTATGGCACAATCTCATAGTGCCGTCTTTCATGCGACAGGTTACAATCGTACCACGCAGTGAGCCTGCCAAGCGGTTCATGAGCCGTTACAGTCATCACGTGAGTGACATCATCGTGGATCATGGGACCGACGCCACAGTGCTCTACCCCTGCGATGAACACGACAAGTCATTTATCGTCATCGCTCGGCTGGTGCCAGGCAAGCATGTTGATAGCATCATCACTAAATTCAGCCGTCTTGTTGCGCTCGAGCAATACCACGACTACCGTCTTGACATCATCGGCGACGGCGACCAGAGGACCCAGTTGGAAGAGCTGGTGAACCGGTTAGGCATTAACAGTCACGTCACTTTCCACGGTTTCATGCCCCACAAAAGGCTGGCCAAACCATTGAGGCGGTCACTTGCCCTACTGGTCGATACCAGCAATGACCTGAATATGCTCACGACCATTGAGGCTATCACCAGCGGTACGCCCGTGGTCACCAACACCATCCCGTCCACTGCCTCATTCATCGCGGCTCACGGTCTGGGCGTCGTTAGAGACGGCTGGGACGAGAACGACCTCATCCAGGTCATCCGGGACTATGATAAAATGCACAAGGCTTGTGTAAAAGAGGGTAAAGAACTCACCAACGTCGCCTGTGCCCGCAAGATGATAGCAATCGCTATTAATTAACACTTTGCGGCCTAAAAAGATGGTGTTTTCATATAATATTCACTCTTATTAAGCGTTAATTCTATAATTAACCTAGTGATCCACATGAAAATAATCAGAACACATATTACCCTCCTCTTTATGATCTTCTCGGTCTTATGCCTATCGGCACAAAGCGGTCTAAGGCCCCGAGGTGATGTGAACTGCGACTGGGAAGTGAATATAGCCGATATTAACGCGCTTCTTGACTCGGTGATGAATGGTGCAAAGTACCACTCATTCTATAGCTATGCCACCGACGTGAATGGTGATCAGGAAATCAACATCGCCGACATTAACATGATAATCAGTGCCATAGTCGGAAACAAAATTCTTCCCATGCCCTCTTTTTCAGGAACGCTGCCCGTGCTGTACATTAATACTGAGGGGCATCACAACATTGACAGCAAAGAGGAATATCTTCATGCCGACTGGTGGCTCGATGCCATGGATATCCAAGGCTATGAATCCATCGGGTCGCCACAACAGCCTCTAGGGATGCAGATTAAAGGACGAGGTAATGCCACCTGGAAAAACAATGGAAAGAAACCACTAAGGCTAAAATTGGACAAAAAGCACGAAATGCTTGGCATGCCATCCAACCGTCACTGGGTGCTACTTGCCAACGTCAACTATTGGAAAGGGAAAATCAATGATGCATTACCACTTGAGATTGGGCGTCGAATGGGGATGGGTTGGAATCCCCTACAAGTTCCTGTTGAAGTGGTGCTTAATGGGCAATACATCGGTCTCTACTTCCTGACTGAAAAAATCCGTGTCGATAAGAATCGTGTAAATATCATTGAACAGGATGAGAATGAGACTGACTCATACAATGTGACAGGAGGCTGGTTGTTGGAAATTGACAACTATAACGAGCCGAACAAAATCACCATTCACTATGGTGATGATCGTGCCATTTGGTTCACTCCACACTCTCCTGAAGAGCCAAATGAAGTGCAACGCGACTATATTACAGATTATCTGAACAAGACTACCGCAGCCATTTACACCAATGACAAAAATGACCGGACATGGGAGAAATACATTGATATTGACTCTCTGGCCGTTTTTTACATAGTACAAGAAATAGTCGATAATATTGAGTCCTTCTCAGGCAGTTGCTTCATGCATAAAGAGCGTGGAGACAGCACTAAACTAATCTTTGGACCCATGTGGGATTTTGGTTGCACCTATTATCGATGGACCGAGACCTATGAATTCAATGAGTTCATCTACGAGAATGTACCCAATTTCAGCACCATGAAATGGATTGATGAGATTGTCAAATTCCCTCATTTTCAAGACCGTGTAAGATATCATTGGAACCGTTTCTATAAAGACGTATATCCCACAATCGACGAATATCTTGACAATTTTGCAGCTAGTATTAATCAAGCCGGTGAATGTGACTTTGAACGCTGGCATGATTGGGGTTCAGATAACATTGTCCTCAGACTTAACCTCTATGGAAAGCCCAGCTTCCACAAAAAGGTCGCTTGGCTCAACTCGCAGTGGGGAACACAGGTCCCTTAATACTTCTTGACCGGGAGGTAGCGATAGGTCTGAGATGCTATGGTATCCCAGTTGTAGGATTCCAGGTCGTAGTGGTGGGGGGCATTGGATGTATCGAGCTGGCGAGTAATGGCTGCTGCTAGCGCATCGACGTCCCTAACGGTGAAATAGTCCTGCTCGGGCAAATCGACCTGGCGGGTGCCGGGAATGTCACTGCACACGATGGGAAGGCCATAGGCCATGGCTTCGAGCAACACCATCGGGAAGCCCTCGTTGACCGACGGCAGGACAAAGCATCGGGCATGGCTATATAGCTGACGTAAGTCCTCACCGCTGGTATATCCCGTGAAAATCACTTTCTTATTGACATCCAACTGTTCCAGCCGCTCACGGTAGGCACTGTCGTGGTCGCTGTCACCAGCAATGACTACTTGTTGCACTTGGGGAAGCCGATTGGCTGCCTCGACGAGATATTCCAGCCCCTTCTCGGGCGTGAGCCGACCCACGGCTAGCAGGTATTCACCCTGGCGGATGCCGTGCCGGTCGAGGAAGGTTGTCGAATCGCTACGGGTAACGGCATCGATGCCATTGGGGATAAAGACGCTCTTGTCGAGGGCTCCGCATTTCTTCATCTGGAACTTGTTGACAAAGATGATGCGGTCGCTGTAGCGAAGGGAGATGCGCTCACACTGCCGCAGCAACCAACGCTCAACAGCGTTCCACTTGTCATGCTCGTAGTTGGGGCTATGATAGGTCAACAACACGGGCAGACCCCTTAGGCGCAACAAGGGCGCCAGTATGCCTGGCCCGATGTTGTGGATGTGAACCACATCGGGGCGGTGAAACATGATGTGAAACACACTCAAGAGGGTGTGCAACATGGCTTCAAAGCCCTTGATGCGGGTCGAGGGCAGGTCGATATACTCGATGTTGGGGAAAGTCTGGGCCGATTGCTCGGTCAAGTAGGCTCGGCGACGATAGAGGCGCACGCGCACATCCTGCATGTGGGTATAAAGATGATAACTATGAGCCTCGACCCCACCCTGAATGCCAGGAAAACCGCGGGTGCCGATAACTGCTATCGTCTTCATAAAGATTTGTGTTTAGTTTCTAGTCCCTGGTTTTTAGCGATAATACTAACGCCCAAAACCTAATACCTAATGCCTTAATCCCAGGAGAGGTCTTGACCCTTACGGATGCGCCACTTGTTCTTGAGAATCCACATGATGGGTACCCATGGACGGCGCACCATATCGTGACGCTCGGTGACGATAAAGGTGCAGTTGCGCTTACAGTTACGCACCTTCTCCATCGCCTGGCGAGCCTTGTCGCTGGCCATGATGTTCTCAAAGGTATCTTCCTTGATATTGCCGATTTTCCACTCCTCGCCACTACCGTTGCATGGCGTCACATTGCCCCACGGGTCGATGAAGAAGAAATCGCTCAACGCACCACAGGGTGGACGGTACGCGTCGGTGTCACCTCGCAGGCGGCGATGGATTGACCGGTTGAAGTAGGCACGGCCATAATCCTTCAGGCGGTCCTTGAGGTGACGGCGCTTGCTGGTGAGCAACGCCTTGACAAACAACTCGTGCTGGCGCAGGGCTTCCTCACTTTCGATCTGGTTATCATCCTTATGGAAATACCATGAATTGTGCACCGCACTATTGCCCAACTCCACATCCAGGGCCACACACAGGTCATACAGGTGGAGCAGATCCTTGTAGTTGTCGGGCGAAATGACCACCGAGAAGCCTATGTTCTTGCACTTGGTCTTCTTGAGTTCCAACATGGTGCGCAGGGCATGGTCAAAGCCGTCTTTGATACCACGCTTGGCATCGTTGATCTTGGGAAGGCCCTCGACACTCACGCGGATAAGAATATGGGGATATTTGTTAGCCAGTTCAACGATTTTCTCAGTGTTGTAACCATTGGTACTGAGCTCCAGCAGGCGAGATTTGGGATAGAGGATTTCAAAGATGCGGTCGATGTCTTTACGCAACGTGGGTTCACCACCCGTGATGTTGATGCGCAACCCCGCGGGCAGGTTCTCATAGTAGGAGGCGTCTATTTCTTCATTAGGGTT
>Ga0310697_10001649_pt1 | contig 25380 bp, 22 predicted proteins | sample 172DNAGHGlowgp2_FD_203883 | JGI IMG/M metagenome (GOLD analysis project Ga0310697, IMG submission 203883) | Sheep rumen microbial communities from Palmerston North, Manawatu-Wanganui, New Zealand - 1728 DNA GHGlow gp2 (v2) (version 2) | ecosystem: Host-associated > Mammals > Digestive system >...
AACTGCAAACTGCCCAGGCTCATAGACATAGTCAGTCCTGTTGAAGCCGAAGCTGAGTAGCGTCTCCTGAATAAACATAATGTCAACGCGCTCGCCAACTCTTAGGCTCAAGGTCTGCTCCGAGAGTTTCTCCTTCGTTACAACCAGTTCGGCGAGAGCCTGAGGATGCGACACGATGAAAAGCGGCAGTCTTCCTACCGAAAGGCGTGAAAGCACTTCCGTCCGAAGAATCTCCTGTCCCGCATTCCTTTGGCCAAACTTGATGGCACGCTTGTAGGAACTTGGGAAGAAGAGAACCTGCTCATCCCCAAGCAAGCGCGTCAAATCATGATAGAAATAGCCGGCTTCTTCCTCGTCGTTAAGGACGAAGACATAAGGTTGCCCGAGCACTTGCGGAGCTTTCTCTGCCAGCGCAGCAAACACAAGGGAAGTGCAGCTTCCCTGCAATCCGGAAAGTTGTATCGTACCTTTCGTCTCCTTCTGCAACTCAGCAGCGAGCGCTTTCACGCCCAGATGCCTTGCAAAAAGCTTCTGAAGTTTCTGAATCTCCATTTTCGACTGCAAAGTTATGATTAAGCGAAGACAATCCAAAATAAAACATCTTTTATTTTTGCTATTGAGCACACATGTCGCTCAACGAAGTCCAAGTTACACAATTTTTTCACGAGTTAAACACAAATTTCAGGCATCGGTGTTCAATTAATGCAAAAAAACTTATATTTGTAATCAGAAACTCAAAAAGCTAAACAACGATGGAGACAAAACAAAAAATAATTGTCGTAGGCAGCTGCAACACTGATATGGTCATTCGCGTTGATCACCTTCCTTTGCCTGGAGAAACGATTATCGGTCACAATTTCATAACCAATCAGGGCGGCAAGGGTGCTAATCAGGCCGTAGCAGTTAGTCGTCTTGGAGGCAAAACAGCCTTCATAGCTAGACTTGGCAACGACGACTTCGGAGCTAAATCGCTTCGTTTGCTCACAGAAGAAGGTATCGACACTTCGTGCATACACCTTACAGACGGCGTCTCAACGGGAGTGGCAATCATTCCTGTCGACGATAAAGGCGAGAACTCCATCATCGTTTCCAGCGGAGCCAATGCCCTTCTCTCTTCAACCGATATTGAAGCAGCCAAACCGCTTTTCCAGAACGCATCAATCCTGCTCATGCAACTCGAAACTCCTGTGCCTACGCTCATCAGCGCAGCTCGTCTTGCAAAGAGTTATGGTGCCAAAGTCGTGCTCAATCCAGCGCCTTATCCTAAGGAGCCCTTGCCAAGTGAATTGCTCGAACTAGTTGACATCATCACACCAAATGAGACAGAGGCAGCAGGAATGAGCGGTATCAAAGTTGTCAACGAAGACACAGCCTTCGAGGCAATTTCTGCAATTCAACGACAAGGTGTTGGGATGGTCATTATAACCGCTGGAGCATCTGGAGCATACACCATCATTAAAGGTCAAATCATCCGCATCCCATCAACGAAAGTCGAGGCCATCGACACCACAGCAGCAGGCGACACATTTTGTGGAGCCTTTTGTGTAGCTTTGAGCAAAGGCGCAGACACTGTAGAGGCCATTCGCTTCGCCAACAAAGCCGCATCTATTAGCGTAACACGAATCGGAGCATGGATGAGCATCCCATACGAAAAAGAAATACTTTAAATTTTAACATATAAACTTTAAGTTTTAGCCGTTATGTTCATCGTAAAAAGCTACATGTTGGCCGTCATTTTGTGTGTTATCACAATGATGTGCTGGGGTTCATGGGGCAACACCCAAAAGCTGGCCGGAAAGAGCTGGCGTTACGAACTCTTCTATTGGGACTACGTCCTTGGTATCCTACTCTTCTCGCTCCTTGTTGGCTTTACCTTCGGCAGTTTTGGCGCAGAAGGACGTAGTTTCATGACCGACCTCGCCCAAGTATCGCTTTCCACGTTCGGTTGGATTATTCTTGGCGGTATTGTTTTCAACCTAGCCAACATACTCCTGAGTGCCTCCATTTCTCAGGCAGGCATGTCCGTTGCGTTTCCCGTTGGTGTAGGTTTGGCACTCGTGTTAGGCGTCATCCAAAACTACATTGTTCAATCCAAAGGAAATGTCCTGCTTCTTTTTGCAGGCGTAGCGTTAGTAGTCGTAGCTATTATCGTGAATAGCGTTGCATCAAGTCGTATCCAGAAACTCCGCTCCAAAAACATTGAAGCCACAAAGAGCATGTCGAGCGGCAAGAAAGGTATCATTCTCGCAATCGTGGCAGGCGTACTCATGTCATTCTTCTACTCCTTTGTAGCAAAAGGGATGGATCTCGACAGCTTCGAGAGCCCAGCCATAGGCAAAGCCACGCCCTATACCGCCTTCTTTATCTTTTCCGTAGGTGTATACCTTAGCAATTTCATATGGGGTACAATAGCTATGAAACGGCCCGTAGAAGGCGAACCCGTAAACTATAGTGACTATTTCAAGGGCGCAGGCAAAGTCCATCTCGTCGGTCTGTTAGGCGGAGCCATATGGGGACTTGGAACCGTGCTGAGCTACATTGCTGCTGGCAAGGCAGGAGCCGCTATTTCCTATGCGCTTGGCCAAGGCGCGCCCATGATAGCCGCCTTATGGGGAGTGTTTGTATGGAAAGAGTTCAAGGGAGCCGACATGAAGACCAACGGCTATCTGGCAATCATGTTTATATTCTTCATTGCCGGACTTGCAACTATCGTCTATGCCGGACGATAAAAAGGGCTCAACTGCTGGCGTTAGCTCTAGCCACTATTTCAAGGCTGGCAAGATATAGTCCCAAACGAGGTTCAGCTCGGCTTGCATATCACGCAAATCAGCAGTATTGATTACCACGGCATCCTTCTCGGGAATGACGATAATATATTGTCCACCAGCGCCATCAGCTCGGAAGGCATTATGTCGACATCGCCACACCTGATAGCCATAGCCTTGCACCCAATCACTATTCTCTTTCGTCAGACCACTTTCAGCCACCCTATCTGCCCTAATTCCTGCTGGTTGGCAAGGCACCTGAGCCTTAATGGCTTCGGTCACATACCACTTTGGTAACACCTGTTTGCCCTTCCACTTGCCCTTTTGTAGTAGTAGTTGTCCCATCTTGCCCAAATCCTCAGTCTTCAAGTATAGCCCCCATCCGCCACAGTTAATGCCCTGCGGACTTTCGTCCCAATGCGGAGCATCGATACCAAGAGGGTCGAATAATCGAGTTTGCAAATAGTCCACAACCTTCTGCCCAGTCACCTTTTGAACGATAGCCGAGAGAATATACGTACCCATACTGTTGTAGCAGTAGTATGAGCCAGGTTCATGCTCTACAGGCCAAGACAGGAACGTCTTCACCCATGAGTCTTCACCGTTTCTGCGAGGCTCGGAATCGTGTCCGCAATTCATTGTCAGCAGATTGTGAATCGTCACCTTCTTCAGATTTTCTGATGGCAAAACGGGCAATTCATCCGAGAAGAACGAAACCAGCCGATCGTCAAGCGAGAGCAACCCCTCCTCAATGGCCAGACCCACCGCAGCCGAAGTAAACGTCTTGCTCACACTGTTCAGGACGTGAGGTTTCTCAGCCTCTCCACCATTCAGCCACTTTTCGTATCTCACCTTACCATGCTGGATTACCATCACACTTTGGATGTTAAGCATCTTCTGCTTGGCAGCGTCCAGATAGCTTTCCATAGCCATCTTCAGCGAACTACTAGCCTTAGCGCGCTTCATCGAAGCAGCATAGCAAGAAAAACTGCATAAACACAACAGAACAACCAGGCCGTTTCGAAAAAAGAAATGTTTCATAGACAAATGAATTTAATTATATAATCAGTCATACTCCTTGGATGCCTTAACACCGAAGCACAATTGTAGTCATAAAGTTCTCTTACATCTCCACGTCACCATCAAAACTTATGTTGTCGCGATTCTGACCACGAACCCGTATGAAAGCCGATCCATTGTCATAGATTTCGATAACGTAGCGGTAGAAATCTTTCGTTGTCCTCGCGTCCAGTTCTATTCTGGCCAAGCCCTTTTTAGGGCGACTCTCGCGATAGCCGATAACTGAAGCCACAAAGTTCAGGCCATCCGAGGAGATTGAACCTTGATACACTTGTCCCATATAAGGCAAACAGCTCTCCAGCGTATCACCTTTTAGCTCTAAATAGAAGCCATAGGAAACCATCCGTGAACTATAACGGGCAGGGTGCATCGAGCGGACATTAATGTGCAAGTGCCTGTTTGCCAGCGAATTCGCAATAGCCTTTTGTGTTTCGGCAGCTCGTTCAGCACTCGACCGAGAACTAGCGCAGCCCGTCGTATACAGCAGCACCACTAAAGCCAGAAATAGAAGTTTACTCATTTGTTAAATAATTATGGGCGTTAATTGTTCTTTTTTGATAAGCGATGGTCTGGACGACTAACAATGGGACTTTTCATGGATGAATTTCGGTTTGAGATTATCGTCGTCCATGTACTCTTTCGTTATATAGATTAAAGAAGAACTATTAACCTTCTTTGAGAGCTTTGATGCCGGCTTTGTAGCTTTCCGGATCACGTTCGCCAAGAAAGCGCTCGAGGTTTCCGCGAGCTGTAAGATAGAGGGTCTTGTCATAGATCTCGATGGTGAAATTGGCATCATTGTCGAGGTTGTGGCAGATAATGTCGTCGTCCTCAAAATCTTCCGTATTGATCTCATAACGGAACTTAAAGCCGTCGTTCAGAATACCATTCCAACCATCAATAATGGAGCCAAATACCCCCATACCCTTGCCTTCTTGATCAGGAGGGGTCATGAAGACAAACAGGCGACCTCCGTCCAGGTCTTGGTAGAAAACGATGTTCTCAATTTTCTTGCGGTAATCTTCGAGATGTTGCGCCAAAGCTTCGCGACGTGCTTTAATGGACTGGGCTTCGGAAACGTCGGCTGAAAGCATGATTTTGACGCTATCAAGATAGAGGCCATCGGGATGAGTAACGGAATAGTTGACTTCGAAATCATAGCGTTCTACGATGTCGGCTGTGGCCTTGATTTCTACATAGTCAGCAGAATCTTTCATCCATTCGGAGAGGATGACTTTCGCACTATCGATGAGTTCGGTAGCTTCTGGAAAATCGGCAACAAACTGACGGACCTGCGACATTTGTCGTGACTGAACAGCTGTCTGAAAGGCTTTCCGATCTTTGCTCGTACAACTTCCGAGGACCAACGAGAGCACAATGACAGCAAAACTGATAAAGGTCTTTTTTTTCATGGAATGTGTATAGTTAAAGTTTATTGAAGGCACTATCATTTCATTTAATAACAAATTCTTCTGCAGCTTTCAATGTGTCGAGCTTGCCGACGTCGAGGATGCGCAGGTCTGGCTGAACGTAACCGTAGATGGGCTCGTCCTTGCAAACCGACAGGTAGAAATCGATAATACCGAACTTGTCGGCGAACCGGTCAAAGTACTTGAACAGCCTCGGGTTCATGTAGTGTACACCGGCAAACGCGAACTTGTGATAATTCTTCGGGTTAAGGTTCTCGTATGGACTGCGGACTTCGCCTGTGGTGACGTTCGTCCACCCAACTAGTCGCATATCGTCGTCAAAGAGCAAATACCGCTGCGTCTCACGCTCACTGACCAACAAAGTCGCTGCCCTACCACGTCCTGCATCCTTGAAAGCTGAGAGGTCAACATTGCTCAAGATGTCAACATTATGGATGAGAAAGCCATCCTGTGCATCACACAATAGCGGAGCCGCATGTTTGATGCCGCCACCTGTCTCAAGAAGCTTCTCGCGTTCGTCGCTGAAGAGGATACGGCAGCGCATAGGATTCTGCTGACACCATTCCTCAATCATGTCGGCAAAGTGGTGGACATTGATGACGATGTCCGTGAAACCTGCTGCCATGAGTTTTTCGAGCTGATACTGAAGCAATGGCTTACCACAAACAGGCACGAGTGCCTTTGGCATAGTATCAGTAAGCGGTTTCAACCTCGTACCAAGCCCTGCTGCAAATATCATGGCTCTGCCCGGATTGAGAACCTGCTCTATACCTTGCTCGCGATGACAGATGTGCACCTCAACACCAAACTTCTTATGGATGTGTTCCGCCAAATGTTGTGCACTATAGACGCTTCTGTGCTGACCGCCTGTACAGCCAAAACTGAACATCAGATTGGTGAAGCCACGCTGCAAATATCGCGTAATATGAGCATCTGCCAGCTTATAAACGCTATCTAGAAATGTCAAGATTTCTCCGTCGTCTTCAAGAAAACGAATGACTGGTTCGTCAAGACCCGTCAGTTGTTTATAAGGTTCGTAACGCCCAGGGTTGTGCGTGCTTCGGCAATCGAAAACATAACCGCCGCCATTGCCACTCGTGTCCTCAGGAATGCCTTTTCTATAGGAAAAGCTGAACACGCGAACCACCAATGGACCTTGTGCGTCATAGCGCGAGAAGGTTGGTGGACCGTCGAGTGGATGTGCCTGATATGGGTTGAGTTCCGTTGTCTTCAAACCATCGGCGCGTCTTACTTCTTCCTTTTTCTCTGGCTTGAACTGAGGCATTGAGACAAGCTTAATGAGTACTTCATTAAGATAAGGATACGGACAACCGCCTTCATTCAAGAGGTCACGCAGGTTCTCCATTGCAGGCGGAATGCTTTCAAGGAAATGTTTCTTCCTCTCGAAGTAACCTCGGAAGCCATATGCGCCCAGCACTTGAAGCAGCCGGAAGAGCACGCAGAGCTGCAATCCCTGTCGGAACTTCTTCTCGCTGACCTCCTGATATTGCTTGAGACTTTGCAGATAGACTTTGATGAGCTCGCTCCGCAGCTTCTTAGGATAACGTGCCGAAGCCTGCCAAAGGAAGCTTGCAACGTCATACTGCACAGGACCTTTCCTGCCTCCCTGAAAGTCGATAAAGTAAGGATTTCCCTGAGCGTCGAGCATCACATTTCGTGCCTGAAAGTCGCGATACATGAAGGCACCGCCCGGTATGTTCACGATGTCGCGAGCCATAAGTTGGAACGACGCTTCGAGCTTCAACTCGTGGAAGTCGAGGCCTGTCGCCTTGAGGAAGCAGTACTTGAAATAGTTGAGGTCGAAAAGCACATTCGTCTCGTCGAGAGCTTCCTGCGGATAACATTGCGAGAAGTCAAGCTCGTGAGCTCCAAGGATTTGCATAGCAGGCAAAGCAGCAATTGTTCGTCTAAGCAGTTCGCGTTCGTGAGCATTGTATCGTCCTCCTGCCTCTCGTCCACCCTTCAAGGCGTCGAAGAGACTCTGTTTACCCAAATCGTTCTGCAAGTATCGCAAGCCGTCCTCACTCTCCGCAACAACCTGAGGTACAGGAAGTCCTGCTTCTGTGAAATGCTTCGCGAGATAACAGAAAGCATGATTCTCGTCGCGACTCGTCCCAACGGCTCCGATGAGCGTACTGCCATCATTTCCTTTCAAGCGATAGTATTGACGATTGCTTCCTGCTCCGGGAATGATCTCAACTTCGGCGACATCTAGCCCTGTTGTTTCCTTATATAACCTCTTTAGTTCTTCCATATCTGATTGATACGATGACGGATGATGATGACATTTACGAGACTAACAATAACGAAAAGCACAAGACCGAGAAGAATGGCTGACAAGATGCTGCCACACTGCATTTGAGGAAAGACTGTCAGAAGCCTTTGCATATAAAGCGAGCGCACAATGATAAGCCCACAGATTGAGAGCATGAGTACTGCTGCATTCATGCCAATGGTGAGCAATTGGTAAGGCATAGCCACCTTCGCTGGACTATAGCCAATGAGCAGAAGCGTACGCATCTTCTCGGTGTTCTTTTCGACAAGCAGATAAATCGAGAGCATCAGGATATAGAAACTGAGCAAACTGATGAGCAAGCCGACCAGCATCACGATGCCCGAAACAAGTCGCAGGAAGAATGTCATCCGACCAGCATCGAGCTTGTCGTCCTCCATCTCGTAGCCTTTGTCGTTGATGTAGTTCACGATAGCATCGTCGGCAGGATTATTGACTTCGAGGATAATGCGCGAGGGCTCTTTATCGGAATCAGGAGCATAGCGTTCGTTGCTCCAGCGGATGAAGCTCTCAGGTGCAAGTATCGTGTTGAGTCGCGTGGAGAAGCCTATCACACGACCTTTGATGTATTCGTTCAGGCCATTGCCACGCATCGAAATCGTCATTTCCACCATTCCCACGACACCCTCCGAAATCTTGGGCAGGTTCTGGCTTTGAGCGAAGCCGAAGTTGTAGATGGCGAGGTAAGTTTTAGGCACAATAATGGGCACGAAGTCATCGCCCTCGCTGAAGTGCCATTTCTTCAAATCAACGTCCACAAAGGCATCGGGCACACTCTCGAAGAACATTTCCGTACCGATTTGCGCCACGCCTTCGATGCCCATGCTGCAAGAGACCTTGTATTGGCTGGCAGTAAAAGCGCCTACATTCTTTGCAAAAGGTTGCGCTTTCAGTTCGTCAATCTCTCTGTCGGAGAAGGTGTTCACAGAGCCCAAGCCAATCGTGTTGAGCGTCGAGATACGTTTGCTAAGTATCAGGAAGTCAGGACGAATGAAGCCGTCATCCTCGCTAAAGATGGGTTTCACGTCGCGATAGAATTGCAGCGAAAGCAGAACGATGAGCATTCCCAGCAGGTTGGCAAAGAAGAAGCCTGCAAACTGTGGCAAACTGATGTGCCTACGAAGAAGTTTCCAAACGAGTTTCATAGGCCAAATACTTTATCATAAGGCAGTTGCATGTGCTTGCCAATACTGGTTATGATGACTGCTGCTCCTTGTCGATGTGCCTCTTCCATCATGATGTCGGCCATGATTTGTGAGTTCGTTTCGTCGAGATGCGAGATGGGTTCGTCGGCCAAAAGGAAGTCGAAAGGCTGCACAAGAGCACGAATCATGGCGACTCTCTGTTGTTGACCAAAACTCATCAAGCGGACAGGCGATGACATCTTGTCGGCTATCCCGAGTGCTTCGAACCATCGCCCAATCTCCTGCTTCGACTTGAAACCGGTCAGGCTGTTCTTTATCTCGACATTCTCCATTGCTGTAAGTTCTGGAAATAGTCGGAGCTCCTGAAAGAGCAAGCTGATGTGGTATTGGCGAAGTTTCACCCAATCGGCTGTTTTAAACTTGCCGGAGTCTTTCCCGTCGAAGAGAATCTTGCCGTCGAAGTCCTTGCGATAGCCAATAATGAAGCTGCAAAGCGAACTCTTTCCGGTGCCGCTGCTGGCTTCAATCAGATAGGTCTTTCCCTTTTCGAGACAGACTTGCTGACGCCATATATCACCCTGAATGTCAGCCCTTTGCAGGAAGACATTGGGGAGCGTGTTATCGAGTTGGATGCAGTTCATTTCCCTGTCAGGAGGCTTTGAAGTTTCTGTATAATGTCCTTCACGGGCTTGTTCGTCTCGACACTTAACTCAAAACTCTGCGGGGAGTCAGCATTGAGTGAGATCCTGTCGACGGCATTCACCAAGTCGCGTATTTGCGGGATAGCAAGCATCATGGACATCGGGGAAGGATTGCTTATTAAAGTCTGAATGATTTGTCCGGCATTAATTGAGGCAGCGAGATACTTGCCTTTGGCTGCTTTAAGAGATGCACCGCCTGCAGTTGTGTTGGCAGCCAGCTCCTGAGAATTCGTGAGATAGAGCTTGCCATTGCGAACGCCGAAGAAAATGTTAAGGCCGTCCTGATTTATCACAAAGTCGTTTGCACCTCGACGGCTTACTTGTTTCCAGTCATCGGCATTCTTCAGGAAGTCCGCATTATTAAGGGTTGCGGTAAAGATTATGCCAGGCATAGACTGTCTGATGTCGAGCTTCGGCATAGCGAGCATCACATCGCCATCAATTGCCTTAATCATCATGTCGAGGTCAACAAACATGTTCAGGCCAAGCAGAGCCGTCCTGATTTCGTCCACTTTGCGAAGATAGGGAAGCAGCTCTTCGCCTTTCATGTTGACACAAATCCAAGCGAAAGGCTCGTCTGCATCGGCTTGCAGCATGTCGCCCTTGATGGGCGCAAGCGGCAGCGTGAGGTTGTCGATGCCCTCAAGCTTCGACGAATACACAAGCGCCTTCTTTTCTATTCGAAGTCCGCAGTTGTAGAAAGCTTTCGAGAGGTCGGTTCCTGCTGGCAAAGACGCAGCGTACTGCTGGGGAATATTGCTGAGAGCCGTACTTGCATGGAACACACCCTTCTGCTCTTTAGCCTTCTCAAGCGCAGGCACATCCTGCCGGCTCTGCTTCATCAACTTCACCATCTCTTCGCGAACGCCATCCCACTGCGAAGGAGAAGTCACATTGCAAAGCAACATCTTGTCTTTGTCGAGACAGCCGATGCCGTCGTTACCCTTCACAATCCACTTAAAACCGTCTTTCTCCTCAATTGCAGCAAAAGGCTCTATCAGTTTCTGCAATTTGTCGGCATCTTCGACATTTAACGAAATGCCCCCTAAACCGCTCTCGGTCGTGAAAGCATAGACAGGCTTCGTGAAGTCAATCGTGCCTTCAACATCACCAAAAGAGGAAACAAGATTGAAGATGTCCTTCAGATTCAAGCCCAGTTCGGATGCGAGTTCCGCAGGTTCAAGCACCATCGCAGCCGTAGCATCCTGGGGCAGAACGTCGCGAGCTTTATCGTTATCTCGATGAAAATACCAATAAGCTACAACTCCAGCAAGGAGCAAAACCACAAGGGCAATAACAACTTTCTTCATTTTATATTTACCGTTTTAATTTGATTCTCATTTAATCAAGACGAAAATGCCTCTAAGTTTCAGAGTTATTCTGCTTTAATGTTTTCTGTTTGCAAAGTTACGAAGAAAATCTGGCTTCCGCAAGAAAAAAGAGAAAATAAGCACGCACCAGCAATCGAAAATACACGCAGCAGTACGCAAAAAGCATGTAGATTCTCGCAATCGCCGATGGGGAAAGGGATTCACTCTTCTCTTTTTGCATTTTAGATGTGTACAGAATACAGAATACAGTTTCTATGTGAGGGGGTACACTACTTGCTACTAAGAAAATGGTAATAATAGTAAAATTATAACTTATAATATATATAATATATATTATAAAATTTCGTGTCCGAAGATTTTCAACTGTAATTTGTGCTCCTGAGAAAACTGTATACTGTATACTGTACACATTTCCATAAGCACAAATTTGACCCTTTTCATCTGCATGCTTTTTGCGTGTTTATTTTTAAGAAAATGTTTGCACGCGCGCGAAAAAAGTCGTACCTTTGTGCATTGAATCATGAACAAGTTCGAACTCATATCCGATTACAAGCCGACTGGCGACCAGCCCGAAGCCATTCAGCAACTGACTGATGGCATTCGACAGGGCGTGAAGGCACAGACGTTGCTTGGTGTGACGGGTAGCGGAAAGACGTTTACCATCGCAAATGTCATCAAAAACATCAATCGCCCTACCCTCATCCTCTCGCACAACAAAACGCTTGCAGCCCAGCTGTATGGCGAGATGAAACAGTTCTTCCCACACAATGCAGTCGAGTACTACGTCAGCTACTACGACTACTATCAGCCCGAAGCTTACATGCCTGCGACGGACACTTACATCGAAAAGGACTTAGCGATTAACGACGAGATTGACAAGCTTCGACTCTCTGCCACGAGCGCTTTACTCTCAGGCAGGCAGGATGTGATTGTGGTGAGCAGCGTTTCGTGCATCTATGGAATGGGCAATCCTTCGACGTTCTTCGAGTTCCTGCTGGAGCTTCATGTCGGACAAAATATTGACAGAAACGAGCTTCTTCGCCGACTCAACGAATTACTCTATGTCCGTAATGATATCTCACCTAGTAGAGGCGAATATCGCGTCAAAGGAGACACCATAGACGTTGCCCTTGCATATAGCGATTTCCTGCTTCGAATCACCTTTTGGGGCGACGAAATCGACAGCATAGAAGAGCTTGACCACGAGACACTTATACGTGCGCAGCTCTATGAAAACTATAAGATATATCCTGCCAATCTTTTCATCACGGCGAAGGATGCTCAGGAGCGTGCAATCGTGCAGATTCAGGACGACCTTCGCGAGCAGGTTGCTTTCTTTGAAAATCAGGGGAAAGAGCTTGAAGCGAAACGTCTTTATGAGCGCGTAACTTATGACATCGAGATGATTCGCGAGCTCGGACATTGTTCTGGTATCGAGAACTACAGCCGCTACTTTGACGGTCGTGCTCCAGGTACGCGTCCGTATTGTTTGCTCGACTTCTTTCCCAAAGACTTCCTCATGGTTATCGACGAGAGTCATGTCTCTGTGCCACAGATACATGGCATGTATGGCGGCGACCAATCGCGTAAGACAACGCTTGTAGAGTATGGTTTCCGTTTGCCTGCTGCCAAAGACAATCGACCGCTGAAGTTCGAGGAGTTCCAAGAGCTGACGAATCAGGTGATTTACGTTAGCGCAACGCCAGCCGATTACGAGATAGCGGAGAGCGAAGGTGTTGTTGTAGAGCAAGTTATCCGCCCTACAGGACTGCTTGACCCACCGATTGAAGTGCGTCCAACCTTGAATCAAGTAGATGATTTGATGGAGGAGATTCAGCAATGCATCGAGCGAAAAGAGCGCGTTCTGGTTGTTACATTAACTAAGCGAATGGCGGAAGAGCTCACGGAATACCTGCTCGGAACGGGCATTCAGACGGCTTACATTCATAGCGACGTTGACACTCTGGAGCGCGTTCGCATCCTAAACGAGTTGCGTATGGGCAAGTTCGATGTGCTCGTGGGCGTGAATCTTTTGCGCGAGGGGCTTGACTTGCCGGAAGTCTCGCTTGTTGCCATTCTCGATGCCGACAAGGAAGGCTTCCTGCGCAATCAGCGTAGCCTGACCCAAACAATTGGCAGAGCAGCCAGGAACGTTAATGGCAAAGCTATCATGTATGCGGATAACATTACCCCAAGCATGGAAGCAACCATTAATGAGACCAATCGCAGAAGGGAAAAGCAACTGCGATACAATGCCGAGCACCACATTACGCCGCAACAGATAAGGAAAGCTCAAACGATGGGCGACCTCATTCAACACGGTCAAGGAGCTGAGGAAAGAGCCTACGTGGAACCTGTTCATTATGAAGTCCTTGCCGTTGCAGAGGCTCAGGAGATGAGTATCGAGGAGAAGAAGAAACGGATTGCGAGCCTCGAGAAGAAGATGAAAGAAGCGGCAAAACGCCTCGAGTTCGTTGATGCAGCCATTCTGCGTGACGAAATGCTCAGGCTCAAAGCGGAACTGCAATCAACTTAACGTGGTGAGTTGTTCAACTTAACGTGGTGAGTTGTTCAACTTAACGTGGCGAGTTGTTCAACTTAACGTGGTGAGTTGTTCAACTTAACGTGGTGAGTTGACAAACTTAACACGTTAAAATGAGCAACTTCACTGCAGCTATTACTCAACCTTTGCTGTCGTGAACTTAAGGGTACCGTTCTTCTGCTTCGTTACGACGAAGATTTGTCGGCGAAGTGTATTGTTTTCGTGGTCGAAGATGCGAGATGAGTCGAAAGCCCTACCCTTGACACGTGTCTCGAAATGCAGGTGAATGCCTGTTGCTCTGCCTGTCTGGCCTTCCAGTCCGACTGGATCTCCTGGCTGCAGCCACTGACCGGCTTTAACGAGATTGCGTGAATGGTGACTGTACAAGGTCTCCAAGCCATTTGCATGACGCAGGATGACACAGTTTCCGTAGGCAAAATAAGGCCCGGAAAGGATGACTTCTCCCGCAAAAGCAGCGCGGGTTGTGTCGTTACCAAAAGTCTTGAGGTCGGTCCCACCATGATGTCGCGCTCCACCAAAGGGGCTGTTCACTTGAGCTCCAGGCAAGGGATAGCACCACTCCTCGACGGTATAGTTGGCAAAGTTTATCGTAAACTGGTCGCGATTGGCAAAGGGGTCTTTGGCAGCCTCGACCTTCATCACCTGCCACTCGTCGATATCTACCGGCTCGTTTTGAGCCATCAAAGGGTGAAAAGGTGAAAGGATGAAAAGGCAAAAACAAATTACTATGCTGATGTGTTCCTTCATTGAATTAGACTCGTTAATTTTCAACTTTCAATCTTTCAACTTTATAAAGATTCCGTTGTAGTTGCGTCCTGTGTTAATTGTCTCGCGTCGAGCACTATAGAAGGCCATTGAGGTTCGTGTGCAAGTTCCTTCAACATAGATGTCCTCTACGCCCATTTCTTCAAGGAGGAAACGATTTGCTTCCCAAAGGTCAAGATGCCAACGCTCGCCTCCAGCTGCGGAAGGATAGCGTTTTGCTATTCTATCCATCGGGAAGTCTGCAGACTTGAAGGTCTCATGGACTTCGTCGCCCACCTCAAACTGCTCGAGCGAAATGCCCGGACCTATGATGGCGTGAAGGTCTTTGGGATTGAGCGGATGCATCTGCTTAATGGTCTTCTGCACGATTCGAGACACTGTTCCTCGCCAGCCAGCATGAACGGCTGCCACAAGTCGCTGCTTTGTATCATAAAGAAGGACAGGTATGCAATCAGCTGTCTTAACACAAACACAAAGGCCAGGCCTGTCTGTAATGACTGCATCCGTCGCTTCAGGACGGCCTGCTCCGTGCATCCAAAGGACGTTATCCGAGTGGACCTGGCGAGGCAAAGCAAGCTCCTCGAGCTTCAAGCCAAGTGCCTCTACCCCACTGTCTCTGCCTGTCGAGAAAGCCGTGAGCCAGTCGGGAGTCTTGTAAATGATGAGGTTACCCTTCGTCATCCTCGTCATAGATGAAGTCCTCCAACTCGTCGGCATCCTCTATGGCATCGTCATCAAGGATTTCTATCTCTTCGTCTTCACCCTCGTCGAGCAGTTCCTGACGGAAAGCAGCAAGGTCTTTGTTGCGATGCACGATGGTCTCTTGCTGAGTGATGGCCGCCAGTTTGTTGCTCTCACTGTTGAGCGCCGCCCAAAGGAGGTCTTTGAGCTGGTTCAAACCGCTCCCCGTAACAGCACTTATGAAGACGTAAGGCAGGTCGTCAGGAAGGTCTTCGGAGAGCATCTCCTGCAGTTCATCATCAAGGAGGTCGCTCTTCGTAATGGCGAGAACCCTTTGCTTGTCGAGCATTTCGGGGTTGAAGTTTCGGAGCTCACCAAGCAGAACCTCGTACTCATGCTTGATGTCGTCTGTATCACCAGGAACCATGAAGAGCAAGAGGGAGTTGCGTTCGATGTGACGCAGGAAGCGAAGTCCCAAGCCTCTGCCTTCGGAAGCGCCCTCGATGATGCCAGGAATGTCCGCCATCACGAAGGATTGATTGTCGCGATAGGACACGATACCGAGCGAAGGCTCCATCGTCGTGAAGGGATAACCTGCAATCTTCGGACGGGCACTGGACAAGGAGCTGAGCAACGTGCTCTTTCCAGCATTGGGGAAGCCCACGAGACCGACGTCCGCAAGCAACTTCAACTCAAGGATTACGGTTCGCTCTTCCATCGGCTCACCTGGCTGGGCATAACGCGGAGCCTGATTGGTAGCGGTGGCGAAATGCTTGTTGCCCATACCGCCCCGACCGCCCTTGAGGAGCATCACGACCTGTCCGTCGTCGGTCACGTCGCATATGTATTCGCCCGTTTCGGCATCATAGACAACGGTGCCACAAGGGACATCGATGTATCGGTCCTCACCATCTGCTCCTGTACTTCCGCTTGGACCTCCATTGCCTCCATGTCCTGCAAAAACGTGACGCTCGAAGCGAAGATGCAGAAGCGTCCAGTAGTTGTGATTGCCTCGTAGATAGACATGACCTCCACGCCCACCATCGCCGCCATCAGGTCCGCCCATGGGGACATACTTGGCACGATGCATGTGCATAGAACCTCTGCCGCCTTTACCCGAACGGCAGCATATCTTGACGTAATCTACGAAGTTGCTTTCAGCCATTATTTCTGTGTGTCGAGGAACGCAAAGATAGAAGCAATCATGTCTTCCTTGTTGGGTGTGTCAGCCCAACGGAAGGTGTGGCGGATGCCTTCACGTTCGAACCAGTCAATCAACGGAGCTGTTTGGTTCTGATAGACAGCAAAGCGCTTCTTGATGGTCTCTTCGTTGTCATCCTCACGACCTTGCTCCTTAGCACGACGAAGCAGACGGAACATCAGAATGTCCTCTTCAACGACGAGTTCTATCATGATGCCCAGCTCGTGACCGCGCTCCTGAAGCATCTTCTTGAGCGCTTCTGCCTGAGCGATTGTGCGAGGGAATCCGTCGAAGATAACACCTTTACCTGCAGGTTGAGCGTCGTAGGTCTTAGCAAGAATCTCAATCATGAGGTCGTCGGGAATGAGCTGACCATTCGAGATATAACCCTGAGCAATCTTGCCCAACTCAGTACCATTCTTTATTTCAGCACGCAGCACATCGCCAGTACTGATGTGTCCCATGCCGTAACGCTGTACAATCTCGTCGCTGTAAGTGCCTTTACCGGAACCTGGGGCACCGAAAATGATGATGTTCTTCATTATTTTTATTTTGTTTTTGGGGATTTATCAATTTTGAATTAAAGTATAAATGTCTTTAGTGTTGCGTCCGAAGCCGTCGTAGTCCAAGCCGTAACCCACAACGAAGTCATCGGGAATCTGCTTACAGCAGTAGCGTATGTCGAGCTTTACCTGCAGTTTGCTTGGCTTGAGCAGAAGTGTGCAAATCTCGATGCTCTCTGGGTTGTGCGGTTTAAGCGTCTCGAGCATGTGAGCCATCGTGAGTCCCGTATCGACAATATCTTCGACGATGATAACCGGACGGCCTGTGATGTCGATGTTGAGACCGATTATCTCGCGGATGTTGCCAGTCGTGGTCGTACCTTCGTAGGAAGCAAGCTTGATGAATGAAATCTCGCATGGTACATTAATCTCGCGAAGAAGGTCTGCAGCAAAGATGAACGAGCCGTTCAGTACAGCCAAGAAGACAGGTTGTTTGCCTTCGTAGTCGCGATTGATTTGTTCTGCAACTCGCCTTATTTGACTTTTTATCGTTCTTTCGGAGAGGGTTACGGCGAAGGTTTTGTCCTTTACCTTGAGGATTCTACTTCTTTGCATAATAGTTGTTATTACTTCGTATTAGTCCGCGTCCACCAAGGGTCAGTGAGGTCGCGAGGTGAATTGTTCTTTGTTGTTCCTGCACTTGCTCCACGAACACGGCTAAGTGTCTCGGGCGTCATCTGCAAGAAACTGGCGATGTGAACCATCGGAGCTCGAAGGATGATTTCGGGCTTCTCTCTCAGAAGTCTTTCGTAACGTTCGGCAGCATTCTCAAAGCGCTGGCTGTCGGCATGTTCCTGGCTGCTGATGGCCACGTGCTCGAGGATCTTCCGATAGAGCATTTCCATCTCTTGATTGCGCACCATGAGGCCAAAGAGAGCGTCGTGAGGAATGGCATAAAGCACTGAGTTTTCGAGTGCCTCGACGATAAGACGGCTGGGTTCCTGCTTGAGGAAACTCTCGATGCAGAACACGATGCGGCCCTCGAAGGAGAAGTGCTCTGTGACGTCCTTCTTGTTCTTGTAATAGTACTGCCGCACCATTCCTTTATCGACAAAATAAAGGGCACTGCAAACCTTCCCTTCCTCCAGAATAGTCTCACCTTTCTGGAACTTCATGGGAACGAGGATACTGGCCAGCATATCGACTCCTAGCGGAGTCAAAGGGCAGTAGATGCGGGCTATTTCCCGAGCAATGTCTCTCACATTTACCATTTAGCTATTACCATTAACTTAAACTATAAACTATGGACTTGTCAGTCCAATTTCAGCACGGCAAGGAAGGCTTTCTGCGGTACCTGCACGTTGCCAATTTGTTTCATGCGTTTCTTGCCTTTCTTCTGCTTCTCGAGGAGCTTGCGCTTACGGCTGACATCACCGCCATAACACTTTGCCAGCACGTCCTTGCGCACCTGCTTTACGGTCTCTCGGGCAATTATTTTGGCCCCAATGGCAGCTTGTATGGCGATGTCGAACTGCTGGCGCGGCAGAAGTTCCTTGAGCTTCTCGCACATTCGGCGGCCAAAGGTCTCGGCGTTGTCGAAATGCGTCAGTGTGGAGAGCGCATCGACGGGTTCTCCGTTGAGCAGGATGTCCATCTTGACGAGCTTGCTGGGACGGTAGCCTGCCTGATGATAGTCGAAGGATGCGTAGCCCTTCGAGATGCTCTTGAGCTTGTCGTAGAAGTCGATGACTATCTCGCCCAAAGGCATCGCATATTGCAGTTCCACGCGGTTTCCGCTGATATATTCCTGCTTCAGAAGCTCGCCTCGCTTGCCCAGGCAGAGTGTCATGATGGGCCCGATGTAGTTGGCCGTCGTGATGACGGAAGCGTGAATGTATGGCTCCTCGATGTGGTCGATGAGCGTCTGGTCGGGCATTCCGCTCGGATTGTGCACCTCCTGCATCTGTCCTTGCTTGTCATAAACGAGATACGAAACGTTGGGGACGGTGGTGATGACGTCCATGTTGAACTCGCGGTCGAGCCTCTCCTGAATGATTTCCATGTGCAAAAGGCCGAGGAAACCGCATCGGAATCCGAACCCCAGGGCCACGGAACTCTCTGGAGTGAAGGTGAGAGAGGCATCGTTGAGTTGCAGCTTCTCGAGCGAAGCGCGCAGGTTCTCGAAGTCCTCTGTCTCGATGGGATATACGCCAGCAAAGACCATCGGCTTTACCTCCTCGAAGCCCGAAATGGCTTCCTTGCAAGGGTTTTCAACGGTCGTTATCGTATCGCCCACTTTGACCTCAGTTGCCGTTTTGATGCCGCTGACTATGTAGCCTACATCGCCGCAATGAAGGACGTTTCTGGGCACCATATCCATCTTCAGAACTCCTATTTCGTCGGCTTTGTACTCCTTTCCCGTATTGATGAACTGCACTTGGTCGCCGCTTCGCATCGTGCCGTTGACGATTTTGAAATAAGCGATAATGCCACGGAACGAGTTGAAAACCGAGTCGAAAATGAGGGCTTGCAGGGGAGCTTTCTCGTTGCCTTTGGGACAGGGAATGCGCTCCACAACTGCTCTGAGAATCTCCTCCACGCCCATGCCCGTCTTGCCGCTTGCACGGATGATTTCCTCGTGTTTGCAGCCAAGCAGGTCAACGATTTCGTCCTCCACCTCTTCGGGCATCGCATTCGGCATATCGCATTTATTGATAACGGGGATGATTTCGAGGTCGTGGTCAATAGCCATATAGAGGTTACTAATAGTCTGAGCCTGAACACCTTGCGTGGCATCAACGACCAGCAGAGCACCCTCGCAAGCAGCAATGCTTCGCGAAACCTCGTAACTGAAGTCAACGTGTCCCGGAGTGTCGATAAGGTTGAGGATGTATTTCTGTCCGTCGAGCGTGTATTCCATTTGAATCGCGTGACTTTTGATGGTGATGCCGCGCTCTTGTTCGAGGTCCATATCGTCGAGCATCTGCCCTTTGGTCACGGTAATGGTCTTTGTGTACTCCAGCAGACGGTCAGCCAGCGTACTTTTCCCGTGGTCGATGTGGGCAATGATGCAGAAGTTTCTAATATTTTGCATGAAATAAGCCTATAAATTGCTTTGCAAAGTTACGAAATTCTATTCACATTTCATCGTTTTCAACATAAATTTTTACGCTATCTATGCAAAATCGATTTTAATGACAATCCAAGGCGTATCAACTTATCCTCTAAATAATGTCAAAATTCTCGATGAAATGGGCGATTTTAAAACATTTGGAAGAGAGTCTGGCCTGCAATGTATGTGTATGTTTAACAAAATTTAATAAGATGTCTGGTACTGATAAGACACCCACCCTCACGCCGCAGCCGGGCTGAGTCGTTGGACAAATTGGACAGTTTGGACACGAGGGAAAAAGAGAGGTGTGCAGGCCTTTATATATATTATATATAAAGTATAAGTTGTTAAATAAATATATTATATATAAGCACCATGTGTGTTGTGTGTTCCGAAACGGCTGTCCAATCTGTCCAATGTCAATAGTCGATGCCATACTCACGGCAAATCCACTCGACGGCACGGGGCGGCAGCATCTTTGCGGTGGGTTTTACTCCGAAACTTGCAAGGTCTTCGCGTTTGCTGCTGAGCCAGCGATAAAAGGTTGTGTAACTCACCCCTGCAGCGTCTGCCAATTCGTTTTTGTATGCGCTTTTCATTGTACTTTGATGTTATTGGTTATATGCTACAAAGGTACAAAAAATCCTGAGATTTGCAAGAAAATCTTTGCTTATTTTTTCAAATCTTTTCTCAAGTTTGCAGAAGTTTTCAATGCCACTTGAGAATGTCGTACCTTTGCATTGGATTTAGAAATCCCACACCAGCACGAATGAACGCACATCATGCCGAGTCTGCCAACACAACACGCTGAGTTTGCCAACACAACACGCTGAGTTTGCCAACACAACACGCTGAGTTTGCCAGCACTCCACAATATATGAATAGGGACACGCAGCGGCGCATCCCTATCCCAATAGAAATTGACATATTGGAAACGGTTCCTGACAGCTCTGACTGCAATTCAGAACACAAGGCTGACAAGCAGGTAACGAAGCGAATAGCAGCGAACGGGAAGCGGCAGGAAGCCCTCACGACGAAGTTCTTTCGACCGCCGACGAAGTTCGCGCAGGCTCCTCGTCAGCGTCCAAGTCTTCTGCAGATAATCCACCGTAAGCTGACGAGCACGGCGTTCAAGCACAGGATTATCCAAAGAACGTAACTCTCTGATGATAAAACGAATATCATTGAGGCGCATCTGCACTTTGATAGGCGACTTAGAACTTGTGATGGTCCCCGAGTGCTGACGGTAGAAATAGGCTTTGACCTTGAGCTCGACGAGAGACTTTGCCCTCAAAAAGAGTTGCGGTGTGAAGAGCTCATCCTCGTGAAGCAAGCCCGGACGAAAGCGCAAGTCGCCAAGAATCTCACGTTTGAAAGCATAGCCCCAAGCAGCGGCACGAAGGTTACGGCGCCGAAGGAATGAAGCGCCATCAAAGCCCCCTCCCTGCTTACCCTTTGGAGGAGCGTTTTTGCGGGAAAGCGTTCGCATTGAACGAAAAAGAACGACATCCGCACTCTCCCCTCTCAACTGACCCAACACGGTTTCAAAGGCATCGGGCACAAGTTGGTCATCGGCATCAACGAATTGTATGTACTGGCCTTTGGCAGCTTCGATGCCCGTATTTCGAGCCACTGACAACCCCGCATGCTCCTGACGAATTAATCGGTGACGGATTGCCGACAACGGATAATCAAGCGCAAGAGGCGTCTCGCTGCCATCATCCACCACGATAATCTCTGCCTCATCCTCTGCAAAACGAAGTGCCCGAATACTATCCAAACAAGCCTGCAGAAAAGCATCCGACTCGTTGTGATAGGTGATGATGAAAGAGACAAGTGGCGTCATAATTGATGCAAAGGTACGAAATTTTATTGAACATTGAACATTGAACATTGAAAAAATATTCGTACCTTTGCAAGAAAATAGTAAACCGAAAATCGTCAAATTGTCAAATTATGGTGGTTTGTATAGCCGAGAAGCCCTCTGTGGCTCGTGAAATAGCCAATGTACTCGGAGCTAAGACGCAGAAGGACGGCTACTTGGAGGGCAACGGATATCAGGTGACTTGGACGTTCGGCCATCTGTGCGAACTCAAGGAGCCGCACGAATACACGCCGATGTGGAAGAGTTGGAGCCTCGGCCAGCTGCCTATGATTCCACCTCGCTTCGGCATCAAGCTCAAGCAGGACAAAGGCGTCGAGAAGCAGTTCCACATCATCGAGGGACTGATGCAGAAGGCCGATGAAATCATCAACTGCGGCGATGCTGGGCAGGAGGGCGAACTCATACAGCGATGGGTGATGCAGAAGGCGGGAGCGAGGTGCCCCGTGAAGCGACTTTGGGTGAACAGCCTGACGGAGGAAGCCATTCGCGAAGGCTTCCAAACGCTCAAGGACCAAAGTGCCTACCAAGGACTCTACGAGGCAGGACTCATGCGGGCCATCGGCGACTGGCTTTTAGGCATGAACGCTACGCGACTCTATACCCAAAAGTACGCCGCTGGCAAACGACAGGTACTTAGTGTTGGCAGAGTGCAAACCCCTACCCTCGCCCTCGTGGTTGCCCGGCAGAGGGAGATTGACAACTTCGTCCCACGTCAGTCGTGGGTGCTCTCAACACTCTATCGCGACACAAAGTTCAATGCGATTGAACGCGACGAAGAGGCCGAAGCGGAAGACGCTGCTGCCGTTGCTGCCGCTGCCGAAAAGGGCAAGAAGCAGAAGTCTAAGGGCATCATCTACAAGCCTCTCGAATATGCCACAGAGGCCGAAGGCAACTCCGTTCTCGACCTCATCAAGGAAAAGCCATTCACCGTCCTTTCCGTCGAAAAGAAGAAAGGCACGGAAGCACCGCCAAGGCTCTATGACTTGACAGGACTTCAGGTGGATTGCAACAAGAAACTCGGACTTTCGGCAGAGCAGACGCTCTCCATCATCCAAAGCCTCTACGAGAAGAAAGTAACGACCTATCCGCGTGTGGATACGACTTTCCTGCCCGACGATGTCTATGCAAAGTGTCCGCAGACGATGAACGGCCTCTATCAGACCAAGTTCGCAGGCGTGGCTCCCTATGCCGACCTGATACGTCCACTTGGTGGAGGAAAGCCGTTACGCAAATCGAAGAAAGTATTCGACAACTCGAAGGTGACCGACCACCATGCCATCATCCCCACTGGCGTCATTCCCCAAGGTCTCCCAGAGCTGGAGCAGAAGGTGTTCGACCTTGTGGCACGTGCTTTTATTGCTGCCTTTTATGATGATTGCAAGTTCGAGACAACAACCGTCATGGGCGAAGTGAAGCCCTCCGGCGACAAGCAAATACTCTTCCGCACCACAGGCAAAGTCATCATCGAAGAAGGATGGAGAGTGGTTTTCAAGAAGAAGGTTGAAACAAGTGAGGAAGACAGCGAACAAGCATCCCTTCCTGTCTTCGAGAAAGGCGAAAGCGGGCCACACATTCCTTCACTCTCTGAAAAATGGACGACGCCTCCGAAGCCATATACCGACGCCACTTTGCTGCGAGCAATGGAAACGGCTGGCAAAACCGTAGAGGACGAAGAACTCCGTGATGCGCTCAAGGAGAATGGCATTGGTCGTCCGAGTACCAGAGCCGCTATCATCGAGACACTCATCCGTCGCCACTATATTCGCAGGGAACGTTCTTCGCTACACCCTACACAGACAGGCTTCGAGCTCATCGACCTCATTCACGAGGAACTTCTCAAGAGCGCAGAACTTACAGGCCGCTGGGAGAAGAAACTGCGACAAATAGAACGCCACGAATATGAAGCCCGTACCTTCCTCGATGAACTCAAACAGATGGTTTCCGACATCGTGCTTGCCGTCCTGAGAGAGAAAAAGTCTCCCGCCTGAAGAGAGATTTAGAGGGCTCCCTACAATAAAAGACGTCTTTATTCGTTATATATATAATGGTATATAAAATATGAAGACTCTTCTGCGATATATTCTTCTGGCACTTCTTGTCGCTGCCTGCACCCCCGAGACGCACGTCAAGAAAGGCGACCAGTTCTATGCAATCGGCGAGTATTTTGACGCTGCCGCCGAATACAAGAAAGCCTATTCGCGTACACAACCCAAGGACAAGGAAAAGCGAGGCCAGCGTGCCTTCAAGATGGCACAATGTTACCGCCGCATCAACTATACCGCAAAGGCCATCGGAGCTTATCAGAACTCCGTCCGTTACGGTTATGCTGACTCGATGGCTTTGCTCTATCTCGGACAACTTCATCAAAAGAACGGCGACTACAAGAGTGCCACCAAAGCTTATACCGCCTTCCTCGAGAAAGTTCCAGGCGACACGTTGGCACTCAATGGTTTGAAGGGTTGCGAGCTAGCACCAAAGTGGAAGAATGAGTTCTCGCTATACAGCATCAAGAAGGAACCGATACTGACCAGCCGTCGAAGCGACTTCTGCCCCGCTCTGCTTGGCGACGAAAACGACATGCTCTACTTCACCAGCACCCGAAATGACGCCAAAGGCAACGAGATAAGCGGCATCACGGGAACCAAGAGCGCAGACATCTTCTTCACAAAGAAAGATGACAAAGGCAAATGGGAACCTGTTGAAGCCGTCGAGGGCGACCTCAATAGCGAGTACGAAGAAGGAGCCTGCTGCTTTTCGCCCGATGGAAAGACGATGTACCTGACCCAATGCACCTTCGACTCCGACTATCCTCGCTATGCTCAAATCTTCACCAGTCAACGCAGTGATGCTTCGTGGAGCAAGCCGCAACTTCTGCAGATAAGTAAGGACACGCTCTCCAGCTATGCGCATCCTGCCGTTAGTCCCGATGGGCGTTGGCTCTACTTCACAAGCGATATGCCTGGCGGCCAAGGTGGCTTCGATATCTGGAAGATTGCGCTGACCGACCACGGGCTGGGTGGCGTAGAAAATGTAGGCTGGCCAATCAACACGCCCGGCGATGAGATGTTCCCTGCATTCCGTCCAAATGGCGACTTCTACTTCTCGAGCAATGGTCACGTAGGAATGGGAGGACTGGACATCATCAAAGCCGTACAGGACAGCCTGGGTGTCTGGACGCTCGAGAACCTGAAATATCCCATGAACTCGAGCGGCGATGACTTCGGAATGACCTTCGAAGGACTCCACAATCGCGGCTTCTTCTGCACAAACAGAGGCGATGCTCGTGGTTGGGACCACATCATGTCGTTCGAACATCCTGAGGTCATTCAAACCGTTAAGGGTTGGGTTTATGAGAAAGACGGCTACGAACTGCCAGAAGGACTCGTCTATATGGTTGGCGACGACGGCACTTACCTCAAGCTTAGCGTTCGTGGCGACGGTAGTTTCGAGCAGGAGGTGAAACCCAAGACCAACTACGTCTTCTTGGGAACCTGCAAGGGCTATCTAAATCATAAAGAGGAGCTTAGCGTCGACACGAGTAGTGTCAGTCAGGAGTTCGTGCTGCAGTTTCCGCTGGCAAGCATCGAGAATCCTGTCTTAATTAGAAACATCTTCTATGAGTTCGATTCTGCAGTTCTTCTGGACAGTTCAAAGGTTGCCCTCGACAGTCTCGTAGTCCTCCTGAACGAGAACCCGAACGTCACCATCGAACTTGCTTCGCATTGCGACTTCAGAGGTAAGGACGAGTACAATGAGAAGCTTTCGCAAAGACGAGCTGAGAGCGTTGTGAACTACCTCCAAACTCACGGAATCGACAGCCTCCGCCTCTCTCCGAAGGGTTATGGCGAGAAGCGTCCAAAGATTGTGACGAAGCGAATTGCTGCCACCTACGACTTCCTCAACG
>Ga0310697_10001650_pt1 | contig 25359 bp, 26 predicted proteins | sample 172DNAGHGlowgp2_FD_203883 | JGI IMG/M metagenome (GOLD analysis project Ga0310697, IMG submission 203883) | Sheep rumen microbial communities from Palmerston North, Manawatu-Wanganui, New Zealand - 1728 DNA GHGlow gp2 (v2) (version 2) | ecosystem: Host-associated > Mammals > Digestive system >...
CACTTTTTATCGCTACGACTGAAGGTTCACGCAGGACAATCCCACGACCTTTGACGTGTACAAGCGTATTCGCCGTCCCAAGATCTATTCCCATATCGTGCGACAATCCTCCAAAAAAACTAAACATCTTAAAAGATTGCTCCCTTCTTTGGTTAGAAAATTTTTGCCTGCGCTAAGCGAAAACATTTTATCATACTTTTTACACTTTGCAAGTTACTTTTAGAAAGTAAACGCAAGCTAAACAGTGTGCGCACCTGTATTCAATATACCGCCAGAAAAAATGTTGACAAGTAGCAGATGTTATGTTAATCTACGCGAAGCTTTGAAACTTAGTGTACTGGAGTGGTACTCAAGTGGTGAAGAGACGCCCCTGCTAAGGGCGCAGGCTGCGAAAGCGGCGCGGAGGTTCAAATCCTCTCCACTCCGCCATAATGAAATCAATTCGCTCTCAATGAGCGGTTAGAAAATCGTCGTGCGGAGTTAGTCCGTACGGCGATTTAAACGTTTAAGGAGGTTTTTATTAGTGGCTAAAATCAACGAAAATTATCTTAAACTGCCTGGAGCTTATCTTTTCTCGGAAGTCGGTAAACGCGCCGCCAAATTCCAAAAAGAAAATCCCGACGCCAAAATTATTCGGCTCGGTATCGGCGACGTAACGCGCCCGCTCCCGCAAGTTTGTATCGACGCTATGAAACGCGCCGCCGATGAAATGGGCAAGGTCGAAACTTTTCGCGGCTACGGCCCTGAACAAGGCTATTCTTTCCTGCGCGATAAAATCGCCGACTTCAACTACAAAAAACGCGGGCTTAATGTCAGCGCGGACGAAATTTTCATTAGCGACGGCTCTAAGTGCGATTGCGGCAATATTCAAGAGATTTTCTCGCTCGATTGCAAAATCGCGCTCGGCGACCCCGTTTACCCCGTCTACAACGATTCAAACGTTATGGCAGGGCGCACCGGAGCTTTAAAAGCCGACGGACATTTTGACGGAATTGTTTATCTGCCCTGCACTGCCGAAAATAATTTCTCGCCCGAACCGCCCGCCGAAAAAGTTGACATGGTTTATCTTTGCTCGCCGAATAACCCGACCGGCACTGTGCTTGATAAGCCTATCCTTGAAAAGTGGGTTGCCTACGCCAAAGAAAATGACGCCGTGATTCTCTACGACGCTGCCTATGCCGCTTACATTACCGAAGAAAATATTCCGCGTTCGATTTACGAAATTGACGGCGCGCGCGACGTGGCGATTGAGTTCCGCTCCTTCAGCAAGACGGCGGGCTTTACGGGCACTCGTTGCGGCTATATCGTTATTCCCGACGGCTTAACCGGAACCACTGCAAACGGCGATCGCGTTCCGCTGAAAAATCTTTGGGCGCGTCGTCACACGACAAAATTTAACGGCACAAGCTATATCACCCAACGCGGCGCAGAGGCGATTTACTCCGACGAAGGACAAGCGCAAGTCAAAGAGCTTATCAGCTACTATCTTGAAAACGCCAGAATTATTCGCGAAAGTTTGAGCGCGGCGGGCTTGAAAACTTACGGCGGAATCAATGCGCCTTACATTTGGCTGAAAACGCCCGATGATATTCCGTCAAGCTGGGATTTCTTCGATAAACTTTTGCGCGAGAAACACATTATCGGGACGCCCGGCGCGGGCTTTGGTCCTTGCGGCGAAGGTTATTTGCGCCTAACGTCTTTCAACAGCAGAGAGAATACGATTGAGGCTTGCGAACGCCTTAAAACTTTCTCGTAATAAATCATAGCGATTACTTAAAATTTTTGTGGCAATCACGTCGCAAAAATTTTTTTATTTAAGGCGGGTTTAATGGAGCCGTGATAAATTTTCAGAAAAAGGAGGAGTGATTGAAATGAAGTTGCCAAAAATTTTAATGACGGTCGCGGCGATTTTGCTAGCAACCTGCGCGGTTGTTGCGGCTAATTCAATGGGCGACGTTGATTGGAGGAATCGCGTTATAACCGTGACGGGTGAATCATTCGCGCCGCCAAATGCTGTCAGTCGTGCTCAAGCAAGGGCTTTAGCGTCACGCGGGGCGCAAGCCGATGCTTATCGCAGACTTGCCGAGACTATTAACGGCGTCCGCGTCGAGGGCGAAACTACTGTTGAAAATATGATGACGACGCAAGATACGATTAGACTTCAAGTCGCGGCGACGGTTAAGGGCGCAAGAGTTATCGACGAAAAATTTCTCAGCGACGGAAGCTACCGCGTCAAAATGCAAGTGTCGCTTTTCGGCGCGAATTCTTTAGCCGGCGCAGTCTTCGATAAAAATTATGAGGTCGAGCCTTTCCCCGACCCTGTCTTTGATGTCGAACCTTCCGCGCCCAATAGAACTTACCAACCGTCCGGAAATTATTATCCGACACCGACGACGCCTTATAAGCCGCCGCTTTCAAGAATGGCGGTGCTGACGAATTATAACTTGCAAAATTTGCAATCGAACACGAATTATCAGCAACCCACGCAGAATTCCCAAATTGAATACGATAGACCGCAAGTTTATCAGCCGGTAAAAAAATCGGTTGCGGATTATGCTTCAATGGCTGAAGGCGGCTACACTGGCTTAATCGTTGACTGCAGAGGCTTAGAACTTCAACCCGTCATGAGTCCCGTTATCAAAAACGTCAACGGCACGAAAATTTACGGGCATAAAAATCTTGACATTGACAAAGTTATTTCAATGGGTATGGCGGATTATATTGACGATACCAATAACGCTACCCGCGCAGGCGATAAGCCGCTTGTCGTCAAAGCCGTTTCGCTTGAAAATTTCAACAGCAATCCGGTCGTGGCAATCTCCGATTCAAACCGCATTTTGATTGAAAATCACGCCTCGAAGTTCCTTAAGGATTTAAAGGTCGTCTTCCTGTTCGATTATTGAAATATTTTTCAGAGTGCTGTGATAAATTTTCGGGCAAGAGGTGATTGATATGCGGGTTCCGAAAATTTTATCAGCAGTCGCGGCGACGACAATTTTGCTTTCGACGAGTACGAGTTTTGCCGCCGATAATCCGCCAATGACTAAAAAATCCGTCGAAGAATACGCGACCGCCGCGCAGGGCGATTACACTGGGCTTATCATTGACTGCAGGGGCTTAGGGCTTAAAACCGCTATGTCGCCCGTTATCCAGAACGCTAACGGCACGAAAATTTACGGGCATAAAAATCTTGACGTGGACAAAATAATTTCAATCGGCATGGTTGATTATGTCAGCTCGCCCGAAAATGTTTCCCGCGCCGGTTCAAAGCCGCTTATCGTCAAGGCGATTGCTTTGGAAAATTTCAACAGCACGCCGATTGTATCTATCATTGACTCGAATAAAATTCTGATTGAGAATCACGCGACGAACTTTCTTAAAGATTTAAAGGTTGTCTTCCTGTACTAAAGAAAAATCCCCTTCCGCTTTGGAGGGGGATAATTTTTTAAGGGTTGTGGTAAGGTAAGTGCCAGAGAATTAAAGATTATCCTTGACGAGCGCGAAAAGTTTAGAATCGGGAGCCGCGCCCGTGAAGTGAGTAATTGCGGCGTCAATGCCATTCGCTTTGATGAAGTCCTGAACTTCGACGGCCTCTTTGTCTTCGGCGTAATCGAATTTCAGAGCGGCGGCGATAACTTTAGCCAGCGCGTAGGGAATAAGTCCGCGTTCAATAAGTTGCGTCGCGGGAGAAACCAAACGGTCTGCGGCAGAAAGTTTACGTTTAGGACCGCGAGCCACGCGGGTAACTTCGTCGCTGAGGTTCGGATTTTTAAAGCGCGTTTCGGTCGTCGCAACGTATTTCTGATGGACGGCGGGCGCGAATTTATATTTGTCAATCAACAGCGCGGAAGTTTCAGCCCAAACTGCGCGGGCAGCGGCAACAATTTCGTCGTCCTGCATAGCTTTGCTCATATCGCTATAGCCTTTTTGGTAAGCAAGATAAGCAATGGAAGCGTGCCCCGTGTTGACGGTGAAAAGTTTTCTTTCAATGTACGCGCCGAGATTGTCAACGAGCGTCATACCTTTAATCGCGGGCAATTCGCCAACGACGCCGCGTGAATCAACGTCCCATTCGGCATAGGGTTCGACCTTGACCAAAAGTTTTTCGTCATTTTTCTGCAAGGGAACGATTCTATCAACCGCCGCGTCGGGGAAACCGATAAGCTTTTGGACTTCGGGCTTTACGTCGTCGCTAAGATTTTCATAAACGAAATTTTTCAGCACGGTCGAGCCGCCAACCATGTTTTCGCAAGCGATAATGTTAAGCGGCGTCTTGTTCGTCGCAACGCGCTTAGTTAAACCCTTAGCGATATTGGGCGCGATAAATTTTAAAATGTTCGGACCAATCGCGGTCGTTACAATGTCCGCCTCAACAATCGCGTCAAGGAGCGCGTCGAGATTTTCGTTGCTGTTAATCGCGCTGACGTTCTCGACGAGAGTTTTCTCCGCCTCGCCGAAAATTTGGACGTTGTATTTGCCGAGCGTGTTAATATCGTTGACGAGCGGGGCGGCAACGTCAACAAAAGTTACGTGATAGCCCGCTTGACTTAAAAGCAGTCCGATAAAGCCGCGCCCGATATTGCCCGCGCCGAAGTGTACAGCCTTTTTCATAATTTAACCTCCTACTTTAGACTTTCAAAAAATTTCGCGTCGACAGGTTCAAGCCACTCCGTCGAAACTTCCGAATTTGATTGCATGATTGATAAATGTTGCATTATTTTGCCGGGTGCCGCGCCGTGCCAATGCTTGACGCCTTCCGGAACGGTGAACACAATGCCGGGCATTAACTCAACGGGTTCTTGTCCCCAGATTTGAACGTAACCTGCGCCCGATTCCGTCACGAGAATTTGACAGCTACCGTGATGAATATGCCAGAAAGTATGCGCCCCGTCAACAAACGTCACGTTCGCAACGCCCATTGATTGTCCCGACGTTAGCGGCGCAAGAAATGTTCTGCCCGTGAAATATTTTTCGTAGTTGACATTGGGATTGCCAATCGGGAAGACAGTTCCGCCCGCCGTCGCGAGTTTCGCTTGAACTTCTTCGACGGGCGGATAATCTTCAGCCGTAGCAACCTGCGCGGTCGTCAAGATACAAGCCGCCGCCAATGTTGCTAAAAATTTTTTCATGTGCTTAGCCTTTCGTGAACATGTCGAAAAGGACTTGCGGGTCTTTGGTCGTGTAGGCTTTCTGCAAATCTTCTTCTGAATATTCCATAGTAATTGTCGCAAGGTTCGCGATAATCGCCAAATGGTCGTCGCCCTTGCCCGCGATACCAACAATCAAATGCGCGGTATTTTCGTCGGAGAACTTGACGCCTTGCGGATATTGCATGACGACAAGACCAGTTTTGATAATGTGTTTTTTAACAGCGTTTTCGCCGTGCGGAATTGCAATGCCTTGACCAATGTAAGTTGAAATGTCGCGTTCGCGAGCCAACATGCCTTCGATATAGGGTTTTTCAACATAGCCGCTCTTGAAAAGGAGTTCGCCCGCCGCCTTGATAGCCTCTTCTTTGCTGACGGACTTCAAACCGACTTTGACATTTTCTTTGAGCAAGACGCCTTCCTTGAGAGTTTGGGCAGGTTCTTCTGCGCCGCCCGCGTCGGGAGCCGGAGCCGCTACGCCGCCGCCCTTCAAGCGTTCGCTGATAATGTCATAAACGTTATTGTTAGTGAAGTCTTTAACCCAAATGTGCTCGGCTTGCGGAGAATCTGCGCTTGCACGTTCAGCAAGTTTTTCGTGCGAAACGACAATTTGCGCGTCCTTCGGAATGTTGCCGATTGCGAAGTTTTTAACGGTAATATTTTTGTAGCCGTCTTTCTGAAGTTTCTTACGGAGAGCCGCCGCGCCAAGTGCACTTGAACCCATGCCAGCATCGCAAGCGTAAACGATAAACTTAATGTCCGCGCCCGCAACTTGTTTTTCGCCGGCTTGACCTTTCGACGCCGCCTTCATAGCTTTCATGTTAGCTTGCGCCGCTTCGAGTGCGTCTTCTTTTTCAGCATCAGCCGCCGCCGTTGCCTTGATAAATATTGAACTGATTGCAAAACTTACGCCGGCCGCCGCCGCTACTGCCGCAATGTTAGCGAAGTACGCACCAGGAGCCGTCATAGCCATAATCGCGATAAACGAACCAGGAGCCGCAGGAGCTACTAAACCGCCGTTGAGTAATGTCAGCGTGAAAACGCCCGTGATACCGCCCGCCATAACTGCAAGAATCAGGGTAGGTTTCATAAGGACGTACGGGAAATAAATTTCGTGAATACCGCCGAAGAAGTGAATAATAACCGCGCCGGGCGCAGAACCTTTAGCATTGCCGACGCCGAACAGCGAATAAGCAAGCAGGACGCCAAGACCGGGACCAGGATTGGATTCAATCATGAAGAATACCGATTTGCCGACTTCTTGAGCCTGTTGCATTCCGAGCGGAGTGAAGACGCCGTGATTGATAGCGTTGTTGAGGAACAAAATCTTCGCCGGCTCAACAAGGATTGAAACCAGCGGAAGAAGTCCCGCGCTGACGATTGCACCGACTGCCGAAGCAAGCCCGTCCGTTATGCTCGAAACGATAGGACCTACAAAGCTGTAAGCCGCGCAGGCAAGTACGCCGCCGATTATGCCCGCCGAAAAGTTGTTGACTAACATTTCAAAGCCGCCGGGAATATGGTCTTGCGCCGCCTCGTCAAATTTCTTAATCGCAACGCCGCCAATAGGACCCATAATCATTGCGCCCATAAACATTGGAATATCCGTACCGACGATAATACCGGCAGTAGCAATCGCGCCGACGACGCCGCCTCTGTGACCGTTGACAACTTCGCCGCCCGTGAAGCCGATTAACAGCGGCAGGAGCCATTTCGCCATTGGTCCGACTAATTCTGCTAGACCCTCGTTAGGAATCCAGCCCGCAGGAATAAAAAGTGCTGTGATAAATCCCCAAGCAATGAACGCGCCGATATTGGGCATGACCATTGCGCTAAGGAATCGACCGAATTTTTGCATGGCCTCTTGCATGGATAACACCTCCGAAAATTCAATTAGGAATGTGGAATGAGGAATGAGGAATGAAAAAACTTTTCCCTTCTCCCATTTCCCTTGTCCCTTGTCCCTTAAAAATCCTATGCTGAATTCTAAGGGCTGATATAACACATTGCAAGCAAAACACATTGCGCGGCGTCCATTATGTCTACAGACAAAATTTTATAGCGCGCTAACTTTGCCCCCGCAAATGTCCACAGCGAAAAATCTTCTGCGGAAATGTCCAAAAGTACTGCGGACAAAATAACTTGACAAGCCAACTTTGCAAGTTATAATAAGAACAAAGTATATTAAGAAAGGACGTTGCCTTATGGAAGTCGGCGAGGTTGTTGAAAAAAATTTCCTAAGACCAATTGATAACACGTCGATTGTGCAACAAGTTATTGACCGCTTAACTTATGCGATGATTTATAAAGAACTGCGACCAGGCGACAAGTTGCCAACTGAAATGGAATTGGCAGCAAGTTTCGGTGTCGGGCGCAATTCAATTCGTGAGGCGATTAAAATTCTGGTATCGTTCGGAGTTTTAGACATTCGCCGCCCTGAAGGAACTTTTGTAGCAAATGGCTTTTCAGATAAAATGATTAATCCGCTCCTGTACGGAATAATTCTTGACCAATCGGATTCGCTCGACAGCCTAAAGGAATTGCGCGAGTGGATTGACTTTGGAATTTTAGAATTGGCAACAGAAAAAGCCGCCCCCGAAGATTTATTTCAACTCGAAGAACAGCTTAATAAATTGCTTGAAGAAATTGACGGCGGCGACGCGGAAAAAGTTTTCGTTGCGGACGATAATTTTCATGAGGCAATTTCAATCGCCGCGCATAATTCTTTGCTAGGTCAAATCGCTAAGCTCGTCAGAACTTTGACTAGCGAAATGCGCATGAGTACTATCCGCAATATGATGAAACTCGGCAAGGGCGACGAACTTAAAAAGGCGCACATCGACTTATTTAAAATCGTCAAGCACAGAAACGATACTTCTGCGCGGGAATTGCTCGTTGAAGGCTATTTCTATCGCTATAATATTTTTCGCAAGTAAATCAGTTAGAAAACTTCTTCATACTTTTTAAGCTTGCGGCACTTTTAAAAAGTGCACAAACAGCGGACGCGATTGGACGTTAAGCAATTCCAACATTGTCGCCGCGTTCGTACGCGCCGCTGCGCTTTGCTAGATATGCTTTAGAAAACTTCTTCATACTTTTTAAGTTTGCGGCGATTAATCGCGAATAGCACTACAAATATCAGCACAAAGAAAAATACCAGCGTTGAAAGGGCATACATTTCCGGATGTATGCCTATTTTCAGTTTCGCGTAAATTTCAGTCGTCAGCGTGTCGACGCCCGCGCCTTTAGTGAAGTGCGTTATTATAAAGTCGTCCGCCGACATTGTGAACGCCAATAAAAATCCCGCAAAGATACTCGGTCGCAATTCGGGCAGGACGACGCTCGTAAATGCTTTGAACGGCGACGCGCCCAAATCTAATGCCGCTTCGTAAAAACTTTTATCTAACGCCATTAACTGTGGCATTATGCACAAAATGACATACGGCACGTTGAAGACGATATGCGCTAACAAAATTGACACGTAGCCCAGCTTCAATCCCAGCCCCATAAATAAAAGCATTAGCGATATTCCCGTTACAATGTCCGCATTTAAAATCGGAATGTTCGTCACGCTTAAAAAGGTCGCTCGCCATTTGCGGCTAAGTTCTTTCATTGCAACACATGTTATCAAGCCTAAAATCGTCGCAATGCCCGCCGATAACAAGCCGATTGATAATGTGTTTGATAAGGCGTCGGCAATTTGGGCGTCGTTGAAAAGTTTTTCGTACCAATTCAGCGTCACGCCCGTCCAATGTCCGCGATAACGGCTCGCGTTGAATGATTGCGCGATTAAAACTCCTATTGGCGCGTACAGGAATAAAAATATCGTCGCAAGGTAGATTTTCTTAAGATATTTCATTTAAAATCCTCCTCCTCGTGACTTTTCTCAAAATACGTCGTCAACAACATGTTCAGCACGATAAAAATCATCAGAATCACCGACAACGCGCAACCAACGTGCCAATCGTATTGGAAAGTAAATTCCTGTTCGATTATGTTGCCGATAAGTAAAAGCTTGCCGCCGCCGAGTAGCGCACTAATTACAAAGGTCGTTAGCGCGGGAATAAATACCATTGTTATGCCGCTGATTGCGCCAGGAATGCTAAGCGGCAAAATTATTTTCGTGAACGTCTGCCAATAATTTGCGCCCAAATCCCGCGCCGCCTCCAAAATGCGCCGGTCAATTTTCGTCAGCGCAATGTAAAGCGGCAAGACCATATACGGCAAATAATTATAGACCATGCCCAGAACGATTGCGCCGGGTGTGTTTATCATTTGCAAATCGGGCAGGCTTAAAAGGCGCATTAGCTGATTGATTATGCCGTTGCCTTCCAAAATTGTTTGCCAAGCCATCGTCGACAAAAGAGAATTCATCCAAAGCGGCAAGATAAACAGCAGTGAAATTATCGTCGTGTTGTCGCGTTGTCGCTCCGTCAAGATTAAGCAAAGCGGATATGCCATTAGCAGACAAACTATCGTGCTGATTATCGCCAGCGCGATTGACAGTTCAAAGGCGTCCCAAAAACCATGCTCGAATATCAATCCCATATGTTTTATAGAAAAACTTCCGTCATAATCCGTCACGCCATACCAGACAATAAAAATCAGCGGGATAAAAATAAAAAGCCCCGCCCAAATCAAAAACGGTGCCAAAAAAACATTTCGCATACTTTTACTAAACATCTTGCGCAACCGTTACTGAGAACTTACAGAGTTTTTGACTCATGTCCCATTCCTGCTTCAGCGCGTCCGCTTTTGTCGAAACTACTCACGTTTTTTGACTCTCCACAGGCTTAAATTCCCCGCTAACGTACGGGTAGACCCTACAAGCTTGATTTTAACTTGCAATATTATTTTAGCGTTAAGAGACAAAAAAGTCAATTATCTGTTCAGTAACGTTTTCACCTCCTTATAATTTTATTGATTTGATTTAATTTAATTATCCAATAAAGCCTCCTCATCTTCGGATTGAGGCTTGCTCATTATCTGGATATTTTCGGGCGCAACGTGAAGACTAACCTCCTCGCCGACTGTGCGCCCCGTCGTCGATTGAATCAGCCATTCAAAGCCATCCGCCTCGACGTTTATATCATACGACATACCCCAGAAAACTACGCGAGTCACCACGCCATTAAAAGCACCTTCACGCGGCGCGGCAAGTTTAATATCTTCTGGGCGAATTTGAACGTCAACGGGGCATTCTTCCGGAAAACCTTCGTCGACGCAAGGATATTCTCTGCCGAAAATCCTAACGACCTTATCGCGAACCATGACGCCGTCAATTATGTTGCTGTCGCCGATAAAGTCCGCGACAAATGCGTTTTCCGGCTCATTGTAAACATTTTCGGGCGTGCCGACTTGCTGAATGTAACCTTGATTCATGACGACAACGCGGTCGCTCATTGACAAAGCTTCTTCTTGGTCGTGCGTGACAAAGATAAAAGTTATGCCCGTCTCCTTGTTAATTCTGACAAGTTCGCGGCGCATATTCCGACGCAACTTTAAATCCAATGCGCTAAGCGGTTCGTCAAGCAATAAAACTTTCGGCTCGTTGACGACTGCGCGGGCGATTGCAATACGCTGTTGCTGACCGCCGCTAAGTTTCGTAACGTCATATTTTTCGTAGCCTTCAAGGTTGACGAGCTTTAGCGCGTATTTAACTTTGTCGCGAATGTAATCGGAAGACTTGCCCGCGATTTTCGGTCCGAACGAAATATTTTCCTCAACGTTCATGTGAGAAAAGAGAGAATACTTTTGGAAAACGGTATTGACTGGTCGGCGATTAGGCGGCAGATTCGTTATATCTTTGTCGTCAAAAATCACGCGCCCTGTATCGGGCATTTCAAAGCCGCCGATTATCCGCAACATTGTCGTTTTGCCGCAACCAGAAGGCCCCAACAGCGTAATAAATTCGCTCTCCATTATCGTTAAATCGATTTCGTCAAGCACCAGCAAATTTCCAAACGATTTGGCGATGTTATCCAAATGTATCAATTCCCTTTTCATTTCCCAGCAACCTTTCATAAAAAATTTTTCCGCATTATACAAAAAAGCGGCGCGTCAATCAAGAACACGCCGCGAAACTTTTAATCTATGTCGATTATTTCTTTTTGAGGTCAGTAACTTTGAATGTGAAGTACATATCGGGATAAGGTTCGTTTCTCAAGGTGAAATGCCACCATTCAGTATCAAGCGGCTTGAAGCCGTGCTTAATCATCACGTCGCGCAAGTATCTGCGATTTTTCAGCTGAGTTTTGGTAATTTTGCCCGTATAGTCGGGGTGCGATTCAATGCCGAAATGGTCGAACGTGCCGCCCATGTCGACTTCCTTGCCGGTCTTCATGTCGAAAAGCGTTAGGTCAATCGTCGAGCCGCGACTGTGTCCGGATTTAGCGTCAATGTAGCCGTCAGCAAAAAGCCTATTCTTGTTGACTTCGGGATAGAAATATTTCTTCATGCGCTTATCGTCTAAATCTTTCGCCCAGCGTACGAAGTTATCAACCGCCATTTGCGGGCGATAGGCGTCATAAACCTTGAGGCGATAGCCTTTGCGCATCACTTCATCAGAAACTTTTTTCAACGCCTGCGCGGCTTCAATGGTCATGAGTGCGCAAGGTTGCTCGTAGCCGTCAATCCTGTCGCCGACAAAATTATAAGTCGAGTAGTAACGAATTTCCTGGATTATATCGGGCACCACGTCGCTTAAAACTACAAAGCCCGTTGAATCTTCCGGCGAAGTCGACCTTTCAGCCGATACGACAGAAGAAATCATCAGGAACGCCGCCAAGAACACTCCGAAAAAGATTTTTCTCATAATAGAAACTCCTTACTTCAAAATTTCGGATACCATTTTATCAGTGTCGCGCATATCCTGCAAAATTTTCTCCAGAATCAGCGCGAAAGTTTTCATTTCCGCTTTGGAATAGCGGCTTGCGTCGTAATCTAGGAACAAATTGTAAGTTCCAGTCGGTTGCGATTCAACTTCTATATCAAGCGCATTTTCCACAGCAGAAATTTCATTCGGCGGCAAATAAACCACTTTAACAGGCGTATCCGCAAATATTAAATCGCCGTGCATATACTTTTGGAAAATAAAGCTGACGCAATCATCTTCCAAGCCCTCGCCGTACACGATGTCCAAACTTTTGCGATAAGTCATGCCGATTTGCTTTTGACCTTCCAATTTGTTCAGAAACTCGCCGACGGAAATATCTTTGTGAAAATCCCACGCGCAAGGATATTGCTCCAACATTAAGCCCATTAAGCGATGTTCGCACATATTCGTTCGCCCGTTATGTATCCAGCTCATGATTGATTCTTTCGAGCCAGTTAGCTTAGCCATTGTCAGCATGCACGCGCCCAAGAAAAAATTATTCTCGTTAAGTTTTGTCGTCCTGAAAAATTCTTCCGTGAAGTTTTTAAATTCGTAATCTAAATTTCCCTGAGTCCACGCTGCGACGCCTTGCACTTTCACGGGTGGCAAATGTTTTTTCTTATCGAAACGCCTTAACATATCGCGCCAATATTGATGACCGGCTTTGAGTTCTTCGGGCGGAATGTTCGCTTCTTCCTCGACGTAATCCGCATAGCTCAAAATTTTTTTCAAAGTGCGTCCGCGATACGTCGCATCTATCGCACGAAGTAATAAATACGACGACGACACTCCGTCCATTATCGCGTGATAAAAATCTGCGTAAAGATATTTTGCGGTTGGCGTCTCCATTAAGTAAATCCGATAGAGCGGCTGATTGATAAGGTAATACGGCTCGCGCAATTTCTCCATGCGCTTTTGGAAGGCGTCATCGCTCATTTTCTCCACAAAAACTTTTTCGACCGCGCCGTCGAAAATCTGGCATAAATCGCTTGTTTCGGGGTGGAAAATGAATCTGCAACGGAAAATGTCATACGTCTCCAAAACATGATTTATCGCGTCCGCGAAATGATTCATATCAATCGACGCCGACAATTTGAACAGCCCGCCAATATTCATCATTGTCGATTTCGCTTTGTTGAAATGCGTATCGACCAGCCAACGTTGAATCGGGCGTAAGGGATAATACTTCATAAAGTTTCCTCCTATGAGTTATTTCGTCACATATTATAGCATAAAAATTTTTTAAAGTTTAGTGTTCCACATAATCAGCGCGTCTTCGTCGTTGTCGCGATAATAATTTTTCCGGCGACCGACGCTTTTTAATCCGAAGTTTTCATAAAGCTTAATTGCCGCCTTGTTGCTCGGTCTGACTTCCAATGTTATCGACTTCGCGCCGCGTTCTTTGACAGCTTTAATCAGTTCGCCGAATAAAAGCGACCCGATACCTTGCCCGCGTAATTCCGGCTCAACGGCGACGTGCATAACTTCCGCTTGCTCGAACGATACCCACGCGCCCGCATACGCCACGATTTTTTTATCAAGCTCGCCAACGACATATTCCGCCAATTCGTTTTGATTTTCCCGCAAAAAATCTGCGCGGCTCCAAGGCATTGAAAAACATTTCAATTCAAGGTCGGCGACGGCATTCACGTCGTCCGGCGTCATTTGTCTGAATATAAGTTCGTTACTCATTAGAAAATTCCCGCGCCATAATCCAAGCGTCCTCATTCCAATAATAATTTTTTTCGCGTTCGACAATCTGAAAGCCAAAGCTCTTGTAAAGTTCAATCGCCGCCTTGTTACTTGGTCTGACTTCTAAGACGATAAAAGTTGCGCCGCGCTTTATAACTGCGTCCAAAAGTTTTGCCAGAAGAATTTTCGCGACGCCCACGCGCCGATATTCTGGGTCAACGGCTAAGCTTTCAATTTCCGCTGTGTCGTTAGCAATCTCGGCTCCCGCGCAGGCAATTATTTTCCCGTCAAGTTCCGCAACTAAAAATTCCTGTCGGTCGTCTTGCGCCACTCTGAAAAAATATTCTCGGCTACAAGCGTCTCTCGCGCCAAAACATTTAAAATCCAACTCGGCGGCAATTTCTGCGTCGTCAGTCGTCAACTTTCGGACGATAAACCGTGCCTTTTCTCCCATAATACTTCCGCCTCCGCTCGGCGTATGTAAAGCGGCTCCAAATTCATGACGTTATCAACTTTGCCTAAATTTTCCGCGCAGATTGCGACGCTCGACGCCCGCGGCATTTTCAAATGTGGCGGCGCAAGTTTGACATTCGGCGGCAACGGAATTTTTATCTTGTGTAAGACATCGCCGCATAAAAAAATTTCGCCGTCGAGTTTTCCCGCCTCCGAAATAACTTCGTCCACCGGTCGGACTTCCAATTTCGATAGCGGTAAATTTTTCTCGAACAACTGACAATACGCCCGATTTTTTTGCGCGTCTATCATGGGCAAAACTTTCGCTGACGGAAAATTATAGGCGAGTGCTTGCAAGGTCGGCACGCCGATTATTTTTATCCCCCATGCATACGCCAAAGCTTTCGCCGTCGCCAGTCCAATTCTCAAGCCCGTAAATGAACCTGGTCCGATACTCACTGCGACCGCGTCAAGATTTTCAAACGCGCCAGAAAGTTTTATGACTTCTTCCACTTGCGGCATTAACGTTTCTGAAAAACTTTGCGGCGATTCGCGCAAGCTCTCCGCTAAAATTTTCCCGTTAAAAATCACCGCGACACTTGCCGCACGCGTCGCCGTCTCTATTCCCAATATCCGCAAGCTCATTCGTCCTTTGTAACAAATTCTTCAAGCTCTTTTATAAAATCTTCGTGCTCTTCGCCCACGCAATCAAAGGTTATCCGGCGCATGTTCCGCGAATCTTTTATCCGTTCAATTTTTATCACCACATAATTTTCCGGCAAAGCCTCTGGGAATTTTTCCGCCCACTCGATAAAGACAATACCTTCCGGAAAATCCGTGTATTCATAAAAGCCAATGTCTTCCAATTCGTCCTCATTGTGCAAGCGATATAAATCGAAATGGACAATCGGACAAAAACCCTCGTAAACGCTCATCAAGTTAAAAGTCGGGCTAGTGACTTCGCCTTGAACACCGAGCGTCCGCGCCATGCTCTGGACAAAAAGAGTTTTGCCCGCGCCCAAACCGCCTTCAAGACAAATAACCGTACCTTCGCGCACCCTTTGAGCAACTTTAGCCGCCAATTTTACCGTCCCGTATGGGGACTGGGTTATGTGCGTAAACAAAATTTTTTTCACTCCTTGTTTTAATTCCGTTCGCTGATTATAAGCGCAGTTTATCAGACGCGAAAAATTTTTTCAACAAGCAATCGCGAATTGTGGTAAAATCCTTACAAAGGAGTTGACTAATTTGAAAGTAGAAGAAATATTTTTCCGCGACATGTACAGGCAAATTTGCTTGCTGACTTCGCCGAGCCTCGTTAAGAAAATAAATCTGGGCGACGTGTTCGACTTCACGCCCGATGAAAAACTTGATGGCTTTTTGACCTACGGCTACATTGACGGCGAGACTTTTATCTTTGAGATTATGGCGGGCGCGAAGACTCTGGGCGGGCGTTTGAAAATTTTCCCGGCGAGTTATAAGAAATCCGTCAAGCTCAAGCGTTCCGAAGTCGACAACGCCGAGCTGAAAATTTTGACGGCGGAATATTCCGTTGCCTTCCGCGATAGAATTCAGATGATTAGCGACAAAATTTCTGACGACGCCCGCGAACAGACGCGCCTTATTAAAAATCTCGACGCCTTCCGCCACCCGCATTACCCTGACGACGTTGTTGTTTACTTTTTCAGCGCGGAGGATAAGCCCGAACTTTTATGGGTGCGTTGCTTATCGGTCGACGAAAATATTTTGACGGGCGAACTTTTGAACGAGCCGACTAAAAATTTTGGCTGTCATGCGGGCGATAAGATTTTATTTGGCGTGGCGCAACTCGGCGACCAGAACATTTTAATTCATCTTCCGTCTAAGGAGAATTCCCTTGCATAAAAAGAACGCAATAATTATCGGCGCGGGAGCCGCCGGACTGACTGCCGCTTATTACCTTTTGAAGGACACCGACATCAGACCGATTGTCCTTGAGAAGGAAAATTTTATTGGCGGGCTTTCGCGCACGGTGAATTTCAACGGCAACCGCATGGACATTGGCGGGCACAGATTTTTCAGCAAGAATGAAGAAGTTCTTTCGCTGTGGCAAAGCATTATGCCCGCGCAAGGTGCGCCCGCGCTTGACGATAAAATTTTGAATCGTGAATCGGTTTTAGTCGAAGGCGGCGCGAATCCCGAAGAGGTCGACGAAGTTTTTTTGAATCGCAATCGCGTCTCCAGGATTTTTTATCGCGGGAAATTTTTTTCTTATCCGGTCGCGCTCAATTTCAACACGATTAAAAATCTCGGACTGGGCGAAACTTTTTCAATCGGCGCGAGTTTCCTCAAGGCGAAGTTCAATCAGCGCGAAGAAAATACGCTTGAAGATTTTATGATTAATCGTTTCGGGCAAAGGCTTTACGAAACTTTTTTCCGCGATTATACGGCTAAAGTTTGGGGCAGGACGCCGCAAGAAATCGGCGCGGATTGGGGCGCACAAAGAATCAAGGGTTTGTCGCTCGGAAAAACTCTGCTTGACTTTGCGAAGAAAAGTTTTGGCTCGAAAAGCGGCGCGGGTGAAACTTCGCTGATTGAAAGATTTTATTATCCGAAGTTGGGACCTGGTCAATTCTGGGAGAAATTTGCAGCAAAGATAAAAAAGCTCGGCGGCGAAGTTCTGCTAAATTCCAATGTCAAAAGTTTTCACGTCGACAAGAATAAAATTAAATCGGTCAAAGTCGAGACTGCCGCTGGGCTTCTGACTTTCCCCGCAAATTATTTTCTGTCGAGTATGCCGCTAATTGAACTTGCTGACGCGCTCGACGACGGCTTAAACCTCCGGCAGCTTCAAATTGCTCGCGGCTTGCCCTATCGCGACTTCATAACGGTTGGGCTTCTCGTCGATAAGTTACAGATTAAAAACCTTACCAAAATAAAAACGCTCGGCGACATTATCCCCGATTGTTGGATTTACATTCAAGAGCCGTCAGTTAAACTCGGTCGCTTGCAGATTCTCAATAACTGGTCGCCGTATATGGTTGCCGACCCGCAGAATTCTATTTGGCTGGGCTTGGAATATTTTTGCGACGAAGGCGACGAACTCTGGCAAATGGACAAGGACGCCTTTATAAATTTTGCGGCGGAAGAGCTTGCCTCCATTGGGATTATAGAAAAATCTTCCGTCCGCGCAGGTATGCAAATCAAAGTTCCAAAGGCGTATCCCGCTTACTTCGACACCTACGAAAATATTTCCGAACTGCGCGGCGCACTTGACGCGATAGAAAATCTCTATTGCATTGGGCGCAACGGTCAGCACCGCTATAACAATATGGACCACAGCATGTTGACGGCGATTGCGGCTGTCTGCGCGATTGCTGGCAAATTTCCTAAGGCGGACATTTGGAAAATCAACGCGGAGAAAGCTTATCACGAAGGTAACAGCAATGAATAAACTTTTTCCACTCGTTCAAATAATTTTCTTATCGCTCGCCGTTGCGTTTTGGACGCTATCATTCACGTTGATTGAAAAGGCGGACACATATTTTATCATGAACATTGGACGCTACGTTTTGGAAAACGGCATTCCGCACGTCGACCCGTTCACGATTCATGAAAATTTACAGCTCGTCGCGCAACAATGGCTGAGCGGGATTTTTTTTTGGGAGGCGTATAAACTTTTCGGCGTCAACGGGCTACGGTTAATGGATTGCGCCATAGGAATAATTTTGGTTGCGATATATTGGCGGCTGTGTTTATTCGTGAGCGGCGGGAATAAAATTTTATCGTTGGCGTTGAGCTTTGCAATCATTTTATTTGCCGTTCCGACGATTGTCCCGCGCCCGCATATCATATCGGCGGCGATTCTTTTGGGCGAAGTATTTTTCCTAGAAAAATTTACACGCACGCAAGATTTTAAATTCTTGTTGCCGTTGCCGCTCCTATCGATTCTGTTGATAAATTTTCATGCGGCGATGTGGTTAATTGCGTTCGTTGTGAGCCTGCCGTTTTTCTTTGTGAAAAGCGTTCGCCACGTGAAATTTTTATTAGCAACGATGGCGGCGGCATTTTTATGCGGGCTGATAAATCCTTACGGGACAGACGCGATGACCTATGTTTTTCACTCCTACGGAATTGATTTAATTAACAGAGGCGTCGCCGAAATGCATACTCCTACGGCTCACAACCTGCGCGGGAAAATTTTTTATCTAAGCGCGGCGTTGGTGATTTTTTCGCTGACGAAATTCAAAGTGCCGTGGCGATATATTTTCTTGAGCGGCGGGATAATGTTTATGGCGGTAATGCACGGGCGCAATTTCATTCTGTTTTATTTCCTAGCGACATTCCCGCTGGCTTATGCGTGGCGCAATTTCAGTCCGGAAAAAATTTTTGGCAAGAGCGATGAACAATATAAAAATCGCGGCTTCATGACGGTAATATTTTTTCTGCTACTGACGATTAACACCGTTGTGATTTTAAAATTACTCGATAACGGCTTAGCGAAAATTTCTTTGCCGCTGGAAATTTTATTAGCTGGCGCGATTGCATTTCTGCTGTATAATTTGCTGGTCGTTAGGTTCAATGGGCGCGTGCTCCACCCCGAAATACTTCCACGAAAAAATTTATCGCTGTTGATAATCGCGCTGATAGTCGGAGGAATTTTTTCGACGACGCTTGAAGCTGACAAGCAAGAGGCGGACGGAATTTATACCAATGCGCTAAAATTTTTGTTGAAGAGCGAACGCCCCGAAAATATTTCGCTGTATGTCAATCAAGCTTACGGCGGGCTTGCGGGCATGTTCGGAATAAAATATTATATCGATTCGCGTGCGGAAGTTTTTCTCCCCGCCAATAACGGTCGGAAAAATATTTTGGAAGAGTATTACGACTTTAAAGACGGCAAAATTTATTACGCGGATTTTTTCGCCCGCTACGATTTTACGCACATAATCACCGACAGCAAAGATTATTTTCTTTATGACGAGCTGACCCACGATAAAAATTTCCGCGTGATTTACGAGAGCGAGCGCGTTGAAGGTTACAAAGTTATTCGTTGTAAGATTTTTGTTCCGAGGAATGGAGATTGACATGAAAAAAATTTTGGTGCTGATAATGTTTTTATTGATGAGCCGTGCAGAGGCGGCAGGTTGGTCGCCCGAATTGCGCATTGGACTTTTGAGCGGCGTCGAAGAAATTTCCTTGCAAGTTTCCGCGCCGTGCATTATGATTGACACGAAGTCAAAAAAGACCTTGAAAAAATTTCCTGCCGATAAAAAATTTACCGTCAAAGCTAAAGACATAAAAGCGGCGTCGGTTGACATTCGCCCTGAAAAAATTAAGCTGAAAGATTTGCGGACAACGATTGGCGAGCGGGAATATTTTGGCGGCGTGCGCTTAAACGTAGCCGATAAAAAATTCACGGTGATAAATCTCGTGCCAATTGAAGAATATTTGCGCGGGGTGTTGCCGGAAGAAATGTCGCCGTCGTACCCGTTGGAGGCTTTGAAGGCTCAAGCGGTGGCGGCGCGTTCGTTCGCTTTGAAAAATCGCGACAAGCACAAGAAAGACGGCTTCGACTTGTGCGACAAAACTCATTGTCAAGTTTACGTCGGAACTAAAATTTTCGAGACGACTGACAAGGCGGTTGAGGAAACTCGCGGCGAAATTTTGACTTACAAGGAAAAACTTATCGAGACGAGTTTTCATGCGGATTCAGGCGGCATGACCGAAAATGTTAGCGACGTATGGGGGCGGGCTATGCCGTATCTTATCGCCGTCAAGGAAATTTTCAAACAAGTCGAGCCGTGGACGGTTAAAGTTAGCGTGAAAGATTTTTCGTCGCGTTTCGGCGATAATTTTGGCGAACTAAAGAAGATTGAGCTTAGCGAAATGGAAATTGGCAAGTCGGCGAAAGATAGAACGTCTTCAGGGCGTGTGACTTCCGCGCAGATTGTCGGCAGTAAAAAAACTGTGACGCTTGCGGGTACCGAACTGCGCCGGAAATTTTCTTTGCCGAGTACACTTTTCGACATGAAGATTGAGGGCGACAAAGTAATTTTCACGGGCTACGGTAGCGGGCACGGCGTCGGCATGAGTCAAAAAGGCGCACGCTCTTACGCCCTTGATGGCTGGTCTTACGAAAAAATCTTGGAGCATTACTATCACGATTCCAGACTTAAAAAGCTTTACTAGGGAGTTACTGACATGAAAAAATTTTGCTTAATGATTGCCGCTGTGCTGTTGCTTATATCGTTCAGCAAAGTTGAGGCGGGGCATTTGGAAGACATTGAGGCGCGGGGCACAATCCGAATTGGCACGACGGGCGATTATATTCCAATGTCGTATTTAAATCCCGCGACGGGCGAATATGAAGGCATTGACGCTGAACTTTCCAAAATTATTGCTGACTCGCTCGGCGTGGCGATTGAATACGTGCCGACAACGTGGCCGACGCTTTCCGCCGATATGCAAGCTGGAAAATTCGACATTGCGCTTTGCGGCATTTCAAGAAATTTTGCGCGGGCGAAGTCTATGGCGATGAGCGACGCTTATGGCGAAGGGCTTTTCGGCAAAACTATTCTCTGCCGCAAATCTGACGCGAAAAAGTTTAAAAGCGTCGCTGACCTAAACAAGCCCGAAGTCCGCATTATGATTAATCCCGGCGGCACGAACGAAAAATTTGCTCGCGCCAATTTGCCTAATGCAAAACTTATCGTTCACGAAGCCAACGCCGACATTCCGATTCAAATTGCCGAAGGTAAAGCCGACATTATGATAACTGAAACGGTCGAGGCAGTTAGTTGGGTTAAGCGCGAACCGCGACTTGCCGCGCCACTTGTCGATAAACCTTTTGAAGGCACGCGCCATTCTTGCGGAATTTTGCTGGAGAAGGGCGACCAGGAATTTTTAAACTATGTAAATTTTGTTTTGGCGGAACTGCGCATGGACGGCAGACTTGAGCAACTGGAAATAAAATATTTGGGGAGGAAAAATGCTACTAAGCGAATTTGATTACGAATTGCCCGAAGAACTAATCGCGCAACGACCGATTGAGCCGCGAAATTTTTCAAGGCTAATGGTGCTAGACCCTGCGCGGCGGACAATCAATCATGAACATTTCTATGACCTGCAAAAATTTTTAACGGTCGGCGATACGCTGATTTTCAACGACACGCGAGTTATACCGGCGCGGCTAATCGGACGCAAGTCAACAGGTGCCCGCGTCGAAATTTTTTTGCTTAGGCGGCTTGACACGACAACTTGGGAAACTTTAGCTAAGCCGGGCAGGAAAATTGCAGAGGGCGCAGAAATTTCTTTCGGCAATGAATTAAGTTGCGAAGTCATTGGGCGTACCGATTTTGGCGGGCGTATTGTGAAATTTAAATTCAACGGGGTATTCGAGGAAATTTTAGACAGGCTCGGCGAAACGCCCTTGCCACCCTACATTCACGAAAAACTTGCCGACGCTGAACGTTATCAAACTGTTTACAATCGCGAAAGAGGCTCCGCCGCCGCGCCGACTGCCGGACTTCATTTCACGACAGCGCAAATGCAAGAGCTTAAAAATTTCGGCGTCAATCTGGGTTTTGTAACTTTGCATGTTGGGCTTGGAACTTTTCGCCCCGTGCAAGTCGAAAATATCGAAACGCACAACATGCACGAAGAATTTTTTTCTGTACCGCAGGAGACCGCCAATTTGATTCACGAAACGAAAAAGCGCGGCGGAAGAGTTATCGCGGTCGGCACGACTTCAATTAGAACTTTGGAGGCGGCGGCAATCGATAGAAATTCCGTAGCGGTCGGGAGCAACTCGACGAAAATTTTTATCTACCCTGGCTACAAATTTAAAATTGTCGACGCGCTGATAACAAATTTCCACTTGCCCAAATCGACGCTGTTAATGTTGGTTAGCGCGTTCGCGGGAAGAGAATTTATCTTGAAAGCTTATCGCGAGGCGGTCAAGGAGCGTTACCGATTCTTTTCCTTTGGCGACGCAATGTTTATTGCAAATAGAATAACGGACTGAAATTTAAGGCGGGATGCTTTGGAAAAATAAGGAGCGGACTTAATGTCGCCAGTAACATTTGAACTTATCCACAAAGACGCGGCAACCGGTGCCCGCGCAGGCATTTTGCACACGCCGCACGGGAGTTTTTTAACGCCGATATTTATGCCGGTCGGAACTCAAGCAACAGTCAAAACACTTTCGCCGCACGAGGTACAAAATTTAGGCGCGGGCGTCATCTTAGCAAATACGTATCATTTATTCTTGCGACCAGGCGCGGAACTCGTCAGGAAGGCGGGCGGACTTCATCGCTTCATGAATTGGACGCACGGCATTTTAACCGATAGCGGCGGCTTTCAAGTTTTCAGCCTCGGTGACCTGCGCAAGATAACTGAAGACGGCGTTAAATTTCGTTCGCACATTGACGGCTCGGAAAAATTTCTTTCGCCCGAAATATCAATAGCGACGCAAGCCGCGCTCGGCTCTGATATTGCTATGGCGTTCGACGAATGCATTCCCTATCCCGCCGATTATGAATACGCTAAAACTTCGACGGAACGGACGCACCGTTGGGCGGAAAGGAGTTTAGCGGCGGCGACTAATTCTAAGCAAGGAATTTTCGGAATTGTGCAAGGCGGCATGTATGAAGATTTGCGCGAAGAAAGTTCAAAAGTTATAGGCGCAATGGATTTTGCCGGCTGTGCTATTGGCGGCTTGAGCGTCGGGGAGCCGCGTGAGCTTATGTATAAAATGCTTGCGGCTTCGACTAAACATTTGCCCGAAAGTAAAGCGCGATATTTAATGGGCGTCGGCACGCCTGACCATTTGATTGAAGGCGTCCTGCGCGGCGTCGATATGTTCGATTGCGTCTTTCCGACTCGCGTCGCCCGAAACGGTATGGCAATGGTGTCGCCGCAAACTTCGCCACGCGGGCGGCTCGTCATGAAAAATGCAGAGTTCACAGAAGATTTTTCGCCGCTTGAAACGCATTGCGATTGCTACGCCTGCAGAAATAAATTTAGCCGCGCTTATATCCGGCACCTTATCCGCGCAGATGAAATTTTCGGCTTGCGACTGCTTGCGCTCCACAATCTGCGCTACTTGCAAAGGTTTATGGCGAACATGCGCGAGGCGATTTTGTCTGATAAATTCTCGGAATTCAGAGAGAAATTTTTTACGGATTACGAAGGAGGGTCGCTTTAATAAGCGACAGAACAGTTGACGCGCCGTACCTTTCGACATTCGGAAGAAATCGCCGCGCCTAAGATTTTTTGAGGAGGAAAAACTTTAATGGAAAATGAAATGGCAGCGACCTTAGCCAACTTTATGCCGATAATTATAATGCTTCTGATTTTTTACTTTCTGCTCTACCGACCACAGAAAAAGGCGCAGAAGGAACGCGAAGAAATGCTCGGCAGTCTGAAAGTCGGCAGTCGCGTTATAACAATCGGCGGCATTTACGGAACGATTATCAGTCTTAGCGATGACATTGTTATTTTGAAAATCGCGGACAAGGTTGAGATTGAAATTGCTCGTGGCTCGGTCAACGGCGTCGCCCCGGATAAATGACAGAAAAAAATCCTCGCGGAAAATTTCCACGGGGATTATTTTTTTGTCCGGAAGACTTCGCGCATTTCGTCCGATTGAAAAACTTCTTGCGCTGTGCCGATTGTCAAAACTTTTTTGTTCAGCAAAATGACTTTGTCGGCGAATCGTTCAATCATTTCTAAATCATGCGATATTAAAAGGATTGCCATATCTTCGACGCTTTTTAGTTCGGCGACAAGTTCATAAAAAATTCTCATGCCGACTTTGTCCACGCCGCTAATTGGTTCGTCTAAAAGTAGCAAGTCGGGGAGCGGGTCAAGCGCAAGTGCTAATAAAATCCGTTGCAACTCGCCGCCAGATAACGCGCCTAATCGCCGGTCGATTAAATGTTCTGCCTTGACGCGCCGGAGATTTTTTATTACGCGCTCGCGAATGAATTTGGAACTGCAAAGCCAGACCGGTCGCCACGTCAAGCACGCCATAAATAAATCTAAGACGGTTGTCGGGCTGGTCGCGTCGAATTTCAAAGTTTGCGGAACGTAGCCGATAACCGGCGTTAAATGTTCGCCCTTAGCGTCGAAGTAATTCAGCTTGCCCGAATGCTTGACTTCGCCGAGAATTGATTTTAACAGCGTCGATTTGCCCGCGCCGTTCGGACCAATTAAGGCAGTCAGCTCGCCGCAATGAATCGTAAAATTCACGTCGTCAAAGATTGTCAGCTCTCCAACCTTGACCGAAAAATTTTCTATCTGCGTCGTGCAGAGTTTGGATTGATTATGTTTCATGTCGATAACCGCTTAAACATTTTCGTCGCAAGCCACAGCAAGCAAATTGCGTAGCCCGCTAAAATTAAAATCGACGGCAGGTTGAATCCGTCGCGCAAAAGTTGACTCGTGTGCGTCAATGGCAAAATTTCTATCACGGAGCGCACGACCGGCGGCAATTCCGCTGTGCTGAAAAACGTTCCGCATAAAAAGCTCATCGGCATTAAAAGATATGTATTGACTTGCGCTAGTTCTTCGTAGGTTTGAACTTTCAACGCCGCGCAGAAACAGACGCTCGCAAAAATTATCGAGTTCAGCACGACGACGCCCAAAAAGTTTATCGGGTTCGCGAAAAAGTTTAAGCTCGCGCCGAAAAGCACTGCGACGCCCAAAATTAACGTCGTCGAGATTAACGCCCGCACAACTGCCGATAAAATTTTTCCGATAACAAATGCGGCTGGTTCAATCGGCGCACTTAAATATTCTTCTAAACTCTTATGATAAACGCGCTCGGCGTGCACCGTCGTAACGCTCATGTAGCTGACGTTCATTGTATTTAGCGCGACAATTCCAGGCACAAGGAAATCAAGATAACTGCCCGACGCCAGATTGATATTTTTGCCTAAGCCCCAACCGAACGCGACCAAATATAAAACGGGCGTCACCAGCCGCGACAAGATAAATTTTTTCAGCCGCCGCCGCAAAACTATCCAATCGCGCCACATGATAGTTAAAACGTCTTGAATCATGAATCTTTCAGCCGCTCAAGGCGTTCAATTTCTTTTTTGTGGGCTTCAAGCGCGTAGCCAATGCGGATATGTTCTTCCTCTGTGAAGTCCGGATTTTCATACGCCGCCGAAATTTTTTCAAGCCGCGCTTTGACTTCGGCAAGCTCGT
>Ga0310697_10001652_pt1 | contig 25350 bp, 15 predicted proteins | sample 172DNAGHGlowgp2_FD_203883 | JGI IMG/M metagenome (GOLD analysis project Ga0310697, IMG submission 203883) | Sheep rumen microbial communities from Palmerston North, Manawatu-Wanganui, New Zealand - 1728 DNA GHGlow gp2 (v2) (version 2) | ecosystem: Host-associated > Mammals > Digestive system >...
GGAAACTTTATTCAAAAAAGTTGGCAGAACAATATATTAGTGACCTTGAAAGCCATGTTTTATACAAACATGATGAGTCAGGCACTCCTGGGTACCCGTATTGTGTTGCTATTACAATGTATCCATTTCTTATTGACGGATTAAAAGGTCTTGGTGGCGAATCAATAGCGCCAACAGATTTAAAATCGTTTTGTGGAGAGTTTATTAACCTTGTTTATTCTATTTCCTCACAATTTATGGGTGCTGTTGCAACTCCTGAATTTTTAATGTACATGGATTATTTTATTAGAAAGGATTATGGCGAGGATTATATTAATAGGGTTGATGAAGTTGTTGATTTGAGTAGAAAGAAAAGAACAATTGGTGATGTTATTGACAATGCGTTCCAACAAGTTGTGCATAGTATGAATATGCCGGCTGGAAATAGAGGGTAGACTTGTGCCCTTACCGTGTTAAGAGCTTTATCAGGCTCAGTTATGCAAGCATCGGAGTAAAAACCGAGTAAGTAAATAATACTTGTATAGCTTCGGGGAAGGTTTTATAAATTCAGTATGCTTTTTGGAACATATAAACTATTTATATAAAGAATACAATAATGAAGATATAAAAATAATCCCGAACCAAATTAGACAAAATGTTTGTTTACAAAATAATAAATTCTTTAAATAAAAAATCATATATAGGAATAACAAATGATATTAACGAAAGGTTTAATTATCACAGAACTAGATATGATAAAATAACAAAAAAGGAATATATAGAAAAACCACTTTATAAAGCGTTTAGAAAATATGGAATAGAAAATTTTAAATTCATTGTTCTTTACAAGAATTTATCAATAGAACGTGCGAAAGAAAAGGAAATTGAATTAATAAGGAAGTTTAAAACGTTAACACATGAAAATGGGTATAATGTTACAAAAGGTGGTGATTGGCGTTCTAATTGTGGAGAAAACAACAACACAAGCAAATTAACAGAAGAAGAGGTTCTTGATATAAGAAGAAGAATTGAAAATGGCGAAAATATAAAATCTGTATATGAAATGTATTCAAATAAAATAACGTTTAGTGGTTTTCAGGGGGTATATTTAGGTAGAACTTGGAAATATTTGGGAAAACCGAAAAACAATGTACTACCAAATGGAGCTTCGATTGATAAAGATACTGTTCTTAAAATAAGGGAGATGTATGATGGTGGAAAAAATCCTCATCAAATATCAGTGGAACTTGGGTTAGAATATAAAAAGTGTCTAAGAATTTGTAAAAAAGAAACATATAAAAATGTCTAATGTGTGTAGAGAGCATTTCCTTTGTCGGAAAGTATGTCCCTATTGATACGGGTACAGAAACACACGGGCGTAGTGATACGCAAAAGGTGCTCCACAATATTATTTGATGGTTCCAATATCAACTAGTATTTTGACCAAACGGTTTTTTGGAATATAAGTTATTTTGATAAACCTTATTTTGAAGGTGTATTTGGTGATTTTGTTTTTCCTGATGACACAAAGCCTGTATGGGAAACACTTTCGTGGCTTCAAAAGAGATTTATGAAGTGGTTTAATAATGAAAGGCTGAAATATACGTTTACATTCCCAGTTGAAACAATGGCATTGCTAACTGATGGTGCAGATGACTTTATGGATAAGGAATATGCTGATTTTACGGCAGAAATGTGGTCTGAGGGACATAGTTTCTTCTGTTATTTGTCAGATAGTCCAGATAGCTTGAGCTCATGTTGCCGGTTAAGAAATTCATTGAAGGATTTGGATAATGCGGATGAAGACCATAACCATACAACACATCAATATTCAATGGGCACTGCTTCTGTTGCTACCGGCTCAAAATCTGTTATGACGATGAATCTTCCAAGAATTATTCAAGATGCGACAAGAAAGTATTTTGATGATGAATATGGAATGACATTGGAAAATGGTAAGAATGTTGTTGAAATGGGCCTTGAATATGATAAGGAAGAATTGTATGAATACATAAGGGAAGAAGTTAGGGAGTTAACTGAACGTGTTCATAAATACCAAACAGCGTTTAACGAGACAATTAAAGACTTCTTGGAAGCAGATATGCTTGATGTTTATAGGGCTGGGTTTATTGATATGAAGAAGCAATATTTAACAGTCGGCGTTAATGGAATTACAGATGCTGCTGAATTTCTTGGAATTAAAGTTTCTGTAAATGATGAGTATAAAGAATTTGTTAATAACATTCTTGAAACCATCAATATTTCAAACAGAAAAGACAAAACAAGAGAATGCATGTTTAATACAGAATTTACGCCATCTGAAAATTTGGCTGTTAAAAATTATAAATGGGATAAAAAAGATGGGTATTGGGTAAGTCCAAATAGAAATCTTTATAGTTCTTATTTCTATAATCCAGAAGACGAGAGTGTAAACATAATCCAAAAAACAGTTTTACATGGTAGGGATTATGTTAAATTTTTGGACGGAGGCTCTGCGTATCATGCTAATTTACAGGAACATATGTCAAAGGAGCAATATAGACAATTTATGAAAATTGCAGCAAAGAACGGGTGTAATTATTTTACATTCAATGTTAAGAATACTGTTTGCAATGATTGTGGCTATATAAGCAAGCATACACTTGATAAATGCCCTCATTGTGGAAGCACAAATCTTGATTATCTTACAAGGGTAATTGGTTATTTGAAAAGGGTATCATCATTTGCTGAGCCAAGACAAATAGAAGAATCAAAAAGGTATTATTATAAAATGTGATAAAAAAGAGAGTTAAACTCTCTTTTTTTTAAAAATTTGACTTTTTCACCAGGAACTCTATATTTATAATAAAAGTGGATATGGAAAAAAAATGTTGTATATGTGGAGGAAAATACCATGCAAAGGGGTATTGTGAAAAACATTATTTACAATTTAAGCGTCATGGAAAAATATTGGATAGAACAATATATGATAAAAATGAATGGAAAATGCATGAAGACTATGCAGAATGTGTTACATATGATAAATATGGTAACAGTAATGGCTTAGTGAAAGTTGATTTGGATGATTTTGAAAAGTTAAAGGGCTATAAAGTTTATTTAAGAGAAAGCATTAATGGTAAAAAGTATGCCATGCTAAGTTGCAAATCTCATAAATATTTTGTACATAGGTTTGTTCTTGGTATTTCAAAAGAAAAATATGACAGTTCTTGTAATTCAGTTGACCATTTAAATGGCGATTCGCTTGATAATAGAAAATGTAATTTAAGGATATGTTCTCAGAATGAAAATATGAAAAACATAAAGAAAAAAAATAAAATAATTGGTGTTACATATTTAACAAATGGAGCATATGGAAAAAATTATGTTTCAAATATATGCTTTGAATATAAGAAAAAGTATCTTGGTAGATATTATACGTTTGAAGAAGCTGTTTATGTAAGGTTGAAGTCTGAGTTTGATATTTTTGGCGATAATGGCTCAAATAGTGAGTATATATATGTTCTCGATTCTGAAAATCCAATTGAAGAAATTCGTAAATTATTACAAGATGGCTCAATAATTGATTGCGGAACAAAAGAGAAAAAAGAAATTGCTAATGAATTTTTGGTAAGATACAGAAATAGAACTAAAAGCAAAACAAAGAAAAGACTGGACGGTAAAAAATGTTGTGTTTGCGGTAATGACGCAAAGCATTCTGCTGCTGATGGAAATTTTTATTGTGGGAGGCATTATCAACAACTTATAATTAATGGAAAGATTCTTGATAATACATATAAAGATAATAATGTGTGGAAATATTATGATGATTATGCTGAGTGTGAAATTTATGATTCAAATAAAAATATTATAGGTAAAATGAAGGTTGATTTGGATGATGCTGATAAATTAAAGAAAAATAGAATTTATGCAACTTCTAAAAATAAACAAGGCAAAAGATATGCACTTGTAACTAAAAATGGTAAAAAAACATTAGTACATCGTTTTATTTTAAATATTGAAGAAAATGGGTACGATTGTTATTTAAATGTCGTTGACCATTTAAATAATGACACGTTTGATAATAGGAAAAAAAATTTAAGAATATGTAGCCAAAACGAAAATACTAAGAATGGAAGTTCTATAAATGGTAAAGTAGTTGGCGTAAAATTTTCAAAAGAAACAAATAAATACTGTTCTTATATTATTAATAATTATAAATATTATATGCTTGGGTATTTTAATAGCTATTCTGATGCTATTTTGGCCAGGCTAACAAAGGAAAATGAACTACATAAAGGTATTGGGCCAAATAAAGGTTTGTTTTATTTGTTAGAATTAAATAACCCAATAGAGGAAATAGAACATTTAATAGATTGCGGTACAATAAAAAAAATATAATTTAAAATTATGATTAAATATAAAGATTATTACATAGTTTTCGAGGAAATTCCTGAAAAAGTAACGCTTGCTGTCAATATAACAAATTGTCAAAACAGATGTGTCGGATGCCATTCCCCTGAACTAAGGGAAAACATCGGAACTGAGTTGACAAAGGAAGAGGTTGACAAAATGATAAAGGAAAACGATGGAATCAATTGTTTTCTTTTCATGGGTGAGGGAAATGACAAAGAATGCTTAATTTCACTTATGCAATACATGAAAGATAAGTATCCGTCTTTAAAGCTTGCATTGTATAGTGGAAGGGAAAAAGTCGAAGGCGAATTGCTTAGATACTTGGATTATGTCAAGGTTGGCCCATATATTGAAATGTATGGGCCTCTTAATAAAGAAACAACGAACCAGAGGCTATATAAAGTTGAACATGAGTTTGTTGATACGGAATATCGCATTACTGATATAACAGATATGTTTTGGAAGAAAAATAGAGTTCGTAATTTTTGATATGTAAAAAGGTTTGTATTTTTTATTTATGATTAATAGATTAAAATGTATTATATTTGATGAATTGAAAGACAAACATATGCCTCTTACTGAGAATATTTTGTCTGACGCTGTTTTTGATTATTCTGAGCGTGGTTTTGACATAGTAATGTCAGATGGTAAGGAAAGTATAAAAAAACTATTGTATGACAATAAAAACATTGATTGCATAGTTACGATTGGAGATGAAAAAACGTCATATTATAAAGAATTGTGTACATATGGGTTTGATATTAGGAAAAAATGGGTTAATATTCCTGAATATAATTCGGAGAAAATTGCCAAATTAATAATTAATGTTTTTCTTGGTAATATTAATAGAAAAAGGTTAGATTCAAATAAACTTTTTTCAATATTTACGTGCACTTTTAATACTCCAGAATATGAATTAACAAGGCTATATAATTCTTTGGTGAATCAAACGTACAAAGAATGGAATTGGTACATACTTGATGATAGTACAAATGATGACGTTATCGAGCTAATAAATTCATTTGAAGATTATAGAATTACCGTAATAAAAAACATTACAGACCATGGAAGTATTGGGTTCAATAAGAGAACAATTGCAATGATGTGTGATGGAGATTATTTGGTTGAGGTTGACCACGATGACGAGTTGACAAATGATTGCTTGTTTTATTTAAAGATGGCGTTTGACAAATATCCTGATAGTGATTTTGTGTATTCAGACGCTTTGGAAGATATAGAAGGTGAATCTTGTATATATGGAAATGGATGGGGATGGGGGGAAGGAACCCACAGGGAAGAAGTTGTAAATGGAAGAAATGTTAAATTGTCAGTTAGCCCAGAAATCAATCCATTTTCAATAAGGACAATCTACGCACAGCCAAATCATGTTAGATGCTGGAAAAAAGATTTTTATCATAGGATAGATGGACATAATTCTTCTTTTGGGGTAATGGATGATTGTGAGCTTTTGATAAGGACGTTTTTGAATGGAAAAATGACAAAAGTTGACAAGGTTCTTTACATTCAGTATGAAAAAAGAAATAGAGGCGATGGAAATGGTACTACGCAATCAAAGCGATTTGGGGAAATACAAAGAACATGTTGGCTATTAAAAGAATTTTATGATAAGGATATTCATAATAGAATACTTGAACTTGGCTTTTCTGATTATGCTTGGGATGAAAATGAAAATAAATCAATTATATGGAAAAAACACAAACCTGGGCTTGAGATAATGAGCCATTTGGTGAAACCATAAAATTAGGGTACTATATGCCATTTGGAACAAAACGCATCCTATTGGGTGCGTTTTTTTTTTACAATTGTCCATATTGTGCTATTTATAGAAAAAGAAACAAATGGGAACATTATTAAAGATAAACGGTCGCGTGTTTGAGATTAACAACCGCGAAAATGAGATTATGAAAGGATGGAGAAAAAAGAGAAGAATGAAACCCAAACCAGAGCCTGAGCCAGAACAGCATGAATATGTTGACCTTGGATTGCCATCAAAAACATTGTGGGCAACTGAAAACATAAAGGATGCAGATGGAAATGAGCTGTTTTTCGCTTGGGGCGAGACACAAGGATATACAGCCGAACAAGTAGGAAATGAAGAAGGAAAAAGAGCATTCAGTTGGGACGACTATAAATTTGCCCATGAAAGTGCATTGACAAAATACAATAGCAGTGATGGGCTTATGGTGTTGGAGCCTGGAGATGATGCTGCAACGGCAAATTGGGGCGAAGGATGGAAAATGCCGACAAAAGCAGATTTTGATGAATTGACGGCGAACACAACAACGGCTTTTACGGAACAAAATGGAGTTAATGGCTTGCTTTGTACTTCAACAGCCAATACCAATACCTTGTTTTTCCCTGCTGTTGGTGGCGCAGTGGAAGGTATAGTTGACTATGTTGGCGACTATGGCAGCTGTTGGTCTACTTCTTTGAATGACGGTGATGTTCGCAATGCTTGTCAACTCATCTTCTTCGAAACGTATGGGAGCTGTGGAGTGTACTACACTGGCCGTTTCTTTGGCTACTCTGTGCGTCCTATTCATAAATAACTATTAGCCACAAGAATAATGTGAAATGAAAAAAAGTGCTCCAAATTATTGGAACGCTTTTTTATGTTAACTGGTATATAGTTTCCTAAAAAATAGTAATAGTGTTGTTTTTGCTTGCTTTGAAATATTCATATATTTTTCTAAAATCTTCTGATAAAAATTGTGATTCTGTTTCAATGACAAACGTTTTTTTATTGCTATTTGATAAAGCCTCTTCTATTGAATTTGCCGTTTTACAAAAACTTGGAATGCTATTGTATTTTGAAATAACACAAATATCGTTGAAGTATCTGTTTGCGTAGTATATTAGAGAAGAAGAGCAAGAATCTGATTTGATTATGACCATTGAATTATTTATAAAGTTTTTTAATGAAATCACATTTTTATGGTCTAATGTCTCATTTTTGTTAATTTGGTACAACAGTTCGGAAGTTTCAATGTAATCTTTTATGAAATTATATTCTAATTCTTTTTTTGCCAGATATTTGTAAACGTCTTCTAAATATGGCTTGAATAAGTCATTATGCCTATTTTCTTTAAAAAACTCGAATGCTATGTATTTTGCATAGTCATTGTCTTCACTGCACTGCATTTTGTCAAATAAAAGTGCTATTTTATATTTATCATTTTTTATTGATGGGTCATTAATTTGTGATAATGCATAAAATTCATTTTCTGTTATTCTGTTTTCCGTTAGCAATATTGTTCTGAAATCATATGATGTTTCCAATAATCTATAGTCAAAACAATAACTTAATAAGCGTTTTGATAGTGGAATGTCGTCCCATAGCATTGTTACATCAAAATAATAGAAGTAGGCGGCATCGAAATTTGTTGGGATAAAATTTTCAGTGATTGATTTAAGGAAAATTTCTTTGTATTTATTATATTGCGATTTTGCTCCACCTTGCTTTTTATGCAATATTTTTCCTTTTGTTAACCTTGATGATACGATATTATTATCTTTTGTTTTAAGGTATTCGTGAACTGGATTAATCCAATATGGCTTTTTTGATTTTTTTATGATGCTTCTGCTGTCATAATAAAACAGTTTTGATTCTTTTTGGTTTTCGTCAAAATTAACCAATGGAATATATATTTTATCAAAATTGAAAAAATTATTTGTTTTGAAATATAATATTTCGTTTTGTAGTGATTCTTCAAACACTTCATCTGCATCTGTTGTTAGAACGTATTCTGAAGTTGTTTTGTCTAATGAGAAGTTTCTTGCCTTTGAGAAGTCATCACACCATTCAAAATCATATAATTTTATTTTTGGGTTGTTTATGCTTTTTATGATTTCTTTTGTTTTATCTGTTGAACCGGTATCTGTAATTATTATTTCGTCTGAAAATGAAATAATGGAATCAATACATCTTTTTATTACTGATTCTTCATTTTTAACTATTAAATATGTGCTTATTGTTTCCATTGTTAAATTTCTTTATAGTTATAATAGTCTTTTTCGTATTCATCGTGAACCTCTGTCAAAAACATATCCATCATATATGGATTTTTTACTTTTTTGTTGAAAAATATTGTTGAAAGTCTTTCTGATAAAAATGCTTCAATTCTTGCCTGATATTCTGGCTTTTGGTTCGGCCATCCTTTTAAATCTGTGTACTTTGAATGGTTTTCTATAACGTGATGTAATATGTCGTTGTCCGTTTTAAAGCCATTTATTTCATCGAATTTACCTAATACGCCGAACACAAACTCACACCATTCATTAAACATTTCTTTTTTAAGCACGAATATGTTGCATGGGTAAAATTTGTCATATGCAATAGTTTCTATTGCGGCCCCAAAATATTCTGGGTAATACTTGCAAATAATATCCAACACCAAAAGAATATCTTTTTTTGAGTGGCAGTATTTATAATTTTGGTAAATATTGTTCCATCCAAGATTGAAGTTTGGGAGTATTGCATCGTGATATGTGAATATTTCATTCATATTTGGTATATCATTATAGAATTCAAAATATCTTCTATAATGTGCTGTTCCAACGTAGTTTTTTAATGGATAGTTTTTCCAAATATAATGTATTCTTGCCAATTCACTGTATCCGTGTTCTTTTTCAAAGATGTTTTCCTTTGATTTATCACATACAATATGCTCAAGATTTGATTTTATTTCTATATCCTCTATTGATACTATCTTATAGCAAGGATTTGTTGGCTTTTTTTCAAAATCACGATGCGTTAATATAAAAATATCCAGGTTTTCGTTCATTTTTTATTTTAATATACTTGTTTTTAATCTTTTTGTCAATATATTGTTAAAAAGTGAATAATGAAAAAAAAGAAAAGTATAGGTTTATGACAAATCATAGTGTTTTGATTACTGGCGTTGCTGGTTTCATAGGTAGTAGGTTTGCTGATTGGATTTTAGAAAACCATCCTGAATATGAGGTTGTTGGCATTGACAATTTGTTTGGCGGTTATATGGATAATGTTGATGATAGAGTCGTGTTTTATAAGGAAGATTTAAGTACGGACAAAATAGACTACATTTTTGAAAAACATGGGTTTGAATATGTTTTTCATTTTGCAGCATATGCAGCAGAAGGTCTTTCACCTTTTATGAGGATGTTTAACGATAGTAATAATATGTTATCAACAGATAACATAATAAACGAATGCGTAAAGTATGGTGTTAAGAGACTTGTTTACACTTCATCAATGGCTGTATATGGAGAAGGAATGTACCTTGGTAAGCATTTTACGGAAGAAGACATTCCTTTTCCGATTGACCCATATGGTGTTTCTAAATACGCTTGTGAATTAAATATTAAATCTGCCGGAATAATCCATGGACTTGATTGGTGTATTATACGGCCACACAATGTTTATGGAATAAAACAAAATATATGGGATAAGTATAGGAATGTTCTTGGAATTTGGATGCACCAAGCTTTACACAATATGCCAATGACTATTTATGGAGAAGGTGAACAAACAAGGGCATTTTCTTATATTGATGATTGCTTAGAGCCTTTTTGGAATGCTGCAACCGATGAAAAGGCTTCAAAACAAATAGTAAATCTTGGCGGCTTAACACCGTATTCAATAAATGAAGCAAATAGGATTTTTTCTAAAATCAGTGGATACGAAAATTGTGAATATAAAGAAAAAAGGCATGAAGTTAAATTTGCTATTCCAAATGGTAAAAAATCTATTGAAATTCTTAATTATAAACAAAATACAAACCTTGAAGAAGGTTTGAGGAAAATGTGGGATTGGGCCAAAAAGCAGCCAAATAGGCCGCAATGCAAGTGGGAAAATTATGAAATAAATAAAGGAATATATAGTTATTGGAAGTAAAAATTTAGTATATGAAAACAATTGGAAATTATAATTATGAAGCATTATGCGAAGAAGAATGTAAAAGTGTTATGGTCTATGTAATAACGCATAAAGATTTTCCTTATTTAATTCAAGATGAAATCCATCGTGTTCTTCAAGTCGGTGCTGCAATAAATGGAAATTTGGGAATTGGCCTTTGTGATAATGTTGGAGACAATATTTCAGAGAAAAATAAGTTTTTCCTTGATACAACTGGAGTTTATTGGATTTGGAAAAATGCGCCTAACTATGATTTTATTGGAAATCAGGCATATAGAAGAGATTTTAGGCTTTCAAAAAATGAAATAATTGGCATTCTAAATGAATACGATGTTATTGCATCACCTGTAAATTTGGGGATTTCGATTTATGAACATTATAAAAGATGCCATATCATAAAGGATTTGGACACTTGCGGTGATATAATTGATGAACTATATCCTGAATACAAAGGAAAGTTTAGTGAGTTTATGAAGACAAAGGAAAAATTGTATATAGGGTGTGGATATATTACTTCCTATGAAAAATACAATGACATTAATGAATTTGTGTTTAGTGTGCTGTTTGAACTGGAGAAAAGGTATGGGTTCAAGACATATGAAGAATGGCTTGACTATGCTGAAAAGTCTGGGCAAAAACGAGTTCCTGAAGACCATAAGCATAATGGGATTACTGCTGCTGAATACCAAGCACATTTGTTTGGCCAATTATATGAGAGAATTTTCACATTTTATGTCTCACTAAAATATGGTAAGATATATGAAAAGGAATATGTCAGACTTGACAAGGAATATGAAGTAAAGAACTTAAAGACTCTTTTGTGCTGTATAGGAAGGCTTGAAAATCAATATATTCGTGAATATGTGGAGTATAATAAGAAGCTTGGTTTTACAAATATTTGCTTGTATGACAATAATAGGGATGGAGAAGAAGATTTCCATGATGTAATTGGCGATTACATTGATAGTGGGTTTGTCATATTGAAAGATTATAGAAATATAACGGAGCCTTGTCAGCTTAGGGCATATAATGAATGTTATGCTGAATATGGCGACAAGTATGATTGGATTGCTTTCTTAGATATAGATGAATTCATATTTTTAAACAATTATCGTTCAATTAATGAATTTTTATTGGATGACAGATTTAAATTTTATGATAAAATCCATTTGAATTGGTTAGTGTTTGGAGATGGCGATGAGGTATATAATAGCAAAGTACCCGTATTACAAAGAATAAGAAAACCGTTAGATGTGAATTTAGCAACAATATATGATTTTCCTGATACTTTCCATATAAAGCCGATTATTAGAGGTGGTCTTGGAAAAATTACGTACCAAGCAACACCACATACGCCTATTGATAATGTTAAGTGCTGTAACTCATATGGTATTGAATGTGACCCAAGGTCACCATTTGCTCCTTATGATTTCAGAAATGGAGGAATTCTTCATTTTACAACTAAAACAGCTGAAGAATATGCAAATAAGTTAAATAGGGGATTCTGTGATGGAAATCCATCAAGCCTCAAAAAAATGGTTGAATTATTCTTTAAGAGAAATGCAATAACAGAAGAAAAGGTTGAGGTTATAAAACGTATTACCGGATATGACGCAAGTTATTTACTTCCTTATAGTGGCGAAAAGAATAAAGATGTGCAAATTTATTCGTTGTGCTTTACTAAGAAAAATTTCAATTTTTTGGATGATTCAGTTGTCACCCCGTTACAAGTTGGGGCTGCAAATGGGACAAATGTTTGTGCTTTAAAGGATAATGTTGGGGATAATATTTCAAAATCAAATTATTTTTATATTGAATCAACGGGAACTTATTGGATTTGGAAAAATGTTAATGATGCAAAATATAAAGGACAAATGCAATACAGAAGACCGCTTTCTGGCGTATGTGAAACAATGGATTTTGAAAAAATATTTGAAAATTATGACGTAATTACGTGTGTTCCATTTAATCATCCCGAAAACAGCAAGCCAACTAAAGAACAGCCTATGTTTATTCCTGCCAACACAGTAGAGGAAGGATATAAGTTTTCAAATTGCCTTGATGATTTGCTAATTCTTGAAATGGCTGTAAAATATTATTTCCCTGAATATTCTGAAGATTATGACAAATACATTAAGAAAGGCGAAGACCTTTATTATTCAAATGGGTTTGTTATGAGAGCTGAGGACTATGACAAATATGCTGAATTTTTATTTGGATGTCTTAATGGGTATTTGGCATTTGCTAATATTCATTCGAAAGAAGAATTATTTGAACACGTAAGATATAACCTTGAAACTGGTAAATACATAAGGTATAACGACAAGAACCCAATCAATGAGGCAGGATTTAAATGGCAAACTGAAATTGGCGGATTCTTATCAGAAAGACTTTGGACACTATGGGTTCAACATAATTTCAAGCAAGATAGGATTTATAAACTTCCATATATAAAGATGGAAGATAATATGTACACTTAATAATTTTGTTAATTACTATTTATTTAAGAAAAATATTGTGTAATGGGAGTTATTCAAAGATATGGAATAAAATATCCGTTTACATCTGATAATGAAGAAAAAATGTTTTTGGATGTAAATAATAGTGAGGCTGAATGTATTAAATCAAAATTGTTACATGTGATTTTTACGCCAAAGGGACAAAAGATAAGAGACCCTGAGTTTGGCACTAATTTGATACAATTCATATTTTCTCAAAATGATTCTAACACTATGTCAGACATTAGAAAAGAAATTAGTGATTGTGTGTCTAAATATGTTCCTGAAGTTATTTTCAAAAACATTAATGTTTACAAGGAAGATGAAGAAAAATCAATTGTTGTAACTATTGATTATGATGCAAAAATTGGTAATAAGGTTGAATCAACAACTGTTGGCGTAAAATTATAAAAATGGAAAAAGGAATATCATATTTAAACAGAAATTTTGAAGATTACAAAGAGGCATTAATTGAATTTTCAAAAAAATATTATCCTGATTTGGCAACACACTATGACGATGCGTCAGTTGCTGCTTGGCAATTGGATTTAGCTGCTGATGTCGCTGACAATTTGTCATATCACATTGACAGGGTATATCAGGAAACAAATATTGACACGGCACAAGAAAGAGGGTCTTTATTTGCAATAGCAAGGAATAAAGGTGTAAAAATACCTGGCCCAAAAGGCGCTATGACTGAAATGAAGATAAGTTTTACATTACCTGTTGACAATAATGCGCCAAATTATGGGTATGCTCCAATAGTTAAGCGTGGAACTAGATTTTCTTCTCCAACTCAATCTTTTGAATTACTTGAAGATATTGATTTTTCAAGCCAATTCGATGCAAGTGGAAACAGTGATAGGACAGTTGTCCCTACAGTTAACACAAGTGGTGTCATTACTGGGTTTACTGTTTCAAAATTGGCTGTTGCTGTTGCAGGTGAGACGAGAATTTATAGGCAAATTTTAAGGCCAAGTGACGTATATCCTTTTATGGAGATTGTACTTCCTTTTAATGGAGTAATGAATATTGAGTCAATTTTATGTGTTGATGGCACAGATTCAAAAATGCTTCCACCGTCTTATGGCGATTTTTATAGTTCTGGCTGTACAGGGAAAGAAAGGTTTTACGAAGTTGATAACCTTGCCCAAAATTGGGCTTGGCTTGATTTGGAAAACAATGGAAAACCTGTTAGATATTATTATGGGTACGAAATAAATGGAAGGCCGGCAACTAGTGTAAACTATTGCATAACACGTGGAAAATGGATGCCGATTGAGCATAAATTCATTACCGAATATATGGATAACGGGTATTTGAAGATTATATTTGGCTCTGGAAATGGAAATGTCGTAAAATTAGACGAAAATTCTTCAATGGCGGAATTTTCAAAATGGCAAATGACAAGGATTTTAAATAATAACAACCTTGGAATATTACCTAAAGGTGGTTCAACTATATTTGTTTTATATAGATTTGGCGGAGGTAAATCAAGTAATGTACCAAAAGGCGCAATAAACAAAATTTCTTCGCTTAATGCTGAATTTAGAGGGCCACAAGAATTGGCTGATTCGATTTATAGAACAATGAAAGTTGAAAACACGACCCCAGCTGTTTCCGGAAAAGATATGCCAACAGAAAGAGAACTTAAATACCTTATAAAGTATAACAATGGCTCACAGGAAAGATGCGTGACAGTAAAAGATTATATAGACAGAATTTTAAGGCTTCCACCAAAATATGGAACGCCATTTAGGGTTGGCGTAATGGAAGAAAATAACAAGATAATGGTTTATCTTCTTGGAATTAATTCGCTTGGAAAACTTGATAACAACGTTCCAACAACACTTGTTAAGAACATTGAAGACTATCTTAAAGGCTATAGAATGGTGAATGATTTTGTTGAAATTAAAAGCGGTAGAATAATTAATTTATCATTTGATATTAATGTTATTATAGACAAGAATTATGATAAGGCAACGGTTGTTTCAGATATAATCAATGCTGTTTCAAACTATTTCGATGTTAATTCAAGGTTTATGGGCGAGGAAATTTATGTTGGTGACGTTGAAAAAGAAGTTTCAAAAGTGGATGGTGTCATAAACTTGATAAGTTTCTTTGTTTATAACGAACACGGCGCTGGATATTCTTCAACCCAAATAGGGCAAGAAATCATAAAAATGTCAGATTTTGATGAAGAAATTTATTATTTGGGTGATGGCGATGCTGATATGATTGATATAGAGGCAACGGATGGTATTCTGTATGGTGATGGGGATAGTATGTTTGAAATAAAAAACCCAGAAAAAGATATTAGGGTTAGGATAAAGGAAAAGTAATATAAACATAGTGTTTTAATTGCAAAAGAGCAGCGTAATACTGCTCTTTTTTGTTTATATTTACAGACCTTTTCTTATATTATAAAAAATAAGAATAACTATTTATTAAAGACAATAATAGGACAAATGGGATGCGCTTGTAAGACAAATCAACAAATATCGTATTTGCAAAAAAAATATGGTGATAAACAGCCAAAAAGCAAGGCAACAAATATTAGGAATATGGTTTCTATTTCCATCAAGAACATTCTTATTGTGCTTTTGCTGATACCTATAATGCCTATTATTCTTATTTTTTTGATTTGTAGGCACATTTTTACAAAAAAGCCGATTGATATAAACAAAACTTTTAAAATAAAGTGATATGACAGATACAAATAAAGCATATAGAATTAGAACAAACGTTGGCTCAACAAATACAAGTGATTATGTTAGTGTCAATGCTGACCTTGTTCAAGATTATGATACATTTGAAGTACTCTCTGTTAAAATAAAGAGTAAAGACACGTATATGCTTCATAATTCAAATTATGGAGTAGTTGTTGGGCGTGTTATAGCAAATAACGGATTTGGGATTCCAAATGCAAAATTGAGCATTTTTATACCTTTAGACCCAAATAATGGAGAGGATATTAACAATATATATCCATTTAATTCGAGCGTTTCAAGGGATAAAAATGGTGTTAGATATAACCTTTTGCCGAATGAACGTGTCGATGGCTGTCATCAAGTTGTTGGAAGTTTCCCAACAAAGAGATATATGCTTGATAATGACGTAATACTTGAGGTTTTTGATGATTACTATACATTTACAACAAAAACAAATAACTCAGGTGATTATATGATTTGTGGTGTTCCTGTTGGGACATATACACTTCATATGGATTTGGATTTGTCTGATTGTGGAATATTATCACAAAAACCAAGAGATTTTGTTTATAAGGGATATACAATTGAACAATTTGAAAGCCCAACAAAATTCAAAGGAGGAACTGACTACAACAATCTTAGTCAAATCTTCACACAGGACCAAATTGTGAACGTTAACCCGTTTTGGGGTAATGACAGCCTTGGAGAAACTATAGGCATTACAAGGGCTGATATTGATGTTAATTTTAAGTTTGAACCAACTTGTGTTTTCATTGGCTCAATTGTCAGTGATAATTCTTCTAACGGATTTTCAAAGAAATGTATACCAACAGAAAACATGGGTAATATGGAAGAGTTGGTTACAGGTGAGGGAAAAATAGAAATGATTAGGAAAACACCTGGCGGAAGTGTAGAACAATTCCAAGTAAAAGGTGATAAACTTATTAATGCCGATGGAATATGGTGTTATCAGATACCAATGAATCTTGATTATATGGTTACTGATGAGTATGGCAATATGGTTCCAACAGATGACCCTGAAAGGGGAATACCAACAAGAACGTCTGTAAGGTTTAGAATTTCAATGGAAGATTCCGAGGAAAACACGGATAATTTCTTCAGGGGTAAGGTTTTAGTGCCACACAACCCACAGATTATTTCAGTAACTGATGAAAATGGCTCATACAATGTAAACCATGAAGAATATGACTATGAGTTTGGTACATATACAAGAGATGAATCGTTTAGGGATTTGTTTTGGAATAATGTATATTCAGTAAAGTCATATATACCAAGAATACAGAAGTCGAATGGATGGAAAAGAAAACCAAGATTTTCTGGAATTAAAGGGATACAAAATTATGGCCCTAACAACCCAATGCCATATAATAATATTAGGATTAGGCTACCACTTATGTTCACAATAATGTGTGCATTAATAAAGGCTTATATATTTATTGTTTCTATCATTAATACAGTTACTGTATGGATATTTAGGATATTGGCGTGGATTTCAGATAATATATATTCAAATTTATTTGGATGGGTCAATAGTTTAATTGGTAGAGTTGCCAATTCTATGTGTAATTTAAGACTTATTGTTTTAAAAGATGGCCTTTGTCCTGATTTAGAAAATTGGTATTTTGCACCATCAATGAATAATGAAAACTCAAATACAAATCCATATTATTTTAGTGGATATACTTCGCATGAAAAGATACAAGAAGGGTTTGCAGTCGCATATTTTGGTGGCTCTGCAAATAATGGCGAAGATGATGATGGGTATGACTATTCTGAAAATGGTTTTAAAAGTGGAATGACATTAAAAGTTTGCGATAACAGACATTGTACTGGAGGAACAGTTCCACAAAGTTTTGATGAGGCAAGAAGAGGAGATAAATTATGTTGGTCTGTTAATATTTTGGAAAGAACTTTGGGCTCTATTGCTGCTGAAGAATTTGAACAAGATGATAAGGTTTCAATAGATGCTGAAAATAACGAGGAAATGGGTGGCGAATCTGCTTGTATTACAAAAAAAACAGATTATCTCATTGCTTGTCTTGAAATGAATTTAGCCCAAGAATATAAGGTTATTAATTTTGACTTTTACAATGATTGGATAAATGGTGTTATATATAATCCAAGATGGGTTAGATTTAAAAAGAAAAAGGTTAGGTTTTTGTGGATTACTTGGGCTAAAGAAAAAATAAAAGGTTGTATGGATGATACTACTGTTTTTAGCAGAAATAGGAAATATGTACAACAATGTTCAATTGGTTATAAAGAAAAGAAAGTTGGGAATTATAGGCTTTTAACAAATGTTAAAAATCCAATTGAATATGATACAAATGAAAACCCGCCAAAGGTTAAAAAATCATCAATTGTTAAGTCAAATAACTTTCACAAAAGAAGGGGTATAAAAATGTCACGTGTTTTTGGGGAACACGGTGGTATATGCCATGAAGGTAAAACATTAAAGGGACAAAGTGTATATTATTTAAAACCATGTGAATTCACAAAGCAAGGTAAAAAGATTAATTTATATGCTACGGATATAATTTTACTTGGAACATTTAATGATTGTGATTTAAACGGAATACCACAAACATTTCAGCATTTAAATAGTACGACATATATAATGCCGACTAATTTAGCGCTTACAAACATGGATACAAACGGCCCGTTGTATGCTCAAGACAATGGAACTATTTGTATGGGTGAACAAGACACAAAAGAACAGTTAGCTAAAAAGAGAGATGAATTGATAAGCGGATGCTATTTTGCTCCTAATGGAATGCCATATCCTCATCCAAATTCCAATCCGATTGTTAGGAATTGTATAAATGAAGTTTTAACTTGGTATAATAATTCACTTTTACAATTAAATAATATAAAAGTAAGCGGAGCAAGTATAAGTGAAGTAAAACAAACACTTGGAAACGAATTAATGTATTATGAGTTTACTAATAATAATGATAATAAAATAAGCGATAATACATTTTTTGACGGTGAAGATACATACAATGATACAATAGCATTAACAGAGTCTGCTGGAATATCTTGGAATTATACAGGACCAGGACAGGGAGAGATAGACGAAGAAAGAATGTATTATCCTGGCGGTCATTTTCTTGGCCTTAGTTGTGTTAATTCACAGACAAACATAAAATCTTGCATTAACTTATCAAGAATATGCGAGATAGGTGCTAATATGTCACAAAGAAAGGAAAATGTAAGGAAAATAGATGATAATGGTAAATTAAGGTACACATATACAGTTCCAAATGGATTTATATCCGGTGATGATATTGTTGATACTGATTTTAGGTCAATGTTTGCTACTTTGAATCAAAAAAGGCTTAAAGCAACTAAAAGAAATAAATCTACAGGATATTTGGTTTATGATTTTGAATTTGAATACCCAACAAATTTTGATGGGTCTTTTGGTAATATTGTATATGATATAACGTATAATAATAGGACACCATATAACGCTAATATTAGTGGTGTTACGGATGAGAATTTAAAATCGTTTGGCATAGCACGTGGATTTGATAATGAGGATTATGATGATGAAGAAACCGAAAACACACAAACAAGGACGAGGGAAATGACAAGCGTTGACTATTATGCGTTTAGGCTTGGATTAACACATAGCCAATTAAGGCATAGACTAAATAGTGAATTTAGATTTTTGGAAAAAGAAGAAGGTGCTTATTATTTGCCACAATATGAAAATAGTTATTATTTTTATTTTGGGCTTAGACAAGGTGCTACAGCATTGGATGAATTTAATAAACAATTTTATGCTGAATGTGATGACTTGAAAATAAAGAAAGCGCCTAATTTGATTGTTGTTGCTGACATTAGTAATTTCTGTGAAGGTAAAGGAAAAATCCGTGTTATGACTGAAGGTCTTTCATTACCATATCAATATGTAGAGGTATATTGTCATAATACGGGAGAAACTTATAAGATAGGAACAAGGCCACGATATGGCGCTGAAATGGCTGTTTTGATGGAAGAAATGTTTTATTTGCCGAAAGAAAATGAAGCAGAACATGAATTTGAATTTGGTAAATATACGATAACTGTTGTTGATGACGATGATATTTCAATATCAAAAGATGTTGAGATTGGTACAAATTTATTCCATTATGACTATAGTATTGTTAATTTCACAAATCCAATTAATGAAAATGGAAACAGTGATTTTAAAATATTCAATGGAGGATTTGTTCTCGTTGAAGGATTCTATTGCGAATATGAAAATGAAAATGTTGAATACGTATTTCAATTAAAGGACGATGAAAGTGATTCATATATTGGGTCACATGAATATATGGAATATCCAAATGATGATATATATTGGCATTTAGCCTATGGTGAAAAAAAAGATAAAGATTATTCTCTTTATTTAAGATATAGGTGTGATGAAAATAGTGATTACGTTGATATAAGGATAACTACGGTTAGATTTAGGGATAATTCATATCTTGAATTAAGGATTGGGGAAGATGGCCTTTATACTGAAAATCCATTGATGGATTCAACAATAATGAACAGTAATATTGTATCTTGGTGGTTTGATAGAAACAATTATGATGTTGGCGCAGACAACCATGCCGACAATTATAAGAGATGGTTCTATCGAAAGATGTTTTCAAAGCAAAGTAACAATATAGAGTTTGATAGTAGGGTTTTTGCACATGGCGGTAGAAAAGCATTATGGGGCGTTCCTCAGACGAGAAATTCAATGGTTAATATTAATGGATGGAGAAGGATATATTGTTCTGAACGAGAATATGAATTACCAAATGGCACATATCTTAATGATACTAAAACTCTTAAACCAACATATGGTATAGATGTGTGTGGAATAACGCCTTCAGAAGAAGATAATGAGTCAGTAATAAGCAGAAATGCAAACGAAGGTAATTGCACATTTAATTATTGTGCTCAGGCTTATAATAACTCAGATGTGTGCGGAAAATATGGCTTTATGTTTGATAAAAATAATCATTACGGACAAACAATGCAGGTTGTACCAAGTGGCGATAGATTTTTCCACGAAGGATATGGATGCGTATTTAAGCCACTTCCATTCGGTAATTTAGTGTTCTTGGAGTATAATGATATGGATGAACTTATTGAAAAAATAGAAAATGCAACAACTGCAAAGTTTGGAATTGTTTACCCAACATTTATATATCCGGTAATGAAGAGGCCATTTTTTGCCTATTTTAAGGCTGTGCTATGGAATAATATAAATGTTAGCACAAGTCAGAATGGATTTGGCGATTTGGTCTTTGTTGAAAATGATAAAGATTATGGGTTTAAATTGAAACTCAATATACATAATGGTATTACGTATGATAAAGAGTTTGAATCAATAAAGATGATGAATGAAAATTATAATACGTCTACTGTATATGGGGATACTTATGGGCTAGAAGAATCTTCAAGCGAGGACCGTATTAAATTGTGTGAAAAATATGATGATAATTGTTTGTCGGATATGGAAAATTATAATCATATAGTAAGTGCCATCGTTAAAGAGGGTGTTCCTAATGAACATCATGATGACCTTACCGACTTTTCAACTTATTTATCTGTAAATGAGCAGTATTCATTTATTGGCAATATACTTTATAGGAAGAACATAGAAACAAACAAGATAGATTATGTTGCTGCAATTGATGAAGAAGACATAAAATATTACATAGGCCATTATAGTCCGAAGATTGATGGAGTTGATTTTCTTGAATCAAGAAATAGGGGATTTGACGGAAAATATGCCTATTATAAAAATGGAAATGAATATATTGTTTTATGTACATTTGGTGAGTCAATGGGTATAAATTCTAATTTATGGTATACAAACGTATTTGTTAGTGTTAGAGATATTGATGATGGCGAGTGTTTTGTTTCTTATGACTATATAAATGAGGAAGGTGTCAATAAAACATTTGATAAGTTTGTTACTTTTAATGGGTACATGACTTCACATCCATATGCAATTAATGATATGCTTGATTTGATGTATAACGGCGGATATTTTAATACTGACAATGGTGTGATTGTTTTCCCATTTAAGCCAATATTAAATTATAAGGTAAAGAATACGTTGAATATTAACAATACTGAATATGATGATTTTGGCGAGTTTATGCAAATGTTGGCACAAAAGAGACTTTTGACACCTATTGACCATTTGGAAAATTTAAAGCCTCTTGAAGCGGATAGTGTTGTTTTTGGCGTTGGCGTTAAAACAATTCCTAATACTGAAGACAATGAAATCGTTTCTAACGTTTATAAAGTTTATCCGAGTGCTATTAGGTCTTTCTATAATACAAATTCAAGCTTGAATGGGTATAATTTAACTGTTACACCAGACCCATATTCATCAAGCGGCACAACGAGTGGTAGCGGAATTTATAGCGAAAGCCCTTATAGTGTCGGAAAGGGTTCACATAATGTGAATATGACTGTTGAAGCTGAATCTCCTTGCATTATTAAATTTAATATGGAAAACAATGGAGGGTGGTGCTATTACGAGGTTAACGGAGAAGGCATTAATGAATATGGCTCAAAATCAGTTGTATACAATGGTATTCCGATTAATGTCGTTATACATTTCACAGAAAATAATGAAAATGGAAATAGAGCTTGTACTTTGGGCATAAAGTCATATTTTGGCGTTGTTCGTGATAGCGTTACTGTAAATCTTAATCAAAGGGGATTGAATTCTTCACCGACACTTAGAATTAATGTTACTGAGAATTTCTGTGGGCAAAATTGTATGGAAGCGTTAATACGTGATAACCAACAATATTCTTACACATTTAAGGTATCTTGTAATAATTTCCCATCGTTTGACAATTACGAAAAACTTTATTTATTGGTTGGAGGTAGTGGGCATTATATGAACAATAACGAATATACGCATGCTTTTGAGGGTAGTAATCATAAACATCCGTATTTCATACCATATAGAATTGAATTTGACGGGCATGATGAAGTTTATCAATTAACAACAAATCCTTATGGCACTGAGGCGTTTATTAGTGATTTTGAACATTATGAAATTGAAGTACCTGATAATTCGTTGTTAGGAGATTATATTATAGAAATAAATCATACATTTAGTTTGTATTATGATTAATGTTTTTTTGGAAGAAAATAGAAGTGTATTATCAAATAATGTTGAAAACAATTTAAAAATTGATTTTGATACCAAAAAAAGGCTTTTGCCGGACGAAAGCCTTGTTGATAATTTTTCGCTATACGAGCAGTATGTAAAGGAAAGGGATGAATGTTGTGATTACAGATTGATATTAAATGTTAATCCGTTATGCAGCAATGTTCTGTTTAATACAATTTCTGAAATAACAATAAACGAGGGTAGTGATTCGTGCAAATGCTTGAATTTTATGAATAACGGCCTTGATAAACAGACATATGCAAAAAATGCAACAAATTCAACTAATCCTATAAAATATTATAATGCAATACAAAACACAGAGTATTCACATGAAAAGAATGGAAATTTTGTGTATCATTGTGGGGTTGACATATTTAACAACCATATGCTTAGGAAAAGGATATTTGTTCACATAAACAAAGTGAATTATAGGCATGGTGATACTGCGTATACGGCGTATAATACGATTAAGGATTATTTAAGAGATTATGAAGGGAATATTGTTAGAGAACCATTAAGGATAAATTATGTTTATGCGAGTTTGGAAGGGGAAGGTGAAAATGCTGTAAGTGCAATGACAGCAAGGCATATTTATGATACGAATTCATTGTATTCTTTAAAGAACGCATATTATGAGTATTGTAGAGATAACAATGGATGGTGGGGATTTACGAATCCTGGAATGATAAACATAAATACGACAAGTTCTTCTTCGATATCAACAAATGAAATGCTTGCCAATAATAAGCCGTGTGAGTTTATTGACATGTATCCTGACAGAAGTTTGTTCTCTTTTATACCAAAATACAATAAAAACAGAAGAAGGGTTGAAAAAAATTGGGATTATTGCGTAACATATCCATATGCAAAGGATTATGAATTAATAGACAGTATTTGCGGAGGAAAAAATGGTGCAATAAAGGCCCGTATAAAGAAAGTCACGTCTCCAAACGGTGTTGTTTTACTTCAATGCACATCATTATTTAAGCATAGTTTTACAAACGGTTCTTATGTTAATTTTTACTATTATATGGTGAAAGGTGGCGAAAAACCGACTTCTGTTAATGCCTCAAATATAGTAAGGTCGTTAAAAGATGAATATTATTCACAAGAAGAATCTTCTGCAAACATAGGTGAAAGGGAATATACCGAAGACGAATTATCGTTCCAAAGGTATCAAAGGGATATAAGGATTTATTCTGTTGGAGATGCGGAAGGAAACTTTAAAGACAGGATTTTTTCTGTAAAATATAGTGATATAAGTGAAATATATGATAATTTTGCTGCATTTGGATGCTTCTATAAAAAGTTCATAAACAATTCAGAATGTTCTTATTATGCAAGAAAATTCAAAAAAATAAAGAATAAAAATGGTGGAAATCTTTTAAGTGATGTGAATAAAACAGCATTTGCAAAAAACATATATGGTGATGATATTGCTCAAATAATTTTCACTGACACAATTGATTTGTGTGATGTAAGAGACGAAAACGGACGTGATGTTTCTGAATTGTATTTTACTGTAATAAAAAGAAATGCCGGAAACAAGGAATGGTACATAAACAAGAACACATCAAGTGCGCTTGTAGAAGAGTCACATTGTTTTGGAACACTTACAAGTGGTGTTGATTTTAGTGGCGTGGATGTAAACGAAGAGCCGTTTGACTATAATGCCCATTATTTGCATAATTTAGATGAAAGCGTTTGTTATAATTCAACGACAAATACGGAAGACAAACCGGCCAGAAATACATTTTCTGCTTGGGGTGATACTATTTTAATGGGTATGCCAAAATACATTGAAAGCGGAATTACAATTGACGATGATGAATTTTATGGCGACGTTGTTGAATTTGACAATTACAATTATGAAGTAAATACAATAGGAAATGTTTATCATAGGTTTAACACAATGCAAAGAGAATTGTTTGATTTGTCTTTCAGAGATTTAAGGCAGGATGTTGTTGTTCATGATGATTATGATGCTGCAAATCTTGGAAGCGGTTTTACTGTTGATACATACTATTGTAATGATGTGTTTACTAGTTTTCACAGTGTTTATGATAGTGCAACGACAAATAATTTAATGTATAGTAACATAATGCCTGAGGGGTATATTTATAACCCACACACGAAAATAAAAATTAAGGAAGAAAGTAATGTTATGCATTCAGACGCTTATTACATAAACTATGACAGGTGTGATGTCTCGTTTGATGGTGATTATATCATATTAAATGTAAGGATTCCTGCTGATTATTCTTTGATAAAAGGTGATTATGTCGCAATGTATGATAAGGTTAATGGAGAAATTGCGTGGGGTGAAATAAGGTCTGTTAGCGGAACTTCTATTAGTGTTTCGTTGGATATGGAAAGTTTTTACGGCGTGGATATTGCAAACAATATTGATTATTTTCTTCCTTTAAACGGAAAAAGAAGATATTTTATGTTTTGGTCTAAAAATAGTGTTCCTATTTATGCCAAATTATGCCTTGATTCAAAGACTTTTTCTTGGAGAAATACATTAAAAATGTCTGAACTTGACAAAAATAGTGAATTGTTTGATATGCCATTCACAAATGGTTGTAATTATATACAAAAGAACATTAATTTCCCATTGAAGAGACAAGACCCAAGGGGAGAATATGG
>Ga0310697_10001654_pt1 | contig 25343 bp, 16 predicted proteins | sample 172DNAGHGlowgp2_FD_203883 | JGI IMG/M metagenome (GOLD analysis project Ga0310697, IMG submission 203883) | Sheep rumen microbial communities from Palmerston North, Manawatu-Wanganui, New Zealand - 1728 DNA GHGlow gp2 (v2) (version 2) | ecosystem: Host-associated > Mammals > Digestive system >...
AGGAAGAGTCTGCTTTTTCAAATTTTAATAGTTTTTCTCATGATGCTGTACGCTGTTATGCCTCTTTTTGCTCAAACTGTTGAAGAAATTGAGCATGATGATGATAACGGGCAGGTAATGTCATTGTTTGAAATTGAAAGACTTATCCGCCGAACTGATTATACAGAAGCTTTAAAACAGCTTAACATTTACATTGAAAAACGGCCTGATTATTTTGATAATGCTCAGCGTCTTATAAAAATCATTATGAATCGCCGTAAGCAGTATTCGGTTCTTGCAGAAAGAGCAATAAAGTCGAGTACCGAAGATCCTGAAGACCACGAGACTCCGGCTAAAATTATTCTCCAAATGCGCAGTATTGAAAAAAATCCGCCTGCAGAAATTAAGCGGATGATTGATATGCTTGAAGAGATGCACCTTTTTAAGTATTATGCCTTCCTTTTTGATAAAATCCTTAATGAGTCTGCAGAGCTTTCTGAAAAGGGAGAATACTTTACTGCAATTTCCAAGGTAATAACAGAAGGTTTTGATATTTACAAAGACGAATATTACGATTCCTTTGAAAACGAAAATACTCAGATGATTCAAAATGCAGAAGAAATTATAAGTGCTTTAAATGCGGCTGTTGCTCGTTTTGAAGATCCTGTTTTACAAAGAGATTTTGATAATATTTCTGCACAGTATCTGCGTGCTATAAACAATGACAATTATGTAGAAGCGGCAGCTCTGTATCCTCAGTTTGAAAGTGTCTGCAAAAGATATATTGATATTAGAAATGAAGTTTATGGCTGCTGTGAAAAAATAAAAGATTTATATGAAATTCAAAAAGACTTAGATAATGAAATTACAGACGCTTCTTATCTGCCTTTTATCCAGCGTTTTATTCTGGGAGTTCAATCTCCAAAATATTCCGGTATTCTTGGTGCCATAGACTGTAAGTTTACAAAGAATATAGAGACTATAAAAACTGCAATTCTGGATATTGAAAAGCAGCATGAAAATCAATACTTAACTCTCCTGCCTGAAGAAATTCTTGATTCTTCAATAGATTATGTTAGTCTGACTAACAAGTCTGCTTTTGTTCTGCCTCTTGAAGAATTTACAAAGCTTGGAAAAGAAACAAACGCACTCTATTCACTTTTACAGGGTGATATTTCGAATCTTATCACAAATACAGATATTTCAAAATATGATATTATGCTTGATTATGAGCCTGCTCTTTGTGACCTTACAATTGAACTTCTTAATAAAAGTCAGGATTTCCAGAAGGAACAGGATATTCAGAAAACTTTGTTAGCCCAGACTAATACAGATATCAGACCTTTGTTCGATTCTGTATTCCGCATGACAACAATCCTGGGTTCAAAATCAAGTCTTATACCTTCATCATTTGAATGGGGAAGTGCTTATCTTTCTTTGCCTGATAAATCTCAATGGGCTGTTCATACAGAGCTTTATAATAAATATCTTGATAAACTTTTTGAAACTTCTGCGGCCTCAATGACAGATTCCTGGACAATTATTACAGACAGTTACCGTGCAGATTCTGACCGATATGTTTCTGATTCAAACGACTATAAATATTTTGCTGCTGCATATAGTTCCGGTTTTGATGAACCGATTGATTCTGCAAAGTACAAATCGATTACTCAAGCTAAAGACGGCAGCGGCTTATTGGATTATGCAAAAAATGCCGGCTCTCAAAAAAATCCTGTTTACCGCTATCCGGAGCTTTCTGTAAAAATGTATGAATACTCAAGAAACAAATCGACAGTTTACATTAAAGACATTGAAGAAAAACAAAAATCACTTAATGATAATTTAAATGCCCATGAAGACTGGCTGCAAAATGAAGCTCTGGTTGAAGTTGTAAAGTCAAATATTGATTATATGCAGGCAAGAAAGTCGGAACTTGAATTAAACAGAATGCAGTCTTCACAACTTCTGGCAGAAGAAAATGTAAAGCTTGATGAGGCTGCTTATTCTAAAAACTATGCTGCTTCAATTATTGAAGAATCCCGCGACGCTCTTGCCCGTGGAAATCTTAACAATGCAGAAAAGCTTCTTCTTGAAGCAAGCGAAAAATATTCAGAATCTCTTGCTATTGCAGATAATGAAGAACTTAGAAATGAAGTTGACAGGATTGTAGCAGCTTTAAGTACTCAGATTATGGATGCCAAGAACGAGCTTGTTGTAAAAGAATCGCGTCAGCTTTATACACAGGCTCGTGATGCTTTGAACTACGACCGCTATGAAGATTCTGAAGCTTTGATAAATGCAGCTATAAATAAATGGGCCGAAACTCATACAGAAAAGAACCCAGAGTTTGAAAACTTCCTTGAGCTTGTAAACACAGCAGTTTCTATGAAAACCGGAAGAATCCTTATTCCTTCTGATCCTCTGTATTCCGAAATGTCTCAACTTTTGAGTATTGCTTATCAATATTATGATGAAGGAGAAGCTCTTCTTAAAAAAGGTGATTCTAACGGCGCTGATGAAGCACTTTCTAATGCAGAAGAAAACCTGAACAAAATTAAAGCAGTTTATCCTCTTAATAACGAGGCATCTCTGCTTCTTCTTAAAATTGACCGCCTGCATGATCCTGTAAAGTTTGAAGAAGAGTTTGCTCAAAAAGTAAAAACTGCAATTGCTCAAAGTAAAAAGAAAGATACAATGGCCCAGGTTTATAACACTCTTACAGATTATTACAACCTGGAACCGGATTATAAGGGATTAAAAGAAGCAATCTATAATCTGGAAATTGAACTTGGAATGAGACAGCGTCCTGTAGATAACAGTGCTCAGGCCCGTTCAACAAGACTTACTACTCAGGCTCAAAATCAGTTTAACAGTGCAGGTTCAAATACTGCAAAACTTAATCAAGCCCTTGAAACTGTAAACGAGGCTCTTAGAATTAATCCGAATAATAGAAGTGCAGAAGCCTTGAAGGACCGCATTTCTCTTAAGATTGGTAGCAGCACAATTATTGTTCTTTCAAGCAGTGACCAGAATCTTTTAACCCAGGCTAAAAAGGCATACCAGACAGGTAATATTGATGATGCCAACACATATATGCTCAGACTTTTGAATAATAATCCTAATAATATAAAAATCAAAGAAGTGGAGGACTTAAACAACAAGATTAAATCTCAGTTGTAGTGTATAATTCTTGTGTGGGTGGTCCCTGAGCTAGTCGAAGGGCAATAAAAAAGATGTTTAATTTTTTAAGAAAATCGACATTAAAAAAATCCTCTTTACTTTTGCTTTGCTTTATTGCTTTTACCTTTTCAATTTTTTCTGCAGAAAAATATTATTGGGAAAATCCAAAGGTAATAACTTCCGGCGATTCCCGATTTCCTCTTGTAATTAACAAAGAAGACGCATCTTATGTTTTCTGGCAGGAAATAGATTCTTCAAAAAATCAAATCTGGCTTTCATGCCGTGTTTATACAAACAATACTTCTTATTTTGATAATCTTAGGTTTGCAGGTCCTTTTAAATTTTCTGGCGAAGTACCGGATATCTTTTCGGTAACAGCTGGTAAGAGCGGTACTGCAACAAATGATTCTGTACTTGTAACAGTGCTTTCTGACAAAAAAAGTGTATCGGCATATCTTTCTACCAATAATTGTCGTTCCTTTATAAAAACTGAAATTTCAAGTGATCAGTATTTTATTGCACCTCGTGTATATTCATGTGCAGACGGTTCCTTCAGACTTTTTGCATCGGTGGCAATCAGCGATTCATTTTATATTTATACAGCAGAATCAAAAGACGGCAAAAAGTGGAGTGACTTTAAACAGTTTGAACCATGCCGTCAGATGAGAAATCCTTTTGTCCCTTATCAGATTTCTCTTGCTGAAGGAGACCTTGTAGTTTTTCAGGCCTATTATTCTTCAACTGTAACTAACAGACTTTCATATCAATTGTTCAGTACTTTTACAAGCGATGGTAAAAGCTGGACAGAACCAACTCTTCTTACAGATCAAAGCTCGCTTCCTTCTAATGAAAAAAGAAATTTTGCAAATTTCCAGAATCAGCGGCCATATTTGTATAGCTTTGAAGGAAAGACTTACTTAGTATGGGAAAGAATGGAATCTGTCTCTGCCGCAATCTGGTCTGCAGAAATAAATAAATATGGTCTTGTTTCAAGATCTGCAATGAAGATTTCTGACAGGGGAAACTCAAACCGCGCAATGCTATTTGATTACAACAGAAAACTTTACGCTCTTTGGTTTGATACACGTACCGGTTCTGAACAGATCTACATGGCCGAAAAAGAAGGAAATGACTGGGAGCAGATTACTCTTCTGGAAAATTCTTATTCAAATATGTTTGTTTCTCCTCTCATTGTAAAAAAGAACGCTGCTCAAAAACAGCTCAGCTTTATCTGGCAGCAAAGTTCTAAATCTGCAAATAATCTTTCCATACTTTTACCTGATACCACAGTTTCTCCGCCAAGGCTTTCACCAACTTCATTCCGGGAAGGAAAAGCTAGCCGCGATAAAAACGTATATATTCAAATTGGATTTCCAGATGATTCTTCTGGTATAAACGGTTATTCCTATTCTTGGGGCAAAGATAATACCGCCGAACCTCCTGCAAGAATCCAATATTTTTCAAATATTAAAACTATAAATGTACAGGCACCGGAAGATGGTTTTTATAATCTTTTGGTTCGTGTTCAGGATAAAGCCGGAAACTGGTCGCAGAGTGCAAAGATTTCTTATCACAGAGACTTGACTCCACCAATGCCTCCTGAGCCCCTTGCACCGAATTTAGATAAATATGGTTTTGCATATTCCAATACACTTTCATTTGACTGGAAGCCTTCAGTTGATTCTGATACATCAGGTTATAATTATGAGCTTGTATATCTTGGCTCAATTCCAAAAACACTGGTAGAAAATAAAACCCACAGAATTTCTTACAGCACAGAAAGAGTTGCAAAAGAAATTGATGCCCTTACTCAAAAATATAGTCCAATGCTTGAAAAGGAAAATGCCCTTAAGGGTAACATAAAAACCTCTTCAACAAAATCAAAGAATTATAACAATCAGTCTAACGGTGTTTACCGCTTTACTGTAAATGCAATTGACGAAGTTGGAAATATAGGATCTTCAAGATCAATCCTTATTTTCTTAAATAAATATCGTCCTTCAACCTTTATTACTTCTGCTAAACAAAAAATAAATGATTTTGGTGAGCCAGAGCTAGAAATTACAGGTGGAGGCTTTACTTATGAAGGAAGTATTTCGCGTATCTATATTGATAGAGATGGCCTTGCTCCTTATGATATGACCCTTACTGCAGCAGACGGTCAATTTAAGGTTAATTCAGATTCCCGTATTTCGCAGGTAAAAATTGGAACAGATCTTGATGAAGGAAAATACAGGGTAGGGCTTGTTCATACCGATCGTGGTCTTTACATGAGCAGTCAGATTCTTTCAATTCTTCAAAACGGTACTGTAAAAATTGAACCGGAATACATTCATAAAAATAAATATCAGGTAGTGACAGGTTCTGTAAGATTCTCATTAACAATTGCAATGATAATTTCTGTGCTGATTGTAATCTTTATAATAATCAGTTTGCAGTCTCTGATTATTTATGCAGTTCAGCGTCACAATGAACAAAAAATAATATCAATGGAAATAAAAGCACTTATTTCGGGAGAAGCTATGCCAACATCAAAAATCAAAACTAAAAAAGAAAAACAGCGTTCGCTGCGAGGAAAACTCGTTGGCTTTACAATTGTCCTTGTTGCAATTGTTGTTCTTTTTGTAACGCTTCAAAATGGAAACAACATGATTTCTACACAGGAAGAAACTCTTGTTACCGCACTTTATAACCGAATTGATGTTCTTATGGAAAGTCTTTCTTCTGGCGTTCGAAACTTTCTCCCAACCGAAAACGACCTGGAAATTGGTGCTCTTCCAACTCAAAAGGATGCAATGTCCGAAGTAAAATATATCACAATTCTTGGAACAAAAAGTTCATCTGCTGCAGAAGAAGAAGGATTTGTATCGCTCAATGGGGCTGCCGACTCTATTAGTTATGTCTGGGCTTCCAACGATCCTGCTATAAGCCAGAAGGTTGTAAATTATGGTGAGTACGGAATTGTTGCCGGTGAAACCCGCATGATTGACGAAGATGTACTTACAATTCTAAAACGCTTTAATGGTCTTAATGATAAGGTTGTAGCCAAAGCAAGTGATATTTCAAAACAGATTACCTTGTTCTCTCAGGAAAATACCGAGCTTGCACTTAAAACCGATGAAGAAAGCAATTTACGCCGCCAGGTTGTTTCTGATACAACAACAAAGCTTCGTAATGAATTGAACAGTCTTTTAACCTCTATTGCCACAGAAAACTCTTCTTCTTATCCAGGCTTTGCTTCTGACATACTTGAAAGTGATATTACAGATTATCTTTTCTACAGACCAGTTCTTTATCGTTCAGGAAATTCCGATAATTATGTTCACGGTGCAATTCTTATGGAAGTAACTGTACAGGAACTTGTAGATCAGCTTAGGGCAGAAGTTAGAAAGATTTATATTACCGGTGCAATTTCGGCTTTGGCTGCAGTTATTCTTGGTGCAATTGGTGCCTGGCTTCTTGCAAGTCTTATTGTAAAACCAATTAAAAAACTCGAAAGCCATCTTGTAGAAGTTGGTTCTCTTATGACAAAGTCTGTCCGCGAAAGACAGAAGCTTGAGAAAAAGCATATTGATATTAAGTCTAAGGATGAAATTGGTCACCTTGGGGATGTTGTAAATAAGATGACCCTTTCTGCAGGTCTTGCGGCTTATGAAGAATTCCTGCAGCTGGACGGTAAGGCTGTACAGGAACGCTTTATTCCTTTAATGGATGGTCAGGGTGGACGTAAGCTTCCGGTTGTTAAATTGAATGAAGAAAAGCTTGATTTGTATGCCTTCTACAAGGGAGACTCAGCTGTTAGTGGTGACTACTTTGATTATAAAAAACTTGACGACCAGTGGTATGTATTTATTAAGTGTGATATTTCCGGCCATGGTGTACCGGCAGCTCTTCTTGTTTCTGTAGTTGCAACTAAGTTCAAGGATTTTTATTATTTCTCTGACTGGAAATTTAATAAGCAGGGAATTAACCTTAAAAAGTTTGTTTCTGCTGTAAATGATTTTATTTTTGATCTTGGTACCCGCGGAAAGTTCAGTACAATAAATATAAGCCTTTACAATAAAATTACAGGTGAACTTTATGTTTGTAATGCAGGTGATAATAAGATTCACATACTTGATGGCGTTACAAAGAAACTTAAAGAAATCACTTTGTCTAATACGCCGACAGCCGGTGGTGTTTCAACAGACCTTGTAGAAATGACTGCAGGTGGCTACAAAGTTGAAAAACTCAATTTAAATCATGGGGATGTTTTGTATCTCTACACTGACGGTATTGATGAAGCTGAACGTCTTGTTCGTGATGAAAACTGGGCTGTAAAACAGACAGTACAGGAAGATGTAAGAACAGATCCACGAACAGGAAAAGAAACTAAGAATGTTCAGATTCTTGATGAAAAAGAACAGTTCGGAACAGAAAGAATTGCTCAGATCATAGAAGCCGTAACAATGCGTAAAAAGTTTGTTCTGGAAAAGTTAGATAACCCTAACAAAACCGAAGTCCTGGAATTTGATTTTTCAACCTGTAAGGGAACTATCGATGAAACAATCATAGCACTTGCAGCAGTAGAAAGAGTTTTCAGAATGGTTAAGGCCCCTACAGTCAGAGCAGATGATGAAATTGAAATTGAAAAGTTCATCGATGAATTCCTTAAGGAGCATTTCACTTTGTATAACCGCTACTGTTTACCGGTTCAAGGTGCCGGAGATGCAGGTGAAGAACAATCAATGGCCGAGCTTGAAAAACAGCGTGCTCTTGAAGATCCAAACCTTACCCGTTATGGCTGGATTACAGAAGATAAACAGGCAGATGATATTACATTAATTGCAATAAAGAGGATTTAAAATGGATATTTTACATTTAAATAATATTCAAAATGTTTTGGATGAATATGTTTCTAAAAAGGCTCTTGCGGGGGCTAATGTTCTGATTTATCAAGACAATAAAGAAATCGGATACTGGCAGTCTGGTTATTCTGATCTTGCTGCAAAGAAAGTTTATTCACGAGATACAATCTGCAGAATGTATTCCATGAGTAAAACAATTACAAGTGCTGCGGCTTTTAAATTAATAGAGCAGGGTAAACTTGATTTAGCTCAGCCTGTAAAAGATATCCTTCCACAATTTGCAAATGTTACTGTTGCTTATGAAAAAGGAAAAGTTGGAAATCCAGTGCCTGCTCAAAGACCAATTCTTATTCAAGATTTATTAAACATGACAAGTGGTTATGGTTATGGTGCCTGCTGGGAAGGAAGCACTTATGGTGAGTATAAAACTTCCGAATTAATTGATGACTTGAATGCAGATGTTGCCGGTAAAAATGAAATTACTACTCAAGATTTTGCCCAGCGCATTGCAAAAATCCCTTTAAACTTTGAACCAGGGACTGATTACAACTACGGATATTCAGCTGATATTCTAGGAGCAGTTATAGAAAAAGTTTCAGGTAAAAAGTTCAGCGAGTTTTTAAAAGAAAATATTTTTGAACCGCTGAAGATGGAAGACACAGCATTTTATGTGCCTGCAGAAAAACAAAACAGGCTTTCAAAAATCTACCGCTCTTTGCCTGATGAAAAGCTTGAAGAATTTACAGGCTGCAATTTAGGAGTAGGTTATAAAATGGACAGACCTCCAGCCTTTGAAAGTGGAGGCGCAGGAATATGTTCTACTGCCGATGATTTTATGAAATTCGGATTAATGCTTATGAACAAAGGCTCATACGACAATGGAAAAATCCTTGAAAGTGCCACAGTAGATTTTATGAGCAGCGCAACTTTACGTGAAGATATTCAAAAGAAATTTGACATTAAAATGGAACATTTAAGCGGCTACACCTATTGTAATCTTTTAAGAATAGCAACTGACCCATCAAAATGCAAAATGCTCACAACAAAAGGCGAGTTCGGCTGGGACGGCTGGCTGGGCCCATACCTTAGCGTAGACATTCCAAATCAACTTGTTGTAGTAATGACCATGCAAAAAGTGGATGCGGGCACCTGGGATCTTACGCGTAGGGTGAAGAATATAATATATAGTTCAATATAAAGTCATATTCTAGAGGAAGAAATTGTGAAAAAATGCGGAGCGCAGGTTCGTGTTTTGTGGAGCGTCCTCTTCTTTTAGCGGAGCAAAACACGGTTCTGCGCGTAAGCATTTTTTCATAATAAGAATAACTCTTGACCTAACGACTGTATATTGTTAAACTATTATATTATTTTAAGAGGTATTGTAATGATTTTTCCTTTGGAACAACTTGTTCAATTTAATGGTAATATTTATGAAATTACCGTTGCCGCAAGCCGCCGTGCTTACCAGCTGGCAAAAGTAAATGATCCAGAAATTGCTGCTAACTCAGACAAAGTCGTTTGTGTTGCCGCAAGACAGCTTTTTAATCACGTAGTAAATTATAGAATCGAAGAAAAACAGTAGGTATGGAAGTAAAACAGGAAAGCAAAATACCTGTTATTGTAATTTTTGCTCCTACAGCTTCTGGAAAGACTGCCCTTACAAAAGAGTTATTCTCTAAAGAGGGCAGTCATTTTATTTTAAATGCCGAAGTTATAAGCGCTGACAGTCAGGCTGTTTATAAAGGAATGGATATAGGAACTGCTAAGCCGGAGCCTGAACTTCAAAAAATAATCCCTCATTATTTAATTGATATTTTAAATCCCGATGAACAATACAACGTCTCAGACTTTATAAATCAGGCCGATAAATTATGCCGGGACATTTACTCAAGAGGGAAAATTCCTGTGGTGTGTGGTGGCACAGGTTTTTATATAAGAAGCTTTCTTTATGGTATTCCCAAAACTCCCCAAAGTGATGAAAAATTACGAAATAAATTAAAAGAGAGAATTCAAAAAGAAGGAAATGCCGCTCTATACAAGGAATTAAAAAAAATAGACCCGCAAAGCGCCAAAAAAATCCACCAAAATGATTCTTACAGAATATGCCGAGCCCTGGAAGTTTATTACCTTACCGGCAAACCTCGGACTGATTTTGCAATTGTCCCTGCTTTACGAGCGGAATACAATTTTATCTTTATAGTTTTAGACCCTCCAAAAGAACTTTTATACGACCGCATAAACCAAAGAGTAGATCAGATGATAAGTCAAGGCCTGGAAAAAGAAGTAAAATCTCTGCTAGAGCAAGGTTACACCCAAAACTCCCCCGGATTAAAAGCCATAGGTTACCAGGAATGGTTCCAATACCCAACCAAAGAAGAAATAATACCCCAGATAAAACACCACACCCGAAAATACGCCAAAAAACAATACACCTACATAAGAGACATTCCCAACAGTATCATTATCCCTTTTAAAACTCCGTCCGACGACCTTGATAAAGTTTGTACTATTATAAAAGAAAGATTGTCAAAATATATATTAAAACATGAACCTGTTTGAAAACAGATATACGTGAACGAGGGGTGGCTGCAAACTACATCTGAGCTTGCCGAGCGCAGCGAGATAAATCTTCCTTGCAAGCTCAGCAGTAGTTTGCAGACGCACCGAAGTGGAAGTATATCTGTTTTCCTTATGATGAGATATTCTTTATATATCTTGACTAATCTCTCATTTTTTGCCATAATATACAAACTTTATAAAGTAGGAGTGCCATCGTGCCTTGTGGTAAGAAAAGAAAGCGCCAGAAGATGGCGACACATAAGCGTAAGAAGATGCTTAGAAGAAATCGACATAAGAGCAAGTAGTTTCTTTGTCGACAGCTTGTGTTTCAGATAAGGGGTTTTGTCGTTTTTGACATCCCCTTTTTTTTTAACCTTCAACAAGCTTTAGGATCACGCTATGTTAGAAAGCATTAATTCGCCCGCAGATATTAAGAACCTTTCTCAAAAAGAGCTTAAAGAACTAGCTCAGGAAATCCGTAACACAATAATACAAACCGTAGGAAAAAACGGTGGACATCTTGCAAGCAATCTTGGAGTAGTAGAGCTTACCATAGCGCTGCACCGTGTTTTTTCTTCGCCGGAAGATGCAATAATTTTTGACGTAAGTCATCAGTGTTATGCACATAAACTTTTGACAGGCAGATACAATCAGTTTTCAACTCTCCGCCAGAAAGACGGAATTTCGGGCTTTACAAATACACAGGAAAGTCCCCACGACTTTTTTATAAACGGACATTCTTCAACTTCAATTTCATCAGCCTTGGGCTTACTTACTTCCTGGAACCTGCAGAAAAAAGAGGGTAAGGTAATTGCTGTTTTAGGTGACGGAGCTCTTACAGGCGGCATGGCTTTTGAAGGACTTTCAAATGCCGGTCAGATGCGAAAAAATCTTATAGTTATCTTAAATGATAATCAGATGTCAATCGACCAGAACACAGGTGCTGTTTCTCGCTATCTTAGCCGCCTTACAATGACAAAAGGATATCAGTCTTTCCGTTACAGAGTAGATAAAGTGGTGGAACGTCTTGTTGTAAAAATCCCAAGTCTTGGTCGCCCAATGGACAAATTTATCTTCCGTTTTAAGCGCTCATTAAAAGGACTTTTACTTGCAAATAATCTTTTTACAGATTTGGGTTTTGAATATGTTGGACCTTTAAATGGACACAATGAAGCTGTATTGGAAAACGTTCTTAAAAAAGTTAGAAATCTTTCCCGCCCGGTTGTAGTTCATGTAATCACAAAAAAAGGAAAGGGCTACACACCTGCAGAAACTAATCCCGAAAATTATCACGGTGTTGGACCTTTTAATATCGAAGACGGCTCTGTAACAAAAGATGAGCACCTTACTTTTACCCAGGCCTTCAGCAATGTAATATTGGAACAGGCAGAAAAAAATCCAAAAATTACTGCCATTACAGCAGCTATGGCCCAGGGAACGGGACTTACAGAATTCAGTAAAAAATACCGCGATAGATTTTTTGATGTAGGAATTGCAGAAGAACATGCAGTAACTTTTGCAGGAGGTCAGGCTCGTGGGGGCATGCTTCCTGTTGTCTGCATTTATTCAACCTTCATTCAGCGTGCTGTAGACCAGATGATTCATGATATTTCCCTTCAAAAATCACACGCTATTTTTGTTCTTGACCGTGCAGGCGTTGTACCAAATGATGGAGTTACACATCAGGGCTTGTTTGATATTGCTTTATTCAGACCAATTCCTAGGCTTGAAATTATGAGTCCTGTTAGTGCCCAGGATTTAAAGCTTTGTTTTGAATATGCAGTTTCGGCCAAAGGCCCGGTTGTAATAAGATATCCAAAAGCAAATTGCCCGGAAGAGCGTCCGGAGTTTTCTCAAAAGGTAAAAAGCGGAAAAGGCATTTTAATTGAATCAGAAGGAAAGGCTGTAAAAAATAAATATCTTATTGTTACTACCGGCAGTATGTATCAGGAAGTTCAGTCTGCATTAAATGAAGAAGCTGCAAAAAAAATAAAAGCAGATATTTTTATAATGCGTTTTATAAAACCATTCAACGAAGAATATTTTGTATCTCTTGCAACTCAATATAAAGGCCTTCTTTTTGTAGAAGACGGTGTAGAAACCGGAGGAATAAGCGAACACCTTTGTGGACTTCTTTCAAAACAAAAATATCTTAAAACAAAAATCCTTGCCTTCGGTGATAAATACTACGCCCATGGAAACCGTGCACAGATTCTCGAAGATGCAGGACTTTCTCCAAAACAAATTGCTTTGACCTTAAAAGGACTTTCAAATGCTTGAGATGATTTTTGGAAATAAGAAAATCAGCACAGAGCTTCCTGCCTTTGTTATGGGAATTGTAAATGCAACTCCAGATTCCTTTTATGATAAGAGTCGCGGTGGACTTGAACAGGCACTTAAACTGGTAGAAGAGGGCGCTCACATAATAGATATTGGCGGAGAATCAACAAGGCCTGGCTTTACACCAGTAAGTGATCAGGAAGAAATTGAACGTGTTATTCCTTTGCTTATTGAATTAAAAAAACGTACAGATGTAGTAATTTCAATTGATACAAGAAAAAGCTCTGTTATAAAAGAAGCGCTTAAAAATGGTGCAGATATAATTAATAATGTTGACGAGTTTTCGGACCAAGACCTTGTATTATGTAAGGATGCTGGTGCTTCTGTAATTCTTATGCATCATACTCAAGGTTATTCAGACGACATTCTTGAGTACTTAAAAAATCAGGCAGACAGATGTCTTAAAGCCGGCATTCAAAAAGAAAAAATCATTATTGACCCGGGAATTGGCTTTGGAAAAAGCTTTGAAGAGAATATTGATGCTATAAAAAACACTGGTAAACTTTGTACAACAGGCTTTGCAGTTCTAATGGCTCTTTCAAGAAAATCCAGCATAGGCCAGATGACTGGAAGAGAAGTTGGCGAAAGACTTGCCGGAACTCTTGCCGCAGACCTCATTTCTGTTCAAAAAGGTGCAAAAATAATCAGGGTTCACGATGTTTCTCAAACAATTGATACTTTAAAAGTGATGAAATTTATTCAATAGTATGATATAATTATTTTCATAAAAATGGAAATATTTAACAAACTTCTATACATATATGATTTTATCCGCCCAATTCTAGATATTGCAGTCCTCACATTTATTTTATACAAAGCCTATGTTTTTATTACAAAATCAAACAGTTTGCAGTTATTAAAATCAGCCATCATTATTTTTCTGGCTTATGGCGTTGCTGAACTTCTTAAATTAAATACAATTCTTTGGATTTTACGAATTCTTGCTCCAGGACTTGTAATTGCTTTTGCAGTTATTTTCCAGCCGGAAATCCGAAAAATCTTTTTAAAAATCGGTCAAAGCCGCTGGTTTGCCTTTGGTAACCGTTCAAAACATACTTATGTAGATGCTGTCCTTACCGCTGCCGAAATGCTTTCAAAAGAAAGACGTGGAATGCTGGCAGTTTTTCTTCGACATACAAAGCTTGATAATTACATGCAGTCAGGTACAAAGCTTAATGCCGACTTGTCATCAAGCTTACTCGTAACTATTTTTGGTAAAGATACTCCACTTCATGATGGAGCCTGTTTTATTCAGGGAGGAAAACTTCTTGCTGCAGGCTGCTTCCTTCCGCTCAGCGAAGATTACAATATTAAAAAGACCTTTGGTACACGACACAGAGCAGCTCTTGGACTTTCAGAAGTTTCTGATGCTGTAGTTCTTGTTGTATCCGAAGAAACTGGAGCAATAAGTCTGGCCTTTGATTCTAAACTTAACTATGATTTAAATATGAGTGAACTTACAAAGATTCTTGAAAAACTTCTTGAATTACCACCTGAAGCAAAAAATATAGAGGATACAATAGATGAAAGCAAACCGGTTCTTTGAAAAAATCCTCGACAAATGGCCTGTAAAAGTATGCTGCCTCATTGTTGCAATATGCATTTATTTATTTCATCAGGCTTCTTTAACAGATAAACGTTCTTTTGTTATTCCGCTTACTCTAATAGAAGAAGGCGGGGTAATGCATACAGGAGATTATACATCAAACGTAACTGTTGTAGTGCGCGCAAATATGGAAGAACTGAGTGCCCTTCATTCTAATCAGCTCCATGCTTTTGTAAACTTAAATGGAATAGCAAAAAGCGGGGAATATAATCTTCCTGTAAAAGTAAATGTTGCAGATGAGATTATGGCATTTGATCCTTTTGAAATAAAAGTTAAGCCTGAGTATATAAAAATAAAAGTTGAAAATAAGGATTTTAAATATATTCCAATTGAGCCTACAATTATAGGCGAGCCCGCTCATGGTTATGAAATTACAGAGCTTCATGTAGAGCCAAACTTTGTAGAAATTGATGGCCCTCAAACAATTGTTGAAAATACACAGAAGTTATTTCTTGAAAAAATAGATGTTTCTAATCTTACTGCAAATCAGGATTTTTCAGTTCAATATAAATCTTTAAACAAACTGCTTAGTGTTAAAGAAAATGGACCTTTCAAGGTATCGGTAATTATTGAAGCTCAGGAAATGGAACGTACAATTGATAATGTAAATGTTTCGGTCGTAGGCTTGAGCGAAAGATTCTATCTTAAAGATGATGTATTACCTGTTTCCATTACTCTTGAAGGAAACGTTGTAGATCTTGAAAATTATAGTCCTGGTAGAAGACTTGTTACACTTGAACTTCAAAGAATCCTTGAGCCTGGTGAATATGATTTACCATTAACTTTTAATGTTCCATCTTATTTATATTTTATTGATTCATCAGAAAAAACTGTTCACATAACTGTATTAAATAAAGAAGAAGAAAGTTCAGAAGAAAATGTAACAGAGGGGATAACAGAATGATTTGTGGAATTGGCATTGATATGACTACTGTAGAAAGATTTCTCAAATGGATTGAAAAACCAGAAATGATTGAAAGGTTTTTTAATAAAGAAGAAATGACCACAAATCCAAATATTGTTTTTCAAAAAGAGCATTATGCTGCCCGATTTGCTGCAAAAGAAGCTTTTGGTAAAGCCCTGGGAACAGGTATTACAGGATTTAATCTTGTTGATGTTTATACTAAAAGTGAAGCAAATGGAAAACCTGTTTTAAAAGTAACAGGCTCTGCAGAAAAAATGCTGAAAAAAATATATGGGGATTGCACTCTTCATGTATCACTTAGTCACGAAAGAAATAACGCAATTGCTATTGTTATTATAGAAAAAAAATAAAAATAGTGTAAAATAAAAGTAGAGGTGTTTATGGCGTATTCGTCATCAAAAAATAAGTCTGCTGCTCCAGAAAAAAAAGCATCAATTTCTTATTGGTCAAAAGATAAGTGTAATTGCCCTGTTTGCAAAAAGCCCTTTGATCGTGAAATAATGCGCAGTGGTAATGGTCGTATGAATGCAGGTAATCTTAGTGATGAACTGCACCGCGATTATATTCCTTCTGCAAAATACGGAAAAGTTTATCCTCTGATTTACGAAGTAGGATGCTGTCCAAACTGTTATACTGCTTTTTTATGGAATGATTTTGGACCTATTAAAAATCCTGATGTTGCAGACCGGATTTACGACAATTATGAAAAACGCAAAAAACAAACCGAAACAATTTTTCCTTATTTTAATTTGAAAAAAGAACGCACATTATATGATGGAGCCGCAATGTATTACATGGCTCTGCAAACTTATGACGTTTGCGATGTAGACATGCTTCCAACTTTGAAGAAGGCAATTATTTCTCTTCGTCTAGCCTGGCTTACAAAAGAAATTGATGACGCCTGTACAGATCATAATTATGATTATGTTTCGCAGGTTTTTTATAGAAAGGCTTTGTTCTTTTACCAGCAGGCACTTGTTAATGAACAGGAACGCACCGAAAAATGTTCTACCTTAAATAACTTTGGTCCCGATATGGATAAAAACTATGGTTGGGATGGCGTTGTTTATTTGAGTGGACTTCTGGAGTATAAATACGGACAGCTTGATGATATTCAGCTTCGTCTTAAAAAGCTTAGCGAATCAAAGACTGCTATTGCACGTATTTTTGGTCTTGGTAAATCTTCAAAAAATAAACCTGGACCTTTGCTTGAGCATGCAAGGACTCTTTACGATAACCTTACAAAAGAGCTCAAAGATGATGATTTGTAATGCGTAATATTCTTCTTACAATTTCTTATGACGGAACAGATTTTTGCGGATGGCAGCGTCAGGATGATAAAGACGGTGGAGAAGCAAGCAGAACTGTTCAGGGCGAAGTAGAAAAAGCGCTTGAAAAATTACACAAAGAAAAAATAACTCTTTATGGTTCGGGCCGTACAGACAGCGGAGTTCATGCCCTGGCTCAGGCTGCAAATTTTTATACACCAATATCTTCTATTCCTGCTCAAAACTTTGTAAGAGCCCTTAATGCCTTTTTACCTGAAGATGTAAGAATCCTTGAAGCCTGCCAGGTTGACGAAGATTTTAATGCAAGAAAATCTGCAACAAGCAGAACCTATCGATATTTTATAAGTCTTGGAGATGCGGTTCCTGCAAACAATGCAAGATTTTCCTGGCATGTAGCAAATTATAAACCAAATCTTGAAAGACTTAATAAATACTGCCAGTGTCTTAAAGGTGAAATTGATTGTGCTTCTTTTGCAGCAAGCGGAGATGACAGTATATCTACAAATCGTTATATAGACGGGGCAAGGTTTTTTGTTCAAAAAGATATTTGGGGCCAGGACCTTCTTGTTTTTGAAATTGAAGCAAATGCCTTTTTATGGAAGATGGTCCGCACGCTGACAGGTACTCTCGTGAATCTTGATAAAACAAATGCAGCCGAAGATGCAATGGAAAAAATATTAAATGCACATGACCGCACAAAAGCAGGAGTTACGGCTCCTCCCACAGGATTGTTCTTATACAAAATAAAGTTTGATGGCATCCGCAGACATTTATAACAAACTCACCGGATCAACATCATATTCAATATAAACATTCTGGCTGTGAGTGTAGTCCTGTAGCAGACTTCTTGCCATTGCCTGCAGAGGGACAACAGAAGTTGATTTTAATAAAATCTGATATCTCCAGGAAGAATTAATTTTTTCTATTGGACATTCGGCCGGCCCGATTATTTCTACACCACGGGCTTTCTTTTCCTGTAAAATGCGCACTGCATCTTGAGCAGTATCAGCGGCTTCTTTTTTATTAAAGCTGCGGAATACAAGACGGAGTAATCTTGAAAAGGGCGGGAACTCCATAAACTGCCGCTGTTCAAGTTCGTAGTTATAAAAATCCTCAATTCTGTTTTGGCATGAAAATAAAACTGGTTCCAGGGTAGGGCTGTAGGTTTGAACAATAACTTTTCCATCCGGAAAATATCTTCCGGCTCTTCCTGCAACCTGGGTTATTAAAGAAAAGGTTCTTTCTCCCGCTCTAAAATCTGGCATATGAAGACCGGCATCTGCAAGGATGACTCCTACTAATTCGAGCTTTGGAAAGTTCAAACCTTTGGCAACCATTTGAGTTCCAAGCATTATGTCATATTTTCCATTTTTAAAATCTTCAAGGGTTGTTAAAAGCTGCTCTTTGTTTTTAAGAACATCAGTATCAAGGCGTATAATTTTTGCACCTGGGAATTTTGCTTTTGTTTCTGCTTCTATATATTCTGTGCCAAAGCCGGAAGAACCTATGTCTACTGAGCCGCAGGAAGGACAGCTTTGAGGAGGAATAATTGACCAGCCGCAGTAATGACATTTAAGACGATTTTCTGTTTTATGATAGGTGAGTGGAACAGAACAGTTTTTACAGACAAGTTCATAGCCGCAGGAATTGCAGCTGAAAAAGTGAGTAAAGCCTCGTCTGTTCAAAAATAAAATTACCTGATGTCCCCGCTCTAAAACTGCATTAATCTGTTTTTCAAGCGGCTCAGAAATTGAACCTTCCGTTCTGTAGTTTTTTAAGTTTATGCAGGAGATGTGTGGCATCTCGCCACCTGCAAGTCTTTTTGTTAATGTGTGTCTTACTATTGTTCCTGTTTTCATTCCATACCAGGCTTCAACGCTTGGGGTGGCACTTCCCATAACAAGAGGAATCTTTAAGTTAGAAGCTCTGTGCATTGCAACCTGGCGGGCATGGTAGCGGGGATTGTTTCCCGATTTATATGAACCGTCATGTTCTTCGTCAATTATTATAAGACCAAGGTTCGGAACCGGCGCAAAAATTGCAGAACGTGCACCAACAATTACACGTGCTTCTTTATGCATAATTCTGTTCCATTCTTTTAGTCTTTGAGATGGAGTGAGACCAGAATGAAGAACCGCAGCTGTATTTCCAAATCTTTGTTTTACAGATTGAACTACCTGACCTGTAAGTCCGATTTCCGGAACAAGATAAATTACCCCCTTATCTTCTTCAAGCATTTTTTCTGCAAGCGAAAGAAAGACCTCTGTTTTTCCGGTTCCCGTCGGCCCATAAATGTAATGATATAAATGTATCTCCTGCGGGCCTTGCGGCCCCTGTGGGCTTTGGGAGCCCTGAGCCTGTCGAAAGGCAGAAGAAAGGACATCTTCCACACACTTCTTCTGTTCATCAGACAATTCATTCTTTTTAGCGGCTGCTATTTCATCTTCAAAACCAAAGCCCCCGGCCGAAGATTCCCTGCGACCGGATGGAATCATAGAAAAAACAGCTTCTCCTAAAGTGCATAAATAATATCTGCTGATCCAATTTGCAATTTCTATAAGTTCTTTTCCAAAAAGGGGTTCTTTATCTATTACCCGCCTTATTGGTTTTATTTTTGATGCATCTACTTTGCAGGAAGGTGGAATCTCATTTGTAATTCCAATTATAAAACCTTCTGTTTTTTTGTTACCAAACATTATTTCGGCTCTTTTGCCAATCATTGGAACAAGCTCAGGTTTTTCGTCTGCAGGAGGAGTATAGGAATATGTAAAGCCCTGATTTATAGGAAGGTTCAGGATTACTTCAAGATATATCATGAGTTTTTAAGTTCGGACAATTTACTCCTGAATAATTTTAAATCCTGCCAGGCCGGAGCCTTAAGGCTTTCGTCTCTTAATAAGGCACTTGGATGATAAGTTACCATAAGTGGAATGCCATTATATTCAAAAAACTGTCCCCGCAGTTTATTCAAAGATTCCTGACTTTCAAGCATTTTGTGTCCTGCAATACGTCCCATACATAAAATCATTTTTGGTTTTAAGATGTGAATCTGAGCCTGGAGGAAGGCATTACAGGTTGCCTGTTCATCCGGTAAAGGATCGCGGTTCTGTGGAGGACGACATTTTACAACATTTGCAATATAGCAGTTCTTCGTTCGGTCAAGACCAATTGCAGCAAGCATTTTATCAAGAAGAACTCCGGCTTTTCCAACAAAGGGGCGGCCGGACATATCCTCGTCATAACCAGGACCTTCTCCAATTACAAGAACATCAGGATTTTCAACACCTTCACCTGGAACAACATTATTACGTGTTCGTGCAAGCGGACATTTAGTACAGCGGGCAATTTTTGTATAAAGTTCAGTTAATGTAAGACCGGATGTATCGACTCCTGCGACCTCTTTGCCCCCTTCGACGGGCTCAGGGAGCGCAGTAACGGAAGATGTGGCCTTTATAATCGCAACATCATCTTCAAAGTTAACATCCTGTTTAAATGCTTCACTTACAAATCCTGTAATATGTGCATCTGCCTTTTTGAGAAGGTCATATATTAATTCTTTGTCATTCTTCTTCATTTTTACATTTCCACTCCGGCTTTTCCCCAAATGTAAGCTTTACAATTTCTCTTTCTTCATATGCTTTTTTAATTAAATCATCAACTTCAAGCCCTTCATAAATTGCCCGGGCATCTTCAACCTTTCCTCTTAAAACAGGATGACGCGGACTGAATAAAACGCAGCAGTCTTCGTAAGGTAAAATTGAAGTTTCGTATGTGTCAATCTCTTCTGCAGTTCTTATTATTTCTTCTTTATCAAGACCACAGCAAGGCCTCATCATAGGAAATTCAGAAAAGCTTTCTGTAACAGTCATGTTTTCAATTGTCTGGCTTGCAACCTGACCAACGCTTTCTCCTGTAATAATACATTTTGCATTACAGCGTTTTGCCAGCATATTTGCAACCTTCATCATACAAACGCGAAGAATCAGAGTTGACCACGCTTCGGGAGCTTTTTCTTTTATGCGCATCTGTACATCTGTAAAAGGAATAATATTCAAATATGTTTGTATTCCGTAATAAGCAAGCTTTTGTGCAAGAGTAACAACCTTTTGTTTTGCTTCTTCCGATGTATAAGGATATGAGTGAAAATAACAGCATTCAATTTTCATTCCACGTCTGAGCATTCTGTAACCAGCAACAGGTGAGTCAAGACCTCCTGAAAGTAAAAGAAGACCTTTTCCGCTTGAACCAACTGGCAGGCCTCTGCATCCTTTTTCATTATCACAATAGATAAATACCTTTTCGCGTACTTCTATATAAATGATACAATCAGGATTATGAACATCAACCTTCATAAGGCTTTCAATAGGCCCGGCAACTTCGCAGGAAAGTTCATAGGAGTTCAAAGGAAATCCCTTGTCAGAACGGCGGGAATCAATCTTAAAAGTTTTGGCCCCTTTATCGGCCTGTTTTTTTGCTACTTCAAAAGCTGTTTTACTTATTGCTTCAAGTTCTTTTTCGCAAACTTGGCACTTTGCCCAGCCTGTAATTCCGATTATATGATTAAGCATGAACTCAATTTTTGGACCAAGCTCATCTGCTTTATCATCATCGCATTCAATATAAAGTCTACCGGCACGAAGAATTGTTCTGCAGCCTGTACCTTCAAGACATTTAGAAACATTATGTCGTAAAAGATTTTCAAATTCCTGTATATTAGAACCTTTTAATGTAAGTTCACCAAGTTTTGCAAGATATGTCATACATAAAGTATAAACTAAAATCCTCCGATAATCTATATACATGAAAAAAGGATTTTTAGTCGTTCTGTTATTTGCATTAATCTTTCCAGTGTTTTCCCTTGATATACCTGAAAATTTAAAAGGAATTTGGGAAGGCAAGGACAGATTTGTTTTCTTTGAAAATGCCGCAGACGATGAAAATCCTCAATTCGTGATTGTCTTAAAAGAATATTATGACTGGTATTACGATCGGGCAGCAGAACCGGCCTCCTATTCTCAAAAAGAAGCCCGCACCTTAAACTCTGCCACACACAAAAATCCCGAAATAATTCCCTTTGAATTAAAACAAATTGATGATATTACAGATGCTTATCAGCTTAAAGTAACTTATTCAAAGCATTACTCAAATACAACTAGCTTTGCGATTATTGATGATAAAATTTATCTTAATATGTATACAAAATATGACCAGATTGATGATGAATTAAATAAGGATATCACCCTTTACCGCGGATATCAGCATTCTGATGGTTTTGTCTTAAACAGTCAGCCCATGGATGAAAACATAGGACTTTTAATTTTGCTAAAAGATAAGTTTTATGATGTCCGTTACTGGCAAACCGATATGGATTACGAAAGTTCACTTGTTACTTTCAAATATCAGAACGATAACTTTCTTGTTCCAAAACATCTTTTTGCCGAAGGAAAAAATTATTCAAGCGTAAACGGCCGCAGTAAAAAGGTCCGCAATACTCAACCTGCATTCCAGATTCAAAATCAAAAGCTTTTGTACAATCAGGATAAGAGTGTTCTCATATTAAACGAAGAGGCATATCTTACCAAACTCACCGATAAACAAACCTTAGATGATTTATTCCAGATTATCAAAGAAGCCAACTCCCGCCGCAAACCCGATCCGAAGCCGATTTTCCCTGTAAAACTTCCAAAAATCCCGGATGAAAAGTAAAAACAAAAGAAATAGCATTTATAACTTTATATTTTTCTTACTTGGTACTATAATAGAAGTATCCATAAAGTAGGAGGAAACATATGGAAAAGTTATTTAAGCTGCAGGAAAGACAGACAACCATCAGCAAAGAAATTATTGGTGGTGTTACAACCTTCCTTGCAATGGCTTACATTCTGGCTGTAAACCCAAGCATCCTTTCTGGTTCTGGAATGGAATGGGGTCCAGTATTTACCGCAACTGCTATTGCCGCTGCACTTGCAACATTAGTTATGGCATTTGTTGCAAATCTTCCAGTTGCTCTGGCACCGGGCCTTGGTCTTAACGCATTCTTTACTTACACAGTAGTTCTTGGAATGGGCTGTTCATGGCAGCTTGCTCTTACTGCTGTATTTATTGAAGGTCTTTTGTTTGTTATTCTTTCTCTTTGCGGTGTACGAGAAGCAATTATCCGCTCTATACCGGAAGGCCTCAAGAAAGCTGTTGCAGTAGGTATCGGTTTATTTATTGCAATCATTGGTCTTGTAAATGCAGGAATCTGTTCTACAGATACAGGTACAACAATCGGCTTTGTAAACTTCAACATGCAGCATGCAACTGCTATTGTTGCAATTCTTGGTCTTATAATTACAATTGTTTTATATACACTTAATGTTCCAGGTGCAATTCTTCTTGGTATTGTTATTACAACTATCATTGGTATTCCATTCGGAGTAACAACAATTCCAGAAAACTTCAAACCATTCTCTTTACCATCAAAACCATATCTTTTTGCTTTTGATTTTAAGGGAATAGTAATTGATTCTGTTTCAGGTAAATTCTCATTTGCTGTTCTTGGACAGTTCTTTGTAATCTTCTTTACATTCTTGTTTACAGATTTGTTTGATACAATCGGAACTCTTCTTGGTGTAGCAGAGCAGGGTAACCTCAAAGATGAAAATGGTGAAGTTTTGAACGTAAAGGGAGCTCTTCTTTCAGACGCTATCGGTACAGTAGCAGGTGCTGCTCTTGGTACTTCAACAGTAACATCATTCGTTGAATCTTCATCAGGTGTTGCAGCAGGTGCCCGCACAGGTCTTGCCAGCGTTGTAACAGGTATTTTGTTCCTTCTCTCTCTCTTCTTGAGTCCACTCTTCTTCCTCATTCCTTCAGCTGCCACAGCTCCAGCCTTAATTTTCGTAGGCTATCTTATGATGAAGTCAGTTGTAGACATCAAGTTTGATGATCCAACAGAAGGTATTCCTGCATTCATTACAATCATGACAATGCCATTTGCATACTCAATTTCTAAGGGTATCATGTTCGGTATTATTGCTTATGTAATTGCTAAGTGTGCAGGTAAGAAGGTAAAAGATATCCCTGTTGTTACATGGGTACTTGCAGTTATCTTCCTTGCAGATATCATTTTTGAAGCAGTGAAATAGTTTACATGAGGGGAAAGCCTTCCCCTCGCTTCAAATAAAAAAACGCGATGTTTTTTTTATTTGGAGCGAGTTTACGAAGTAAACTCGGTAGTGAGCAAAGCGAACGTACTACCCCTTCGCCTAGGGGCGCTGCCCCTAAGACCCCGAGATTTGCTACAAGCTAATAGCTTTTAGCTAAAAGCTATTCCAGATTACCAATCAACCAATCTTTAAACTTCTCGTAATCATTTTCCATAGGAATTGCATTATCAGGAAGTCTAAGAACTTCTTCAAGGCGATCCGGCATTGGAGGTTCGCGGCCAATTGCCTGTGTAACAATTGAACCAAACTTTGCAGGACTTGCAGTTTCAAGAATAACACCAACAGCCTTTTTGTCTGTAACTTTATTTGCCCAATCAGGAATATTTGGTGTAAGACCAGGAAGGTTAAAGTCTGGCTTTTCTCCTGCAATAAGCTTTTCCATACCACCGTTATAAATATCCTTCCAGGCTTTATAACCAATTGCTCCGTGTGGATCAATGATATAACCAGTCATGCGGTGGCAGTCTTCAATAGCCTTCATAATTCCATCATTATCAAGCCAGTAAGAACCAAAGAGCTTGCGTACCTGGTCAAGAGAATACATGGCCTTAATGCGTTCGTAGTTACTTGGTGCACCAACGTCCATAGCGTTAGCGTATGTTTCTACAGATGGACGTGCGTTATAATCACCGGTTGCAATCCAGTCTGGAATTGTCTTGTTTGTGTTAGTTGCAGCAACAAAGCCTTCAATAGGTCCACCCATTTCGCGGGCAATAAGACCTGATGTAAGGTTACCAAAGTTTCCGCTAGGAACAACCATGATAATTGCAGGATCTGTAATTTTATTTTGAAGGGCTGCACGATTACGTACAATAAGTGCTGCATACATATAGTAGAAGCTCTGTGGCAAAAGACGTGCAATGTTAATTGAGTTAGCAGAAGAAAGTCTGAGTTTACCGCGAAGCTGGTCATCGGTAAAGGCAGTTTTTACAAGCTTCTGACAGTCATCAAAAGTTCCCTTTACTTTAAGGGCACGAACGTTTCCTGTAAAAGTAGAAAGCTGTTTTTCCTGGAGAGGACTTATTTTTCCATCAGGGTAGAGGATTGTTACGTCAAGGCCAGGAACTCCGTGAAAGGCACTTCCTACTGCAGATCCTGTATCTCCGGAAGTTGCAACAAGAATATGTAAAGGTGAATCTTCGTTTCTGTTAAAATATGACATTGTTCGGGCCATAAAGCGGGCTCCAAAATCTTTAAAGGCGCAGGTTGGTCCGTGGAAAAGTTCAAGAATGTAAGAAGTATTATCAAGAGGGGCAACCTTTGGCGAGAATGGATAAGCATCCTGAATAATTGCAGCAAGGTCAACATCCGGGATTTCACCTTCTACATAAGGCTTAGCCATATTAAAAGCAATATCTCTAAAAGAAGGAGCCGGATCTTTATTAAGCAAAGAAGAATCTATTTTTG